>UOFP01000011.1_pt1 | contig 12723 bp, 13 predicted proteins | sample 1988921 | NCBI WGS metagenome assembly UOFP01 (sample SAMEA4712195, study PRJEB27164) | hydrothermal vent metagenome | biome: marine basaltic hydrothermal vent biome; feature: marine hydrothermal vent; material: mineral | place: Pacific Ocean | collected 2011-06-14/2011-07-23 | depth 1719 m | reverse complement strand
CTAAGGAAGTTTAAGAAAGTGCTGGCGGTAATAGACCAATTCTTCAATCGATTCGCGAATATCATCCAGTGCTTTATGGGTGCCGCGTTTTTTCAAGCCGTCATACATCGTTGGATGCCAGCGGCGTGCCAGCTCTTTAAGAGTGCTGACATCCAGATTACGGTAGTGAAAATAGGCTTCAAGCTCGGGCATCCAGCGATAGAGAAAACGCCGATCCTGGCCGACCGAATTACCACAAATAGGCGAACTTCCCTTGGGACAGTATTGTTGTAAGAAAGCAATTGTTTCAGCAACCGCCTCTTGTTCGGTGGTGGTGGTCGCTTTGATACGATCAATCAACCCAGAGTTACCGTGGGTGGTTTGGTTCCACTCATCCATCAACGCCAGAATTTGGCCCGGTTGATGAATCGCCATTACCGGGCCTTCCGCCAAAATATTCAAATCGTTGTCGGTAACGATTGTTGCAATCTCAATAATACGATCATTGTCGGGGTCGAGACCGGTCATCTCCAAATCAATCCAGATTAAATTATTCGGGTTTTGTGTCATCGTTTTTCGCCAGCGGTTCTACTTTAAATAAGTTGCCAGCCATTGTAACAGAGGCTACTCTGCTTGGTTATTGAAAATCCAACTCCAAAAGCCATTTTCCAACTCTATGAATAATTTTACCCTTTTGTTTGTTTTTAGCGTCTTTATCGCATTTTTTGTGCAACTTTGGTTATCAAAACGCCATCTACACCACGTTCAACAGCACAAAAACAGAGTACCTGAAGCATTTAGCCAGAGCGTCACTCTTGAGGCGCATCAAAAAGCAGCGGAGTACACCCTCACCAAAACCCGCTTTGGCCTGTTTGAGCTGACACTGGGCACATTACTGCTATTTTTATGGACCCTGGGAGGCGGATTGGAATTTATTGACCAGCAGGTTCGTAGCCTTGGTTTTGACCAAATCTGGAGCGGGGTGATTTTTATCTTTGGGATATCAATCTTGATGGCCATCATCGACTTGCCCAGCGGGTTGTATCAAACCTTTAAAATAGAACAGCGCTTTGGCTTCAATCGCATAACATTCAAGCTATTTCTTTCAGATGCGGCGAAAGGGCTGCTGCTATCACTGCTGATTGGCCTTCCATTGCTGTGGGCGGTGTTGTGGTTGATGGATAACTCAGGCGAGCTATGGTGGTTCTATACTTGGGCTCTCTGGTTAAGCTTTAGTCTCACCATGATGTGGCTCTACCCTGCAGTAATTGCGCCACTGTTCAACAAATTCACCCCTTTGGAAGATGAAACCCTGCGTGTACGCATTGAGCAGCTGCTGAAACGTTGCGGCTTTAAAAGCAATGGCATTTTTGTGATGGATGGTTCGACTCGATCCAGCCATGGTAATGCCTATTTTACCGGCTTAGGTGGCAATAAACGGATCGTCTTTTTTGATACGCTATTGAAAAGCCTCAACCATGATCAAATTGAAGCGGTACTGGCACACGAACTGGGGCATTTCAAACACCGTCATGTTACAAAGCGGCTCGTGACTATGGCGATCAGCAGCCTACTCGGACTGGCACTGTTGGGCTGGTTGATACAGCAGACGTGGTTTTTCCACGGTTTGGGCATCTCAACACCCTCCACCTACACCGCACTGATGCTGTTCATGTTGGCACTGCCCAGCTTCACTTTTTTCATGGCACCGATCTCATCGTTGATGATGCGTAAACATGAATTTGAAGCCGATGCTTTTGCTGCACAACAGTGTGACCCTGAACACTTAGTCAGTGCACTGGTTGCACTCTATAACGACAATGCTAATACCCTGACTCCAGACCTACTCTATGCCGGGTTTCACTACTCACACCCCCCCGCAGCAATCCGCATTCAACACCTAAGGGCAGCGGTTTAACCATGAGCAAACGCAAACTCACAAAAAACCAACACCGCCACACACAGCGCATTCAGGAGCGACGCCTCGAACGTGCTGCAAAAAAGGCAGAGCACATTGATGATGCTGCATTAGGTTCAGAGCAACAGGGGCTGGTGGTGACCCGTTTCGGAAAAACTGTAGATGTAGAGAATTCTGACGGCAACATCGTCCGCTGCAAATTACGCCAAAACATCGGTGAATTGGTATGCGGTGACCGTGTGATCTGGCAGGCGGAAAATGAGACATCCGGTGTTATCTGTGCGGTATTACCCCGTCACAGTCTGCTGGCACGGCCTGACTTTCAAGGCCGAAAAAAACTGATTGCGGCAAATATCGATCAAATCATGATCACCTGTGCCACTTACCCGGAGATCAGCCCCGGATTGATTGACCGCTATCTAGTTGCGGCAGAGGCCACTGGCATCACCCCAGTAATTGTGGTCAACAAAACCGATCTAATTACCGAGCAGAGCCGCCCGATCATTGAGAAACAATTGGCCATTTATCATCAACTGGGCTACCGCATTATCTACACCAGTGCTGTCATTCTGAATGGCATGGATGAGTTGATCGAACAGCTTAAAGGGCGTATCAGTATTTTTGTCGGTCACTCCGGTGTTGGAAAATCATCGCTGATTAAAATACTTTTTCCTGAGCAGATTATTCGTATCGGCGCACTCTCTGAAGGGAGTGGCCAAGGGCGACACACCACAACTGCTTCAACCCTTTATCACCTGCCACAGGGGGGCGAACTGATCGACTCACCCGGCATACGTGAATTTGGCTTGTGGGAGATCAGCGAAGAACAAGTGGCGGAAGGTTTTTTAGAACTCAGACCTCACATAGGCAACTGTCGCTTTCGAAACTGTCTGCACAAAAACGAGCCAGGCTGCGCTATTCAAGCTGCCGCCGATGCGGGCGATATAACACCTCAACGCCTGAGTAGTTTTTATCGAATGGTGGCATCACTCACAGAAAAATGACAGCGATTCAGGCAAACTGCTAATATGCGTTATCAACCGAACATCAGCATACATCAGGAGAATATTCATGAAACTTCGTCACCTTTGCGCTGCGTCACTACTGGCAATGAGTTCATCTGCTGTGGCCAGCGACCTTAACCTTGACACCCTTACGGTTCAATCAGAGTTTAAAGCGTTGTCAAAAAACCTGAGTGCGGCCATGAGCTACAAACCAGTCGCTCCCACAGAGGCACTCTCCAGTGGTCTGCTGCCCTTTGGTTTTGATGTGGGGCTGGAAGTGAGCAGCACCGAGATCGATGACGACGGAATTTTTGATACCGCTTTCGATGGTGATGCACCCGGTGCCATTATCGTCCCCAAACTGCACGCCCATGTCGGTCTACCCTTCGGCATTGATGTAGGGGCATTCATCAGCGCAATACCCAGCACAAACATCAAACTAAAAGGCTTTGAGCTGCGTTATGCCATTCTTGATGGCGGCACCGTGACACCGGCCGTTGGCATCCGCTACGCAGCAACCTCATTGAGCGGTGTTGATAACTATGAGTTGTCAACCCGCAGCCTTGATCTCTCGGTATCAAAGGGCTTTTTAATGCTGACCCCCTACGCCGGCATCGGTAAAGTGTGGACCAGCAGTGACATTGACAGTTCGGTGTTATCCAGTGTCGATTTTTCCCAAAACAAGCTTTACGCCGGGGTTAATCTCAACTTGGGATTGCTGAACATTGCGGTCGAAGCGGATAAAACCGGTGATTACGGCAGCTACAGTGCGAAACTGGGTTTCCGTTTCTAACAAAAACAGACATCCTGAAACACAAAAAACGGCGGAGTCACTCCCGCCGTTTTTTTGTTTATGGGTTGTAAGTTTAGATTTTTCCTCAAATCGAGGCATTTTCGCACGCAAAGAGGGCCCATATAGGGCATATGTAACCGATTGAGTACGAAAATAACGACGAGTTGAGGCAAAAGATGAATGCGCTGAGTAGTTACAGCTTAGGCATATTCATCAACACCCAATATTGCCTGTAACTGCTGCAACTCAGACTGTTGAGCCTGCTGGCGATATGCCTCTACAGCCCGCTGCTGTGGATAAACTGATGCATCACTGTTTAAGCTATCCTGCGGTAAGTAATGCTGCAACAACAGCTGTTTTTTTACATCACTAACCGGTTCCACTGCAGTAGGCAAAACAACAGGCAGAGGAGCGGCTTGGGCACTTTGTGGCAAATCGGCAACAGGCTTGGGCACAGTGGGTCTCTGTTGAGCCAAACTGTAGAGATTGAGGTTGTTATCACCAATACGCATCGATTGATTATAGCGCGGTTATAAAATAGTGGAAGGATCCAGGTTTCTGGTTTTCTTTAAACCCTTAACATCATCAAGATTTTTCACCCGATAGAGTCGTGCACCGGTAAAATCAGCACCCCGGACATCCGCCCTCAGGAAATTTGCCTCACTAAGGTCACTGTAAGCGAAGGAAGAGGAGATCAGGATAGTACCCACAAAGCTCGCACGACGAAAATCACCATTACGAGCTTTGGCATTATTCATATTTGCCGATTCAAAAATAGCTTCAACGGCTCTGACATCGTTCAAACTGCACCAAATAAACCGTGCATTTGTGGCATCCATTTTATAGAGATTGGCACCATCCAGATTACTATCCGAAAAACCAGTAGAGCTCGCATTGCTATGACGAAGATTGACACGCCGCATCGAGTTATCGTTAAACGAAGCCGCATGAAGATTGGCATGGCTCAAATCCGCCTGATCAAAGATGACATTACTAAATTTGGCTCTCTCAAAATTAGCCCCTCTGAGGTTAGCCCGGCTCATATCAACCTTTTCAATTTCAATCAGAGATAGATCAGCTTTGCGCATCACGACACCAACCATGGATGCACCTACATAAATACCGTCAGCATAACGCACATTTTTGAATACTGAATAATCGAGAATAGCGCTTTTGAAATTGGTAAAACGAAATTCCAAATTGCTGAACTTTGCCCGGTTCATCACTGCATCCGTAAAGTCAGTATCAACCAAAACCGTTTGATCAAAGATCACCCTATCCAGTTTTGCCCCCCGCAGGTCGGCACCGGTCAAATCGGCACCGGTCAGGTCAGCGCCACTCAAATCGGCATAACGAAGCATCGCATCACGCAGTGAGGCGTTGCGTAAATTGGCCCCTCGCAGATCTACATCGTGCAGACTGGCACCACTGAAGTCAGCACCTTCCAGATTGGTGCGACGTAATTCGGTATAGCCAAGATAGGACTCAATAAATTTAATCCCGGAAAAATCAACATTATTCATGGTTAAACGTGTGAGATTTTTACCACTGAAATTGATGTTATCAACCTGACGTGAGGTCATCTGGCTAAAGACATCCAGCTCAGTAATGGGTGCCGAGTAACGTGCATTATCAGAGCGATGCTCCGGCATCCCGGAGCAACCCACCAACAGAAGCAGCACACTTAGCACAAAAACTATCGTCACTTCTTTCATGTTAGTGCTTCAATATAAGCTTGTTGAAGCACTAGTAACTCATTTTCAAACATCCAATATCACCACTCTCTGTCTGTTGGCACTCAATTTCCAACAATTTTATCGCGTAAATAGATAGGAACGGCCTCTTCCGCTGAAACATAACCTCCATTGGCAAAAACAGATTGCGCTAAATGCACCACATCTTTTGCCTGGGGATAATAGGCTGTTACGGTTTGTGTTAATTGACCAGCAAGCCCTTTAGGTATCTGGTCAGCACTCTCCCAGCCACTGCCCAGTGCCAACCACTCATCATCATTGAGCTCGGGCGCTTTTGACAGCGGCGTCACACACTCTTTACCTTGCAGCTCTATTTGACCAAAGGCGGGAATGAAATAAGCTCCAAAGTAGACCTCATTCATGCCTGCATCATTTGCCACCAGCACCCGCTGTGCGCCATAATCGCGAAATGCACCATGAGCCATTGCTGCCAGCGTCGAAACAGGCGTGACCGGCAAGTCGCTTGCAAACGCCATCCCCTGAACAACGCCTGCGGCAATACGTAACCCGGTAAATGCTCCCGGCCCACGAGCAAACGCGATGCTATCGAGCTGGGTTAGCGAGATACCCGCCTCGACAAGCAGTTGGTCTACCATGGATAAAATTAAATTTGAATGCTGTCGCGGGGCAACTTTAAATATCTCAGCCACCTCGTCCCCAACCTGCAACGCAGCAGAACACGCCGTCGTTGAGGTTTCGATGGCTAATATTTTATTACAACTCACTGTAAGACCTTTTATTAACGAAGAGTTCACTATTTTTAGAGGTGCTCAGCACTTAGGGATGTAGAATTCATTAAAATACCGCTCTTACTGGTCTTTTTGCCCGCTCTGTCTAGGCAAGTATTCGTTGCGTAGCCCACTATGCGCCCAATACCTGCCTAGACAGAGCGAACAAAAATCCGGTGCAATAACGGTACTTTAATTTTTTCTACATCCCTTATTCAACATTTGTAGTTTGTGGCGCAAAGAATTCCTCTACCCGCTTTATGTTACGGGTACGCTTCATGCGCGGCAGACTATCAATAAATATTTTCCCATAGGATTTGGTCAGAGTGCGGGGATCACAAATCATCAAAACACCGCGATCATTCACATCGCGAATCAAGCGCCCTACCCCTTGTTTCAACGCGATAACCGCTTGCGGCAGTTGGTAATCACGAAACGGGTTGCCCCCGCGCTCACGAATGGCATCAATACGTGCCTGTAACAGAGGATCACCCGGCGAGGCAAACGGCAGTTTATCGATAATAACGCAAGAGAGCGCCTCGCCACGCACATCGACACCCTCCCAAAAGCTGCTGGTACCCAATAATATGGCGTTAGCGGTTACACGAAACTTGGCCAGCAGCTGTGAGCGCGGCATACTGCCTTGAATCAGCAGCGGGTACTCCAGCGCTGTTTCCAACAGAGTGGCTGCCTCCTGCAAAGCGCGATGGCTGGTAAACAGCATAAACGCACGCCCCTCACTCGCCTTCAATACAGGCAATGCCTGTGCCACCACCTGGGAAGTGTATTCGCTACTTGAAGGCTCAGGCAAACCAACCGGAATATACAACACCGACTGATTCATGTAATCAAATGGGCTATCCCAACTATGGGAGAGCGCATCTTCGATACCCAGGGTTTTGCAGATATGTTCAAAACTATTTGCCACCGTCAGCGTAGCAGAGGTAAAAATCCAGCCACAGGGGCGTGACTTCATGTGCTCTCTGAAAATATCGGCAATGTCCATCGGTGTTAGATAGATCACCACCGAACGGTTAAAAATACCTACCCAATGAATAAAACCTTCGGGTGTCTCACCTGTTAGCTTTTGAAAACGCTCATACAGTGCGCCACAGCGTTCAAAACAGCTCTCTAACACCTTGCCACGCTCAGCACCAATCTCCAGCTGTTCCAGCAACGCTTGCAGCGTTTCAGCCATATCTTCGAGCGCAGGAGTTAATCCATCCAACTGCCGGCAGGCTTTCCATGTCATGCGATTGCTGTTATCAGGCATCACTCGTCGAAATAATTTTGCTGCATATTCCAGCTGATCGGCCAATTTGCTTAATACCTGCATATCCACTGCTTCATCGACGATGGCCGCCTGGATATCACTCACCAGTTCCAGTAGTTGGTTACTGCTAAAAGTCTGACCAAAGAAGTTACTGGCCACTTCAGGAAGCTGATGGGCTTCGTCAAAGATCACCGCATTTGCCCCCGGTAGCAACTCGGCAATCCCTTCTTCTTTCAACGAAAGATCGGCAAAAAAGAGATGGTGATTAACCACCACCAAATCGGCCTCTTGTGCTTTACGCCGCGCCTTCATGACACAACAATCTGTCATATTGGGGCACTCCTGCCCCAGACAGTTATCAGCAGTCGAGGTCACATAAGGCCACAGAGGAGAATCCTCCGCCACGTCGGTCAACTCGCCGGTATCGCCACTTTTGGTGCTTTCAGCCCAGCGCTGTATTTTGATTAATGTTTTATGTAGTGCCGGGTTTTGAACCCGTGGGCTATGTTGATACAGAGCTAGGCGATAGTGGCACAGGTAATTAGAGCGCCCCTTCAGCAGAGCCACCCGGCCCGGTTGCTGCAGTGCCTTGCGCACCAGGGGAAGATCCCGGTAGAAAAGTTGGTCTTGAAGGTTTTTGGTGCCAGTTGAAACAATTACCTTTTCGGTGGAGAGCAGTGCGGGTACTAGATAAGCAAAGGTTTTGCCTGTACCAGTTCCGGCCTCAGCCACCAGCGTCGAACACTCGCTAATCGCTTTCTCGACTTGCAGCGCCATCTCTTGCTGCTGCTGGCGCGGTGCAAAACCGGTGAGGTGATGTGAAAAAGGGCCATCATGGCCCAGTATGTCAGCACAATTCTGCATGGTGTTTTCAGTAATCAACACAGGAAAGAGGAAACTTACTCATCACTGCGATTATCCCAAACTTCATCGGTTACAATACCCTTTCCAGCACACCAGACTAGCTGACTGATCACTTTAAATTTAGCCACCGTCATGGCTCCACGGCCAGCACGTTTACTCTGACTACCAGCCATCGCCTCATTAATAACGCTGCGATCAGCCTCATAAATTTCGATGGAATCGTACTCTGAATTCATGATCACCAAGACAACACTATCCCAAGTTTTATCCAGTTTTAGCTGACCAATCCGGTGCCCCGATTTACCCTCATCAAAGATCGTGCGCCCCTTAATCTGGATGCGCCGACCCTGTCGTTGACCGGTACCTATCGCATCAAATCCACTACTACGATCTGAGCAGAGTTCAAGATTCAATAAACGTGCAGCATCATGTTCAGCGATCTCGCTACTGATACCCAAAGGCTTACCCATCGCCTTGCGGTATTGTGCCGCCAAGGTACGTGCCTCTTTCATCAATTTATCAACCGCGTAAACGCTCACTCAACCATTTCTCACTACTAAAGCTCATCGATAACTGGATCTTATAAACCAAATTCACAGAAGATGGAAATATCTTTTTAGTTTTTCAGGGAGGCTCTGAATCACTCAGGTAATATCAAAAAAACCGTTTTAACGCTCAAGCTTGGCGGCACGGTGCCCGGCATACTGAGAGTGAGACTCTCCCCCCAACAGCAACCGGGACTGCTCAATCAAGCGCCACCCCTTTGCTTGTAATCGTCTGTTGTTTTTAGAGAGGCTAATTGTTCGCAATGCACTTGCTTCCGCCTCTTTATAGTACTCTTGTTGCAGATAAAGCTGTGCCAGTTGATACCAAATCATCGCATTGGTTGGCGTGTAGTGTTTGGCGCGTTTTGCATAATCGATGGCTAAATGGGTATTGCCCACCACAGCAGCGTTGTCCGCTTCCAACGACAGACGACTAGAAATAGTTTCATTTTCAAGTCCCTGATTAAGCATCTGTGTTTCAAATGCGGATACCGGCCCCACCCCTTTCCACTGGGAGGTCGTCGCCCCACACCCGGCCAGAAACAGAACGACAACGACCAATAACCACCAATATTCCATACGGCTCTCATACGACATCAAAAACACGACCAAAGGTCTCATAATGAAAGAATATACTCGACCACTGCGGCTATTTCGACATCATTTACCTTGGCATTGTTCGGTGCCATCACATTATTCCCAACCACTTCCGACCATTTTCCTCCGCTGCCATGCGTCACACTTTCGATCAGTTTTTGTGTCGCCTCAGGATCATTTTTATAGCGCGCACTCACCTCAATCCACGAGGGACCAAAGCGATGTTCGTTAATATCATGGCAACCAAAACAACCACCTCGAATGATAATCGATTTAACCTTTCCCAGCGCACGGTCTTCGGCGTTAATCGTCGTGAGAGCATCACCTGCTTCCCGACTACAGCCCGTTGTTATAACAACCAGCAACAGCACCATCAACGGCAAAAAACGCATTTCATCTCTCCTCAAAACTATAATTTATAGTTATTCGACCAGCTAGCCAAATTTAAGCGCCACTCTTTTCCACCAATTTGTTGATGGCATAACCGACCGCCATAAAACCAAAACTGGCAGTAATATGACTGGCTGCACCATAACCGAAACGGCAGTCCAGTGAAACCCCGTGAATACCCGGTTTTTCATAGCTAACCGTACCATCCGCCTTTGGGTAGACCGGCTGCTGAGATGAAAATACGCAATCGACACCAAATTTGCGCCGACTGTTTTTATTAAATCCAAACTCTTTTCGTAACTGCGAGCGTACTTTTGCAATCAGTGGGTCATTGAAGGTACGGCTCACATCGGCCACTTGAATTTTAGTGGGGTCAGTCATTCCTCCTGCACCGCCTGTGACCACAATCGGAATCTTATTCCGTTTACAATAGTTGATCATTAATGATTTGAATTTAATGCTGTCAATGGCATCAATCACATAGTCATAACCACGATTCAAATATGTTTGGTAGTTTTTCAGCGTGATAAAATCATCAATTACCTCAACCTGACAATCAACATTGATCAGGCGAATACGCTCTGCCATCACCTGGCATTTTTTGCGCTCAATCGTATCACTCATCGCCGGCAATTGGCGATTAATATTGCTCTCGCTTACTGTATCAAAGTCAATCAGAGTGATCTTGCCGATGCCACTACGAGCCAGCGCCTCTACCGCCCAGGAGCCAACACCACCGATACCGACCACACAAAAATGGGCCTGAAAAAGTGCATCAGCCCCCCGGTCACCATACAGACGTTGAATACCGGCAAAGCGGCGTTGATAATATTCTGTGGTCATACTCACACTCGTTTAGCCAGGCTAACGGATCGTTAATTTAACCTGGACAATGCACTAGAAAAGCAGAAAACAAGAATCGATACAGATTACTTTTCTATATCATCCGATAGATCCGCCACCGAGTGATCCAGCTCCAGTTCAGCACGTTCAACCAGCCCCTCGGGTAGCTCCGCCTTAACAGAGACACCCAGTTTTTTGAACTCATTAGCCTGTTTAATCAAGTTACCACGGCCGCTATAGAGCTGGCCAAATGCCTTCTCATAACTATCTTTGGCGCTATCCAGCGAGCGTCCAACTTTCTCCATTGAACCTAAAAAGGTGTTGAGCTTGTCATACATTTTACCCGCTTTTTCAGCCAATTCAGCGGTGTGGCGATTTTGATCCTCAAAACGCCACAGCTGACGCACAATATTCAAACTGGTCAGCAGTGTAGTCGGGGTGGCAACCAGCACATTCTGCTCCAGTGCTTTCTGAAACAGACTCTCATCGGCACGCAGCGCCTCAACAAAAGCCGACTCAATCGGGATAAACATAAACACCATTTCTGGCGAATTCAGCCCCGGCAACTCAAAATAGTGGCGGTCTGAAAGCTCTTTGATACGCTCTGCAACGGCAGTTACATGCTCTTTTAGTGCCTGTTGACCCTCAGCTTCATCCTCACTATTGATATAACGGGTATAGGCATTCAATGACACCTTTGCATCAATAACCAGATGTTTATTTTCAGGCAGATAGACGATCACATCGGGGCGCTGGCGGCCATTGTCTGTATTGAAGCTCACCTCACGCTTATAATCTTTATCAACTTGTAAGCCACAACGATCCAGCACATTTTCCAGAATCAACTCCCCCCAATTACCTTGGGTCTTTTTTTCTCCCTTGAGCGCAGTCGCCAGCTGATGGGCCTCTACGGTAATCTGTTGGTTAAGCTCTTTAAGGTGACCCAGTTCCGTGCGCAGTTGGGCCTGCTGCTCGGTCTCTTTGTGGTGAATATCCTCAATTTTTTGGCGAAAATCGACAATTTGCTGGCGAAACGGTTTAAGCAGGTCATCCAGCGATTGGCGACTATTTTCAGAAAAGGATTTAGTTTTGGCCTCAAAAATACGGTTAGCCAGATTTTCAAATGACTTGGTGAGTTCAAGTTTCTGTTGTTCAAACTGAGCTAATTGCGCAGCATAATGCAGCTCTTTCTCCTGCTGCCGGGTACGCAATTCGGTATTTTCACTCTGCAAAGTACTATTACGCTGTTGCAGCTGATCCCACTGTTGGCGCTGTTCAACCTGCTGCTGTTTAAACTGCTGACACTGCTCAAGCAGTGCTTGCTCGGCACGACGTGTGCCTTCCAGTTGCTGGCGTGCATCACTTAATGCATCTTGCCCATGCAGCTGTTGCTGCTTTAACTCCGTAACTTGCGCCTGCTCCAAAGTTAACCGTTGTCCTAAGCCCGCCATTTGTTCAGTTGCCACCGCCAAAGCGGTCTGTTGTTGCTGCAACTGCCCTTGCATCTCAATCATCTGCTTGGATTCTTGGTGTGACACCTGCAATTGCTGTCTGGCTGCTGCATTCATCTTTTGCCACATCAGAAAGGCGCCCAGCACGCCCCCCATTATTATCGCAGCGACCACCCACCCCCACATCACAAACTCAGTCACAAATAGCCACCCCCGGAAATAATCACTTTAATGCGGCCCATTCTAACAGAGTAAAAAAAGACGAATCATAAACATAAAAAAGCACTTCGCAAGCAGACAAATTAACATTAATTATTTTAATTGATAGAAAACTAATTGCAACTATGTTAAATATTTGTATAGAATGTCTAATAAAAAGGAGTCAGAAAATTGACATCCTCCCCAGTCTAGGGGCATTTTTGTGCACGGTGACAGACGCATTAAACTGCGAAGGCTACCGCAAGGGAAGATCTAATCAAGTACCTTCGTCACACTTGATTTACGTACACATCAATTAAGTCATGCATTCCTAACAACACAAAGGTGCGGAATAAATGAAATACATCGGTATTTTTTTATTACTA
>UOFP01000202.1_pt1 | contig 12742 bp, 11 predicted proteins | sample 1988921 | NCBI WGS metagenome assembly UOFP01 (sample SAMEA4712195, study PRJEB27164) | hydrothermal vent metagenome | biome: marine basaltic hydrothermal vent biome; feature: marine hydrothermal vent; material: mineral | place: Pacific Ocean | collected 2011-06-14/2011-07-23 | depth 1719 m | reverse complement strand
CCATCTATGGTGCGACTGGCCCGCGCCAGTTGGCGGGCCAGGGGTTCGTTAATTGAACATTCAGACTCTTCTGAGGTGAGTGCTTGAAAGTGTAGTTGGCACTCTACTTTCCCCCGTTTTAGAGCGTGGCTGATGCGTGCTCTTATTTTGGGTTCGAGGATGCGAAATTCATCCGCAAGGCGAAAGTGGCAATCGAGATGACGCTGGTTAAGCGATTTTATCTCCCAGCGCAGAGTGCCTTGGACGGTTTGAATTTCACTGCGGGCGAAGGCGGTCATGCTGCTGATCATTGGCTTATCCTGAGTTCTATTCCGGGGCAGAAGGCACTTTTGAGATCGCCTTTTGCAGATCTTCCATGGTGAAGTTAACCCGCCTACCCCGGGGCATCTGTACCTGAAAGGCGTTGTTGTACTCTTGTTGCTCACCACTGGCTCGACGCATGATGAGGTCGTACTTGCCCAGCGGGTATCCCGCAGACAGTGCCAGTTGCCACTGTTCCTGTTGATGCTGTTGCTTAAACGGGGGCAGTAGCGGGGTGCTGGCCAGCAATTTATCACCCGCAGCAAAGAGGGCTCCTTTTTCGATGGCAATTGCCCCGGCCTGGCCGCTGCGTGGGTAGATGTGGCGCAGAGCGGGTTGTTCCGGTTGATCAACCGCGACTGCTAGCACCTCACGCTCTCCGCTGAGATAGAGCATTGAGTCCGATAGCTGCATATCATACATTGTTTGATTCACTGCAAAACGGCTGACGGGTTGAATGTGGGTGTCGTGCAGCAGGGCGATAAAAAGCTGTTTATCCGTCAGGGCATAAAGGGTGTTGTTCGCCAGTATCACTTGTTTGAAGTCACCGGGCAGGACGCTGAGGCTGTCGAGGGTTTGCGGGTCAAGCAACTCGATGCCACCCTGCTGATTGATGACCACGGCCCAGTGGTCAGAGTCCCCTACGGCACGTAGGCCATCGGGTGAGTGGCTGGTGTTTAAATGAAGGCGTTTATCGGCCCCTATCTTCCAGCTGGTGAGTGAGTCATCAGCGCTTAAGGCCAGTAACCGATCGCCTAGCAGTGAGAGCTGCTGTATCGGTTTCTCAACCGGGTGATGTTCAATCAACTGGGCGTAAAAGGGGTCTTGGATATCCACCACGCTGATGCCGCCCGGGTGGTGGCTGATATAGGCAAGGTTATTGTTCACAACAATCTGATTACTGGAGCCACTCAGTGCCAGTGCGGTGCTCCAGATCGGCCCCTGGCTGTTGTTTATATCAAAAACCTGCAGACCACCATGGCCCGCCGCAAGGTAGGCATGGTTGTGGTTAAGGGCGATGTCGGCCAATCTATCTTGCTGATGAGTGTTGTGCTGTAGCTTCGGGTGGTGGGGGTCGCTGATGTCAGCAGTCTGAATGCCGCCCCACCAATCCATGATGTAAGCCTGTTGATCATGCACCACAACACCCCATGCTGCTCCTGGTGTGTCCACACCTCCGAGCCATTGTGGCTGTTGCGGGTTTTCAATATCAATGATCTGCAAACCGGCATACCAATCGGCGAGATAGAGTAGATTATCTTCCAGATAGATGCCCCGGGCATTGCCCGGTGTGGCAAGGTAGCCCAGTGGTTGCGGTTGTTGTGGATTGCTGATATCCAGAATGTGCAGGCCGTCATTGAAAAAGGCCACGTAGGCGATATCGCCACGCACCACAATATCTTCGGCAAAACCACCGGGTTGATATTGTGCCACTTGGCGTGGTTGGCTGGGGTTGCTGAGATCAAAAATCAACACCCCGCTCTGGTCATCTGTTACCAGGGCAAAGTTTTTATAGGCCTGGATAGACCAGACCTTCTGCGGGGTGTCGTGGCTGCCGACGATATGGGCCTTTTCCGGTTCGCTGATATCGATCAGGTGAAAGCCACCCCGGTGGTCAGCCAGATAGAGCAGATCACCCTGGCGGTCCATAGTATAGGCAAGCCCGGTTGTGGCAACCTGGTGCACTACGCTCAGGGTGTTGAGATCGATTATTTGTAGGCCGTGATCATCATCCCCCAGATAGAGATAGTGATCATCCAGCCATACCCCTTTGGCTGAACCCGGGGTGTGCAGATTACCTTGGTGCTGTGGCGCTTCCGGGTTGCTGATGTCGTAGAGATGCAGGCCGGAGAACCAATCCGCCACATAGAGGGTGTTATCCCGCAGCTGCACGCGACGGCTACCACCCAGATTGATGCCCGAATGGTTGAGAATTGGCAGGGTTGCATTGGCAATATCGAGTTGCAGTAGCTCAAGCTCATCAACTAACCAAGCGCTGTTTTGGTGCAGTGCAAAAGGGGTGTCTTTGGGGCCGCTAAAATAGCCGCTCCAGATCGGCTGATTTGGCATACGGATATCCACAAGGTGGTAACCGCCTTGTTGATTACGCAACAGGGCGAAAAACTCACCAACCGCTAATTCATCTGCAGGGCCAAATTTATTGTTACTGGCTAGCCAGCGGGGTTGTTGCGGGTTTTGAATATCAACGACGGTGAAGCCCATATCCCCAGCAAGGTAGAGCTGTTCATCGACTATTTGCAGGTCATTCACCGCTCCGGCAACACTAAACAGACCGATATTGTGATACTTTCCAGCGGGTTGTAACTCAATAATGACCACACCGTCAGCGCTGGCCAGGTAACAGTGGTCGGCAAGGCAATCGATCGCATTGAAGGGTTGATCAAGGGTGTAGTGTTGTATGCCAGTGTTGGCGACAAGCGAGAGCTCGCCTTTAAATGAGGCAACAAAGTGAGCGCCAAGGTGGTCGATGGAGTGAGGCAGTGACCACTGCTGGAGTATCCTCAACTGGTTTTGATCAGTGGCAATGCGGTAGAGCTGTTGTGCTGAATCGGCAAGCAACACGGTTTCACCGCTCAAGGCGAGGTGTCGGATTGTCTCCGGCAAGATGAGCTGGCTAATCAGCTGTTGCTGGTTTTGCAGCTTAAGTACACCTCCTTCAGTAATCAGCTGCTGGTCATTCGCCAATATCAACAGCGCGCTTGCTTGAGATGAAAGGAGTTGCCGGTGTTTGGTAGTGATATGGCTGGGGCGAATCGCCACCTGCGCTTCAGCGCTGGCGTTATCCAACTGCAGTGTCAGGGTGGCGGGTTGGCCTAAATTAATCTGCTGGGGGTTAAGGTGCTGAATTTGTGGCAGGGCATTGCAACCAGCCAACAGAAGAGAAAGCAGGATGCAAAAAAGGGGGGTGTTGTATTTCATAGGGTCGATTCATCTTTGCGCATCCCTGCGGGCTGGTTCGTGAGCTGTTTGGGTTAGAGATCGGTAATGCGTTGGCCTTTTTTTATTTTGTAAGGCTTTAGGTTTTCAGCCAGTTTTCGTGCCCGGTTAAACTCAATACGTTCAGGTTTAAAATAGGCACCACGAAACTCACCATCGATAAATTTGGCACGAATAAAGTTGGTCTGCCCTGCGGAAAAGTTGAAGGTCTCCTCACCAGCAAGTTCGCGAGGTTCGTGGATTGGGCCATAAACATCCAGGGATAAAAAACGAATGGTTCCCTCGGTGGGCTTGATGTGCAGCATGATGTACTCACCATACGAAAGTTTACCCATGGCATAGCCATTAATGTCGATTTTTATCGGCTGGTTGGGGAAGCCGGTAATGTATTGAGGCTTCTCACGCAGAATATAGATGGTTGAATACTCTTGATCCAGATTGGGTTGCAGTGCTTGACTGTCATTAATAACATAGGTACCAGTGCAGCCGCTGAGGCTCGCCACAAAAAAAACGACAAATAGGGTGGTGAGTATTGATTTAAGCATGTGGTACTCCCAAGCTTGTGAACGGGATCTCAGAGGTCCGGCTGAAGTTTTCTTGCCTTATTGTGTCATGGTTAGCGCTTTAATGGTATTCGAGCAGATCAATAGTTGTTGCTCTGAAAAATCGAGTTAATATTAATCTATGTCACTTCATTGGCATTCAAGATATTTCGGGGGAAATATGGGAAAGCAATTTAACCGCATATCGGATGATTTGATGGAATTCATTTCAAACCAGAGAATGTATTTCGTTGGTACGGCAGGAGATAGCGGAAAAGTTAATATCTCCCCAAAAGGGATGGATTCGTTAAGCGTTCTCGATGGCAATCGGGTTATCTGGTTAAACGTCACCGGGAGTAGCAACGAAACATCAGCCCATGTTCAAGAAAACCCAAGAATGACCTTAATGTTTTGCTCATTTGAAGGGAAGCCGATGATTCTTCGCTTGTACGGCAATGCAACCGTGGTCCACAAAAATGATCGTGAGTGGGAAGAGTTAAGCCAGCTTCTGCCGGACATTCCGGGAGCAAGGCAGATATTCGATCTTGAGGTTGAACTGGTTCAAACATCTTGTGGTTTGTCTGTTCCCTTCTACGATTACCTTGGGGAAAGAGAGCAGCTAAAAGAGTGGGCACTAAAAAAAGGTACACAGGGAGTTCAAGAGTACTGGGAGAAAAATAACCAGATGAGTCTGGATGGTAAACCCACAAACATCATGGAAAGAAATACCTGATGTAACTACTCTTCAACCCCCTCTCCCAATGCCTGTAAATCGGCATGATAAGAAGACCTGACCATGGGGCCACTGGCGACGTTGCTAAAGCCGAGCTGTTTGGCATATTCGGCCAGTTGATCAAACTCCTCTGGTGTGACGTAGCGTTCAACCGGTAGGTGGTGTGGGCTGGGTTGCAGGTATTGGCCGAGGGTGAGCATATCCACCTGGTGGGATCTGAGATCCTGTAGCAGCTGTTTGACTTCGTCTATCTCTTCTCCCAGCCCAAGCATGATGCCCGATTTGGTGATGGTGTCGGGGTTCTGCTGTTTGAACTGTTTTAACAGCGTGAGTGACCATTGATAGTCGGCACCGGGGCGGGTTTTTTTGTAGAGGCGGGGGATGGTCTCCAGGTTGTGATTGAAGATATCCGGCGGGGTGTGGGTGAGGTGTTGCAGGGCGATCTCCATGCGCCCTCGAAAATCGGGAACCAGAGTTTCGATTTGGGTATTGGGGGATGTGGCTCGAATTGCGCTGATGCATTGGCTGAAGTGCTCGGCACCGCCATCACGCAGGTCGTCACGGTCAACCGAGGTGACAACAACGTACTTCAGCCCCATGGCGGCGACCGCATCGGCAAGGTGTTGTGGTTCGTCGTTGTCGAGGGGCTCAGGCTTGCCGTGGGCAACATCACAAAAGGGGCAGCGGCGGGTGCAGATTCCGCCCATCACCATAAAGGTTGCGGTGCCGTGGTGGAAACATTCGCCCAAATTGGGACAGGCCGCCTCTTCACAAACCGAGAACAGTTTGTGTTGTCGCAAGATGGTTTTAATCCGTTTGACTTCGGGCGAGGTGGGGGCGACCGCTCTGATCCAATGGGGTTTTTTTAGCGGATTTTCTGCGGGGATCACCTTGATCGGGATGCGCGATACTTTTGATTCACCTTTCAGCTCACGCAGTGAACGGCGGGCTCTCTCTTGCTCATCAATAGGTTTCATGAGGTCTGTTCCAGTATCGGGAGTTTGGTTTCAAGCTGAATTTCATCATCCAGTTGTAGTGTTTGATAGAGTTTATTGAGCAATTTATCGGCCACACTCTCCAGGTTTTCACTGACTCCTTGCTCGCTGAGCTGGGTAATCGGCATGCCGACGTGACCACAGGGGTTGATGTTATCAAACGGGGTCAGATCCATATTAACATTCAGGCTGAGGCCGTGGTAGCTACAGTGGCGGCGTATGCGCAGCCCCAGTGCGGCAATCTTGGCCTGGTTAACATAAACACCCGGCGCATCGGCACGGGCGTGGGCAGTGATACCGTAATCGGCCAGCAGTTCGATAATTGAGCTTTCAATAGTGGTGACCAGATGGCGCACGCCCCAGTCGTGGCGTTTCAGGTCGAATAACAGGTAGATGATCAGTTGCCCGGGGCCGTGGTAGGTGATCTGCCCGCCTCGGTCAATCGCTAGCAGTGGGATGTTGCTGGCACGCAGCAGGTGCTCCGCTTTGCCGTTCAGCCCCTGGGTGTAGAGCGCCGGGTGCTCCACTACCCAGATCTCATCCGCACTCTCCGGGGTGCGCTGTTCAGTGTAGCGCTGCATCGCCCGCCAGACAGATTCGTAGGGTTGTTGGCCCAGTTTGCGAATATTCACTGATCTACTAGAGCACCATTTTAATACGGCTACAGGCGGTCAGCGCCATGTAGATGGCGTCCAGCTGTGCTTTGCTGGTGGCGGTAAAGGTGACGGTAACCGATTGAAATTTACCGCCACTACTGGTGCGGCTGCGGGCGGCCCCTTCTGGAAGGTCGGTAACATGTTTGCGGATGATGCTGACCACATGGGCATCAAAATCATCCGCTGCCTCTCCCATCACTTTAATGGGGAACTCACAGGGAAATTCAAACAGGGTCTCTTGATCAGACATTATATTTCACCGTGCTCTGTGTTGGCGTAGCTGTTTTTTAAAGGCCTGGTAGTCCGAGTAGATGCGGGACCACTGGGGGCCGGGTTTGCCATCGCCCACCGGGAGACCATCGAGCAGTGTGACCGCTAAAATTTCGCGGGTGGAGCTGGTGAGCCAGATTTCACTGGCCTCACGTAGCTGCTGCTCACTGATTTGAACTTCACCATGGGCCAGCCCTTGTTGCTGTGCCAGCTCCAATACCACATCACGGGTGATGCCGGGGAGTAGCTCTGGGCTTTTAGGTGGGGTCAAAATTTCATTATTCAAGACCACAAACACATTGCTGGCAGCCCCTTCGGTGAGATAACCCTCTTTTAGCAAAATCGCCTCCGCAGCTCCTGCATCCACCGCCTGCTGGCGTAACAAAATGTTGGGTAGCAGTGTGATCGCTTTGATATGGCACTGTTTCCAGCGGGTATCTTCCAGTGTGATGGCTGAAACACCTTGGGCGTAGGTTTCATCTAACGGTTTGATAATCGGGGTTGCAGAGGCAAATATTGTGGGGTGGATCTCTTGCGGGAAGGCGTGGTTGCGACGCGGTGCACTGCCCCGGGTGATCTGCAGGTAAATTGAGTAGTCAGCTTGCGGGTTTGGGTTGGCATCCAGCAATTGTTGTAGCCGTTGACGCCATTGTGCGGTGCTGTAGGGATTGCGGATGCGTATCCCATCGAGGCTATCTTGTAACCGATTAAGATGTTCATCAAGACGGAAAAGTGTTCCCCCATAGGCCGGAATCACTTCATAAACACCATCGCCAAACAGAAAACCCCGGTCAGTGACCGGGATTTTCGCCTGCTCTTCGGGCAGCAGTTGACCATTCAGGTAGACGATACCCATCTATTCAAACATCAATTTAACTTGATCGATCAGCGACTTTACCAGACCCCCTTCGGACACATTTTCAAGTGCCAGCAAAGGACGTTCGGCCACCACGCTATCCTGTAGTTTGACCACTATGCGACCCACCGAGGCATTTTTTTGTTGTGGCGCCATGATTTTGCCGTTGATCTGCATGGTCGCTTGCAGGTTGTTGTATTGACCACGGGGAATGGTGATGTAGAGATCATCGGTGAGACCGACGGCAAGCTGGTCACTTTCACCTTTCCAGATTCGCACCTGTTGCAGGCTCTGTTGGGCGGCGTAGAGTTTGTGGGTCTCAAAGAAGCGGAAGCCGTAGGTGAGCAACTTCTGGCTCTCATCGGCACGGGCATTTTCACTTTTGGTGCCCATCACCGCAGAGATCAAACGCATGCCATCCTGCTCGCCAGAGGCGACCAGACAGTAACCCGCCGCTTCGGTATGACCGGTTTTGATACCGTCAACGTATTTGCTGCGCCACAACAGTTTGTTGCGGTTGTATTGTGAAATTCCGTTGTATTCATACGATTTTTCGGCGTACCAGCTGTAGAATTCATCGCCATCACGAATCAGTGCCTGACCCAAAATGGCCATGTCGTAGGCGGTGGTGTAGTGGTTGGGGTCCGGCATGCCGGTACTGTTTGCAAAGTGGGTATTGTTCATGCCGAGGCGTTGTGCGTGGGCATTCATCAGTTCAGCAAAGGCGGACTCACTGCCGGCAATGTGCTCTGCCAACGCCACGGTGGCATCATTGCCCGATTGGATGATGACGCCTTTCAGCAGGGCTTCGACCGTGACAAATTTACCTACCTCCACAAACATACGTGAACCTTCCATGCGCCACGCCTTTTCACTGATGCGAACCTGGTCGTTCAGATCCAGACGTCCCTGGAGAATCTCCTGCTCAACAATATAGGCGCTCATCATTTTGGTGAGGCTGGCGGGTTCGACTCTTTCATCGGCATTAAATTCGGCAATCACGTGACCACTGTGAAAGTCCATCAGATAGTAGGAGCTGGCGCTTACCTTAGGCGCACTGGGAATCAGTGCCGGTGCCGCAGAGAGTGGGGTGATAATCAGGAGCAATATCAGGGTCAATAAAATGTGCATGGTATCGTGTGTGCCAGATTTAAAAAATCGAGAGTTGAAGCGAAACCTGCCGCTCAAGGACGGTGGTTGGCCGGTAATACAAATGTGGCTATAGCATAACCACTTTCAGCTCAATCAACAACGACGATGTAGGGCTTGTCGAAGCCCATTTGCTGGAGTTGAGAGGTGAGTCGTTCGGCATCTTGTCGATCGGCCAGCGGGCCTATTCTCAGGCGATAGAGTGGTTGATGGTCGCTGGGTTGATGAATAACCACGTTATCGATATTTGAGTTGAGCAGTCGATCCAGCATCCGCTGCATATTGTCACGCTCGCCAAAGGAGCCCACCTGCAGGTAGATCTGTGATGTGGTGGCCGCACGGCGAGGTGGAGGGAGTTTTTCTATTTGATCCATTGCCAGCGGGATCGCCTGGGCGACCGCCTCTGGCTCATCGGCTGCGACAGTGATGGCGCGCACCTCAACATTGCCGGTCCCTTTCTGGTCAATGCCCAGTTTGATCGCAGCGGTATAGGAGAGGTCGATAATCCGGCCCACTTTAAACGGGCCACGGTCATTAATTTTAACGATGATTTTACGGCCATTATCCAGGTTGGTCACCTCAGCGTAGGTGGGCAGTGGCAGGTTTTTATGGGCCGCAGTCATTTTATACATGTCGTAGGTTTCACCACTGGAGGTACGCCGACCATGGAACTTGGTGCCATACCAAGAGGCGATACCACGCTCCACATGCCCCTCGGCACTCTCTTGCACTGAGTAGCGTTTGCCGAACACCTCGTATGAGTCGGGGTTGCCGTATCGGCTGTAGGGTTCATATTTGGGCACCGCGTCAGGAATTTTGGAAACATCCACATAACCCTTTGGTGCCGCGTCCTGCTCCTCAATCGGTGCGTGCCCCGCGCAGCCACTGAGCAGTGAGATGAATATTAGCAGTATGAGTTTTTGTTGCACCGTATGATTTCCTATGCCGGAAGCAGTTTTCGATGGGTGTGAATCGACATTAGAATACCAAAGCCCGCCATAATCGTCACCATGGAGGTGCCGCCGTAACTGACCAGCGGCAGTGGTATGCCCACCACCGGCAGCAGCCCTGAGACCATGCCGATGTTGACGAAAATGTAGATAAAAAAGGTGAAAATCAAACTGCCGACAACCAGTCGGCCATAGGTATCCTGGGCTTGGGCCGCAATCTGCAGGCCACGTATGATAATAAACATATAGATTGCCAGCAGTACCAGAATGCCGACGAAACCGAACTCTTCGGCAAAGACCGCAAAGATGAAGTCCGTGTGGCGTTCCGGCAGAAAGTCGAGTTGTGACTGTGTGCCATTGAACCACCCCTTGCCGTAGAGGCCACCGGAACCGATGGCAATTTTTGACTGAATAATATGATAGCCCGCACCCAGCGGATCACTCTCCGGGTTGAAGAGAGTGAATACTCGCTGACGTTGGTAGTCATGCATGCCAAAGAACCACATGGCCGGTGCCAGTGCAGAAAGCATGGCCATAGAGACAACAATGAGTTTGCTTGAAATACCGCTGAGCAGTAGCACAAAAATACCAGCGCTGGCGATCAGCAGTGAGGTGCCTAGGTCCGGCTGTTTAATGATCAGGATTACCGGTATCACGATAAACAGCAGCGCGACTCCCAATTGACGCTTGCCACAGGGGAGTGGTTTTTGATGCAGATACCAAGCGACCATCATCGGTACCACCAGCTTCATCATCTCAGAGGGCTGGAATTTGAAGAAGCCCAAGTCAAGCCAGCGTTGCGCCCCTTTGCCGGTGTGACCAAACAGCAATACGCCAATGAGCAGCAGCAGGCCGATACCAAACAGCCAGGGAGTCCAGCGCAACAGGTTGATCGGTGGGATTTGTGCCAAAATAACCATAATTGCAAATCCCAATCCCAGGCGAACGGCTTGCCGCTGCAACATGCCGGTATTTTCACCGCTGGCGCTGTAGAGAATCATCAAACCGGTGAGGGATAGGGTTAGCAGGCCCAGTAGCATCGGAATATCGAGGTGGAAAAACTGCCCACCACGGGTATTGCTCTCCTGAGTATGACCAAGGTTTGGTAGGTTCATGGTTTTTTTCCGAAATAGACATCCATCACCGCACGAGCCACCGGGGCGGCAACTGAGCCACCACTGCCACCATTTTCGACAATCACCGCTATCGCAATTTCCGGGTTGTCGACGGGTGCAAAGCCAATAAAGAGTGCGTGGTCCCGCAGTTTTTTGGCAATTTTATCAGCATCGTACTCGGCATCCTGGGCGATGCCAAATACCTGTGCAGTACCGGTTTTCCCCGCAATGGTGAAGGTTTTACTGTGGATTTTGTGTGCAGTGCCCCGTGGGCTGTTGACCACCTTGACCATTGACTCAACCATATATGCCCAGTTCTCCGGGTTGTTGACGGTGACTTGATGGGATTGTTTGATGGTTTGTGGTTGCAGTGCACCGCTCAGGGTATCTTCTGTTTGTAATAGCAGTTGTGGATACATGCGCTTACCAGCCATTGCCAGGGTACCGGTTGCTACTGCCAATTGCAGTGGCGTGGTCAGGTTGAATCCTTGACCAATGCTGGAAATCAAGGTCTCACCCAGGTACCAGCGCTCACCCTTGATCCGTTTTTTCCACTCTGATGAGGGGGTTAAACCGCTGGATTCACCACCGAGGTCGATGCCGGTGCGTTGATTGAAGCCAAACTGAATCAAAAAATTATACATTTGATCAATGCTCATCTTCATCGCCAACTCATAGAAATAGACATCGCAGGACTCGATAATCGCCTTCTCCATATTGGTGCGGCCATGGCCCTGTTTTTTCCAGTCACGGTAGCGACGTTCACCTCCGGGCAGTGTCATCCAGCCGTGGCAGTTACTGTGGTCATGTTCATCCAGCAGCCCAAGCTCCATTGCCCCCAGCCCGGTAAAGGGTTTCAGGGTGGAGCCGGGGGGGTATTTTCCTTGCAGGAAGCGGTTAAACAGTGGCCGCTCCTGAGACTGTGACAGCTTGTTGTAACGGACAGTGTCGATGCCATTAACAAACCAGTTGGGGTTGTATTCGGGGGTGCTGATCATGGCCAATACCTGACCATTGCGCGGATCAAGGGCGACCACGGCACCATTCTCTCCCTTCATTGCCACTTTGGCGGCCCGCTGCATATCCATATCGAGCGTGAGGTGGATGCTGTCGCCGGGCACCGGTGGCACATACTCCAGCATCCGCAGTATACGGCCACGGGAGTTCGTTTCGACCTGTTTATAACCCACTTCACCATGCAGCAGTTTCTCATACGCCTTTTCGATACCGGTCTTGCCGATGTAGTTGGTACCAGCGTATTGTGCTTGATCAAGCTGCGCCAGCTCACGTTCATTGATGCGCCCCACATAACCGAGGGCGTGTACGGAAAGCTCATCGTAAGGGTAGTGACGCATTAAACGGGCTTCGACATCAACACCTGGAAATTGATAGCGGTCGACGGCCAGGCGGGCAACCTCTTCATCACTGAGCCGGTAGCGCAGCGGGATTGAGTGAAAGCGACGGCTGCGTTTGCGTAGTTTCTTAAAGCGGTTGATGTCGTATTCGCTGATCTCAACGATCTCGGCGAGGCTGGCGATGGTATTTTCAATATCCTCGACCAGCTCAGGAACGATCACCAGGGTGTAGGTTGGCATGTTTTCAGCCAGAATACGTCCTTCACGGTCGAAGATAAGCCCACGAATCGGCGGTTCGGGCAGCAGCCGAACCCGGTTCTTTTCCGAGAGGGTGGTGAAATGGTCGTGATTATCGAGTTGCAGATGCACCATGCGACCGATCAGCAGTGAGAGCAAAATGACGACACAGATCAAACCCAGCAGAACACGGCTGTTAAACAGCCGGGCCTCTTTTTTATGATCTTTAATCGCCTGGCGCATGATTACCGAACACGGTAGAAGCGTCGTATACGACGCAACAACATGAACAGTGGTGGCCACAGCAGCAGGGTGGTGATAGCGGGCAGCCAGCCCGCCAGCCCGCCAGTGGGTCGGGCGATAGCACCGTTGATCCACACCGTGAGCAGGTGGGTGAACAGTACCAGCAACATGACGGTGATCGCCTGCTGCCACACCGGAAAGAGGCGGATACGCTTATGAAATTGAATCACCATAAATGCGACCAGGGTTAGCTCCAGTGCATTTTGCCCCAGCAGTGAGCCGGTGGCCACGTCTAAAATAATACCGGCAATCCAGCCGACAATCACACCCACCCGCTCGGGGGTTGCCAGACACCAGTAGACCAATACGATGGTCATCCACTC
>UOFP01000072.1_pt1 | contig 12742 bp, 11 predicted proteins | sample 1988921 | NCBI WGS metagenome assembly UOFP01 (sample SAMEA4712195, study PRJEB27164) | hydrothermal vent metagenome | biome: marine basaltic hydrothermal vent biome; feature: marine hydrothermal vent; material: mineral | place: Pacific Ocean | collected 2011-06-14/2011-07-23 | depth 1719 m | reverse complement strand
TGCCCTACATACTGCATCATTCGACTGATGCCATCGCTCGTTTTAGGGGTCGCTAATAGATGCACATGGTTGGTCATTAATACATACGCGTGAATTTGGCAATCATAACGAATCGATGCATCCTTTAACCAACTCAAGTATGAATAATAATCATTGTCTTCGAAAAAGATGGCTTGTCGATTTTTGCCTCGCTGAATCACATGAACCGGGATATCCGGCACGTAAAATCTTGGCTTTCTTGGCACTCTCTTTTCCTCTTGGGTTTGTATTTTCCTTCATAATAGCAGAATATAGGGCTCTGACCCCTTTTATTAAAACACTCAAAAGATATTTTCTTATATAGGTGAGTAAAGCCGGGCTTGTACAACAAAGCGGTTCATATCGCGGCTCGTCCCTCGCGCGATATAACCTTATTCGTTATGCGATTTAAGTTTATACATCATTATTTCCATTTTTGCTTATAGAGTTTAAATACATAAATCCAAATATTGAAATGGCAATAGTTATATAAACTGAGTATTCCTCACTGATATAGACTGATAGAACACCTCCAATGATAAAAGCAGGCAGTGTGCAAAGAACAAAAATAAATGTTAAATAAAATATTGCTACAGCAGGCCAAATTACGGCTATCCAATTTGAATCATAATTATTTGATGCAATATTGAATTTCCCTTTGTTTTTAATAATTAATAACACCATTTTTATTTGTGTTATTAACCATATAAATATCACCACTAACAATAGGGTTTCATCATTGCCTATAATCAGCTTGTGAATTCCTTTAAAGCCGGAAATAGATGTTGCTGAGACTATATATGAATAGAACAAATTGATGCTAGTCAGTATTGCAAAGAATACGATTATTGACTGGACAATAAAGTTTATAACTGTGCCACTAAAACTATTTTGATTCATTTAAGGACATCTTTTTATCCGCATAACAGTTTTATTCTATCTAACCCGCATACTATCCCCTAAAGAGCTATTTTGTACAAAAAAATAACCCTTCAAATTTTAATTTTTAACTTTCAATACGTTACAACAATTATAATAACTATTTCTCTGGCTTTTCATGCAAGTGGAACTATTCCCAGGTAGCCTATTTTTTAGCACAACCTTTTTATATGAAAAATTCCATTTAATATCAGTAAGTTATAGAGCACATAAAAAACCATATACCCGGATATGTTACATGTGCACAGATATAGACCCGTAAAACCCTTATTGACAGCCCTGAATTTAAATATCACTGTTTATTTATACAGTAAAAGGGAGTTTTAATGTGAATGACATTCCGGGCCCCCCTCTATCAGGATAATTGCCCACCCGGCTAAAAAAAAACCCGCCGAAGCGGGTTTTTTTATCGAAATAACAGCGAAGCTACTTCTTCTTCGGCGCATAGAGATCGGTACACGTTCCCTCGGCCATCTCTGCGGCGAAGTTGATGGTTTCTGAGAGGGTGGGATGTGGGTGTATCGTTAGGGCGATATCTTCCACATCGGCTCCCATCTCCAGTGCCAGTACTGTTTCTGCGATCAGCTCTCCGGCATTGGTTCCGACAATCGCGGCACCGATAATTTTATGCTGTTCGTCAAACAGTATTTTGGTCATCCCTTCATCTCGACCGATGGAGAGTGAGCGGCCTGATGCTGCCCAAGGAAAGGCTCCTTTGGTGTATTTAATGCCCTCTTTTTTGCACTCTTCTTCGGTTTTGCCCATCCAGGCGATTTCTGGATCGGTGTAGGCTACCGAGGGGATGGTTTTGGCATCAAAGAACGATTTTTCACCGGCGATATTTTGTGCTGCCACTTTGCCTTCGTGGGTCGCTTTGTGAGCCAGCATCGGCTGGCCGACAATGTCACCGATGGCGAAGATGTGATCGACATTGGTGCGCTGCTGTCTGTCCACTTCGATAAAGCCCCAGTCGTTAACTGTAACACCGGCTTTTTCGGCATCAATCAGCTTGCCATTGGGGGTACGACCGATGGAGACCAGTACCCGATCGAAGGTATCTGACTCTGGTGCGCCTTTGCCTTCAAAGCGGCAAACCAGACCGGCATCAGTTGGCTCAATCGCGGTGACCTTGGTATTGGTGTAGATGTTTTCATATTTCTTTTTGATACGCCGTTCCAGCGGACGCACGATGTCGCGGTCAACGCCGGGAATCAGCCCTGGCGAGAGCTCGACCACGGTGACGCTGGCACCCAGCGCATCGTAAACGGTGGCCATCTCTAAACCGATAATACCGCCGCCCACCACCAGCAGGCGCTGGGGAATCTGTTTGATCTCCAGCGCATCGGTGGAGTCCATCACCCGGGGGTCATCCCACGGGATAAAGGGTAGTTTGGTGACCCGGGAACCGGCGGCGATAATGCAATTTTGGAAGCCAATGTTCTTTTTGCTGCCATCTGCCGCTTCTACCTCAAGGGTATTGGCGGAGGTGAATTTGCCATAGCCGTGAACAATCTTCACTTTGCGCTGTTTGGCGAGCCCTTTCAGGCCGCCAGTCAGTTTACCGACTACCGACTCTTTGTAGCTACGCAGTGCATCAAGATCAATTTCCGGCTTGCTGAATTTAACCCCGATATGCTCAAACTCTTCCGCTTCGTTGATCACTTGTGCAGTGTGCAGCAGTGCTTTGGAGGGGATGCAGCCGACATTCAGGCAGACACCACCAATGCTCTCATAGCGCTCGATCAGTACTACTTTTTTACCTAGATCCGCCGCACGGAAAGCAGCAGTGTAACCACCAGGGCCGGAGCCGAGCACTACCACTTCGGTGCTGATATCCACATCCCCCGAAAAGCTAGCGGCAACGGGTGCGGCAGCTGGGGTAACTGGAATAGCTGGGGCGACGGCCTCTGACTTGGCTGCTGCGGGAGCGGCGGCTTGGGCACCCGCTTCCAGCATAATCACTGCACTGCCTTCGGAGACGTTATCGCCTAAGTTAACCAATATCTCTTTGACTACGCCTGCTTGTGGTGAGGGGATCTCCATCGAGGCTTTATCCGACTCCACTGAGATTAGTGAATCCTCTTCGGCGATGCTATCACCCACACTCACCAGAATCTCGATCACTTCAACTGCGTCAAAATCGCCAATATCCGGTACTTTTACTTCAATCAGATTACTCATTGATTCACTCCCATCACAACAACAAGCGACGCGTATCAGACAATACACGGCTGAGGAAGGTGGTAAAACGCGCACCATCTGCGCCATCAATCACCCGATGGTCATAAGAGAGCGACATCGGCAACATTAAACGGGGTGCAAACTCTTTGCCATTCCAGACCGGCTGCATTTTGGAGCGTGAAACACCCAAAATGGCCACCTCTGGGGCGTTAACAATCGGTGTAAACTGGGTACCGCCGATACCACCAAGGCTGGAGATGGTGATTGAACCACCCTGCATATCTGCTGGCTTGAGCTTTTTATCCCGCGCTTTAACGCTGATTTCACCCAGCTCCACCGCCAGCTCAACAATGCTCTTGCGGTCTACATCGCGTACTACTGGTACCACCAGGCCATCCGGTGTATCGATGGCGATACCGATATTAAAGTAACTCTTCATAATCAGGTTTTCACCACTGACATCCAGAGATGAGTTAAAGCGCGGGTACTCTTTAAGTGCCGAGACCAGCGCCTTCATCATGAATACCAGCGGTGTGATGCGAATGCCCTTCTCTTTATAGTCAGCCGCCAGATCCTTGCGGAAAACCTCCATATCGGTAATGTCGGCCTCGTCGAACTGACTCACATGGGGAATGCTGACCCAGTTGCGGTGCAGGAATTTCCCGGTCAGCTTGTTGATTTTAGAGAGCGGCTTAGATTCAACCTCACCCCACTGGCTGAAGTCGATCTCGGGCATCGGTGCCACACCCAAACCACCACTGGCAGGCTGGCTCATGGTGCGTTTAACAAACCCTTGCACATCCTCTTTGGTGATGCGCCCTTTACGACCGGAGCCATCCACCTTGCCCAGATCAACACCCAGCTCACGGGCGAACTTGCGTACCGAGGGGGTGGCATGGGCTTTCGAGAAGCTGGCTTCATCAATTTTTGCGGTGGGTGATGGACGTGCTGCTGCTTTAGGTGCCGGTACTGCGGCGGCTGGAGCCGCAACCGGCGCTGAAGCTGGCTCAACTTTGGGTGCCTCAACAGCGGTTGTCGCCACATCGGCTGGCTCTAATATAAGCAGCAGAGAACCTTCGGCAACCCGCTCACCGATTGCCACCTTAATCTCTTTGACCACACCGGCTTCAGGGCTAGGAATCTCCATCGAGGCTTTGTCAGACTCCACCGAGATCAGTGAATCTTCAACCTGTATGCTGTCACCTACTGAGACCAAAATTTCAATAACCTCAACATCTGCGAAGTCACCAATATCAGGAACAAGAATCTCTTTACTCATAATCTTCTTCTCTCCGCCTTGACAGCATTCTAGTTATACAGAGGATTGGGCTTTTCTGAATCCAGGCCGTATTTTTCAATCGCCTCCGCCACCTTCTTAGTGGGGATTTTGCCCTCATCTGCCAGCGCTTTCAGTGATGCCAGAACAACACTGAAGCTATCCACTTCAAAGTGACGACGCAGGTTGGCACGAATATCTGAGCGACCAAAGCCATCGGTACCTAGTACCACATATTGACCGGGTACCCACTTACGGATCTGATCCGCATAGTTACGGATATAATCAGTAGCAGCAATAAACGGCCCTTCACGGCCCGCCAGGCATTCAGCGACATATGACACCCGCTGTTCTTTACCTGGGTTAAGGCGATTCCAGCGCTCACAGTCTTCACCTTCACGAGCCAACTCGTTGAAGCTGGTGGCACTCAGAATATCGGATTCAACGCCCCAATCTTCTTTCAGCATTTCAGAGGCTTTGATCACCTCACGGAAGATGGTGCCAGAGCCCATCAATTGCACCTTGAGCTTCTTCTTACCGCCTTTACGGAACGCATACATGCCTTTGACGATGCCCTCTTCAATACCTTCCGGCATCGCTGGCATCACATAGTTCTCATTCATGGTGGTGACGTAGTAGAAGACATTCTCCTGCTCTCCGTACATGCGGCGCAAACCATCATGAATAATCACCGCCAGCTCGTAGCCGAAGGTCGGGTCATAACTGACGCAGTTAGGAATAGTACCGGCCTGAACCAGACCGTGACCATCCTGATGTTGCAGCCCTTCACCGGACAAGGTAGTACGACCGGCGGTGGCACCAATCAGGAAGCCACGCGCCTGCATATCACCTGCGGCCCAAGCCAGATCACCAATACGTTGAAAACCAAACATGGAGTAGTAGATGTAGAACGGTACCATGTTGACATTGTGGTTGGCATACGAGGTAGCCGCAGCAATCCAGGATGACATCGCGCCCGCTTCGTTAATCCCCTCTTCCAGAATCTGACCCGACTTGTCCTCTTTATAGAACATAATCTCGTCTTTATCTTGCGGGGTGTAGAGCTGGCCCACTGAGGAGTAGATGCCCAACTGGCGGAACATTCCTTCCATACCAAAAGTACGCGCCTCATCAGGTACAATTGGCACCACATTTTTGCCCATCTTTTTATCACGGCATAGCAGTGTTAGCAGCCGCACGTAGACCATGGTGGTGGACATCTCTTTTTCGCCCGACCCCTTCAACAGTGCACTGAAGGTATCCAGCGGCGGCACCTCCAGTGGCGCGGCGGTCTGGTTGCGCTGCGGCAGGTAACCACCCAGCTCTTTGCGCCGCGCATGCATGTACTGCATCTCCGGGCTGTCAGCGTCAGGTACATAGTATTTACCGGCAGCGGCATCTTCATCATTTAGCGGGATATTAAAGCGATCACGAACGTAGATCATCTCATCGCCCGCCAGCTTCTTCTGTGAGTGAGTACGATTCTGCGCCTCACCCGCTGCACCCATGCCATACCCTTTAACCGTATGAGCCAGTACAACCGTTGGCTGACCCGACGTATTCATCGCATTGTAGTAAGCCGCATAAACCTTATGGGGGTCGTGGCCACCCCGGTTCAAGCGCCAAATGTCATCATCCGACATCTTGGAGACCATCTCCAGCAACTCAGGGTACTTGCCAAAGAAGTGCTCACGCACATAGGCCCCGTCTTTCGCCTTGTAGTTTTGCAGGTCACCATCCACACACTCCATCATGCGTTTTTGCAACAAGCCATTCGTATCTTTCGCCAGCAGTGGATCCCAATAGGAGCCCCACAACACCTTGATCACGTTCCAACCGGCACCCCGGAACACCGCTTCCAGCTCCTGAACAATCTTGCCGTTACCCCGTACCGGGCCATCCAGACGTTGTAAATTACAGTTGACCACCCAAGCCAGGTTATCCAAATTTTCCCGCGAGGCCAGCGAAATCGCCCCCAGTGATTCCGGCTCATCACACTCGCCGTCACCGAGGAAAGCCCACACCTTGCGCTCCTGGGTGTTCGAAATACCCCGATCCTGCAGGTACTTCATGAAACGCGCCTGGTAGATCGACATAATGGGGCCTAAGCCCATGGATACGGTCGGGAACTGCCAGAAGTCCGGCATCAAATAGGGGTGTGGGTAGGAGGGAAGGCCCTTGCCATCCACCTCCTGGCGGAAGTGGTCCAACTGCTCTTCAGTTAAGCGCCCTTCCAGGAAAGCACGCGCATAGGTGCCCGGTGAAGTGTGGCCCTGAGAGTAGATCAAATCACCGCCATGTTCGTGACTGGGTGCCCGCCAGAAGTGGTTAAAACCCACATCATACAGAACCGCCGAAGAGGCGAAAGAGGCAATATGGCCGCCCAGCTCTGAGGCTTTACGGTTGGCCTTTACCACCATCGCAATTGCATTCCAGCGAATGAAGGAGCGAATGCGGTCTTCAATCGCCTGATCACCCGGAATCGGCGCTTCCATGTGGGGTGGAATGGTATTCACATAAGCGGTATTGGCTGAATAGGGTAAGTTTGCACCCGAGCGACGCGCCTTATCAATCATCTGCTCCAACAAGAAGTGAGCTCGCTCTACCCCCTCGGCCTCAATAACCGCCTCCAGGGCTTCCAGCCACTCCTGGGTTTCAACTGCATCGATATCGGGGATCTGTGATTGCTGAGACATAAGCTCCAACCTCTCGTTGTTGATTCAGACCGTTGCCACCGGGCCCAGGAGGCTATCCGAGAATGAAAATCGTAGCGAGGGAAAACCATTTTGAATCATATTTTTCGTAAATTTGAGGCGAATAGTCGTTCTATTCAACAATAATTTACGGAGAATATGGCCAAAATGGATTTTCCGCAGTAGACTTTTCATTCTCGGACAGCCTCCTAAGGAGTAACGGCTGCATAGCGGGCCAACACCCATCCAAATAGATGAGGTGTAAAAGTGCGCTATGATCAAGGTTTTCCACCTTCAGGTCAAGCGTACTGCGCTTACCAGCGCCAATCAGCCAGCATAAAACAGCCATAACTTGTTCAGAGGTTCCTAAAGAATCCACGAACTCCGCCGACTCATTCTGCAACATCAACCAAGTGTTAAAAGAGCTCTACCAGTTGGGATAAACGGACGATTATCATCCTTGTGCAAAAAATAGTTTTGCTCTAATGAAAATAACGGATATTCGGCAATATAATGCAGACCAAACATTTACAACCAGGGATGGCATTACACAGTGACGTTCACGACACCAATGGCCGCCTGCTGGCCAAAGCCGACACGGTGTTAACCGAAAAACATATAAAAGTTCTCAAAACCTGGGGCATCACCCAGGCTGACATTAAATATAACGCCACCAAAAACGAACCACAACCCGCTGAAACAGCTCCCCCGTCAGATGCAACAATCCAACAAGCTGAGACCATCGCAAACGATCTGTTTAGCCTGGCCAATCGTGAGCACCCGGCAATGCAGCAGCTATTCAACATTAGCGTGCTACATATCGCAAACCGCCTCGGGACAGAGCAAAAATAGATGGCCATATATGATATAGATTCGCTCATTTCACGAACCACAGCACTGGCCACACCGCCCACCACCTATTACCAACTCAACAGTGCGATTAACAACCCAGCCACCAGTCTGAAAGATATTGGCGACATCATTAATCAGGATGTCTCGCTCACCGCACAGCTACTGCGCATCGCGAACAGCGTATTTTTTAATTTCCCGGCACAGATCACCACGGTGGAGCAAGCCATAACCATCGTCGGCATACAACAGCTAAGAGAGCTGGCCCTGGCCTGCACCGTGCTCAATGCATTCCCGTCAATCCCTGATAGCCAGATCAACATCAACCACTTCTGGCAACACAGCCTGGGTGTTGGTGTTGCATCACGTGTGATTGCAGGCATTCGCAAGGAGTCAAATGTTGAGCGTTATTACGTGCTGGGCCTTCTGCATGATCTCGGACGCATTGTTATGTGTCTTGGCGATCCCGCCGCCTCCTATGAATTATTACAACAGGCTCATCAATCCAGACAATTATTACACCACCTGGAACTCGAACGGTGGCAGATCGACCACGGTGAAATTGGCGCAGCCTTTCTAAAAAACTGGAATCTGCCTGCTTCAATTTACCAACCTATTCGCGACCATCACCACCCGGAGAAGGCGGAAGAGTATCAGGATGAGTGCGCTATCATTCATGTGGCCGACATCATTGTTCATGCACTGGAGATGGGGGGGAGCGGTGAAAAACGCATTGCCCCCCTCTCTGACACCGCTTGGCAACGCCTCGGAATCAGCCCCGAGCAACTACCTGCCATTGCTGAAGAAATTAACATCCAGTACAACAAATCAATTGAACTGTTCAAGAGCAACCTGCACCAGTGAAACCTTCAACGCCAATACCCGATAATGACCTGCAACAGTGGCATGAACTGACACTTGAGCTACTCACTGCAATGGGTGACATGTACGGCTCACCCAACCAGTGCCGAGACATCAACTCAATACTCTCCACCAGCCTGGATCACATCAAACGCACCATTAATTTCAAAACGTTGGCCATCCTCACCATTGATGAAAAAGATGCCTCTTTCAAACTGGCTAACTGGAAACCCGCCAGCCATCAAAAACAGCTTCAGCATCAAGTTGATCTTTTAATCGAGAGCGGAAAATTTGCCTGGGCCATCCAGCAAAACCGCCCGGTTGCCATTGAGTCTGAAAAAAGCAGTGAACCGATCATTATGCACGTTCTCACCACCAAAACCCGTGTGCGAGGCATGTTTGTCGGTATCAGTGCGGTGCCGTTTGAGCAACTATCTGCCACCCGCTTAAACCTGCTCTCCATCATTTCACACAATTGTGCACACGCACTTGAAAGCGCGACGCTTTACAACCTGATTCAACAACAAAATCGCTCACTCTCCGATGTTGTCGATAGACGAAATCAGGAGCTTGAATACCGAATGGGCCATGACTCCCTGACCGGCTTACCCAACAGAATGCTGTTTCAGGATCGAATTGAACAGGCCATCAGCAATGCCCGTCGCCACAAAACAAAGTTTGCGGTCCTGCTACTCGACATTGACCTGTTCAGCCGAATCAATGAGAGCATGGGACACCGTGTCGGTGATGAACTATTAAAAGCGATCGCCAACCGACTCAACAACATACTCCGAAACAGCGACACGGTTGGCCGACCGGCAAATGAGATGAGCCAGATTACGATCTCTCGCCTGGGCGGTGATGAATTCAGCTTATTGATCACCGACCTTGAAAAAGTTGACAACATCATCAGCGTGGTTCGACGTATCTTTGAAGTGATATCAACCCCTTTTTCACTGCAAGGGCAGGAGGTATTCATCACCTTAAGTATCGGCATCGCCCTTTTCCCCACCGACAGCGAAGAGACCGGTGCATTACTGCAAAAATCAGATGTTGCCATGCACCATGCCAAAGAAGAGGGACGCAATAACTACCAGTTTTACTCTGAAGATATCAGCTCCATCAGCCACCAACACTTAGTGATCGAGAGTCAATTACGCCACGCGGTGGAAAACAGGGAGTTCAAACTCTTCTACCAACCAAAAATTGATCTCAAAACACAATCAATCATCGGCGCAGAAGCGCTGATTCGCTGGATTAAAAGTGACGGTTCCATCATCCCGCCATTTGACTTTATCCCCATCGCAGAAAACTCGGGACAAATTGTTAAAATTGGTGAATGGGTACTTCAGGATGCATGCAGGCAGGCCAAAGTGTGGCTCGACATGGGCATTGAACAGAAGATTGCCGTTAACCTGTCTGCACAGCAATTCAAAGACAAGCAACTGCTAAACAAAATAGAAAGTGCCCTCAGCCAAAGTCAGCTACCACCCTCACTGCTTGAGCTGGAGATCACAGAGAGCACCATTATGCAAAACAGTGATCGCACCATCAGCACCCTTCAAGCAATCCACGACCTGGGGGTTTCGCTCTCAATTGATGACTTTGGCACTGGCTACTCGTCACTGAGCTACCTCAAACGTTTCCCCATCGACACACTGAAAATTGACCGCTCTTTCGTGAAAGATCTGGAGCATGACCAGAATGATGCCGCCATTGTCACCGCCATCATCGCCCTCGCCCACAGCCTGCATCTCAACGTGGTTGCCGAAGGGGTGGAAGAGGTGGTGCAGGTTGCCTTTTTGCGCAAACTCAACTGTGAAATGATTCAAGGCTTTCTCTACAGCAAACCATTACCCGCAGACGAATACCTTGCGCTGCTAAAGAGACCCATTAAGAAGCATTAGAGGTGCTCTCAATTAGGCTGAAAGGTAATCCCAAAACAGAAATTGGCACTCAGGTATCGCACAGCCTTCTACTTTTAATCTAGGTTGAAAATGGGGGGATTACCGTGGCAACTTTAATTTTACTCTGCCCCAAATATTCTATGTATTTCTCACATTAATTGCTCTTAACAATATTCGTTTACTTGTATATTATATGTTTACTTATATAATATATACATGAAAGAAATTGCTTTTATAGGCCGCTCGCTAGAAAATATTAAGAGCTTTCCGCACGAGGCCAAACGGGAAGCGGGATTCCAGCTAGACAAAGTGCAACATGGAGAAGACCCGACAGACTGGAAACCGATGAAAAGCGTTGGTTCCAGCGTTCGTGAAGTAAGGATCAGTGAAAGTTCAGGTATCTACCGCGTCATTTATATCGCCAAACTTGAGGAAACAGTGTACGTATTGCACGCTTTCCAGAAGAAAACTCAAAAAACCAGCAAACTAGACCTTGAGGCTGCGAACAGAGCCTACAGAAAAGTATTGGAGGATCGTAACCATGAGTGATTTACAACGTTTTAATAGTGTATGGGATGCCTTGGAAGACGACCCAATAAAAGCAGAAAATATGAAATTGCGCTCTGCTCTTATGATGGCGATTACTAAACGTATCGAGACAGAAGGTTTAAATCAGACAGAAACAGCCGAGCGTTTAAACATCACACAGCCGCGAGTTAGCGCCTTGGTTAAGGGAAAAATAGAAGATTTTCGCTTGGATACACTAGTCAATCTGGCTCACCAATTAGGGTTGCATGTAAGTATACAAATAGCTGCTTGATAAATGAGTGCTGCAATTTCTTCTGCTATTCGCTGATGTAGGTTTTTTGAATTCTGCCAAATATGCCTTTCGATGTAGGGTGTGTTTTACACACCCGTGCCAACGTCAAACATGATTGTGGTGCATGGAATCACCCTACCTGGCTAAAGAGACCCATTAAGAAGCATTAGAGGTGCTCTCAATTAGGCTGAAAGGTAATCCGGCAGATTCGACCCCAAGGCATGGTTATGCAATAATGGATTAGAAGTCCTATATTGCATAGAGCAAGCAAAGTATGATCACCCGAAAAATTCTCAGTGAACTCCAGCTACTTCTGAGTGAGTATCCGATCGTGACGATACTGGGCCCGAGGCAGTCCGGTAAAACGACTCTGGTGCGAGACATATTAACAGGCTACCAATACTCAAATCTGGAAGACCCGGAGATACGCCAATTTGCAACAGATGACCCAAAAGCCTATTTGGCTCAATTCAAATCAAACTACAAGAGTCGATCACACAATCTCTGGCTGGAAGGACGGCAATATTAACCTTGCTGCCACTCTCTATTTCAGAGCTTTTAAGTTCTGATCTTCACTCAGACAGCTTTGAAGAGTATTGTTATAAAGGATTTTTACCGAGGGTTTATGATCAAAACGTCAGACCTAAAACCGTCCACGCAAACTACTACCAGACCTATGTGGAGAGAGATGTCAGGCAATTGATCAACCTGAAAAATCTGTCTCTCTTTGAGAAGTTTCTAAAACTGATTGCAGGACGCATCGGTCAAATATTCGATGCCAGTTCCATGGCCACTCAACCACCATGCACTAAAAGTACATAGGTTGCTCTTGGACTGAAAGTCCACTCATCCTCTTGGACTGACTTTCTTTCACAACAAACCGGCTGAAGCCTCGACCTCCAAAACCCTCTTGGGGATGTAGAAAAAATTAAAGTACCGTTATTGCACCGGATTTTTGTTCGCTCTGTCTAGGCAGGTATTGGGCGCATAGTGGGCTACGCAACGAATACTTGCCTAGACAGAGCGGGCAAAAAGACCAGTAAGAGCGGTATTTTAATGAATTCTACATCCCTTGGTTAAAGATGTTTGGAGGCCGAGGCTTCAGCCGGTATTTTTGCACCACTCTCAACCAGCATATAGGGGTAGCAGCTAAAGCCTTGCACTAAAGTGCATAGTTTCAACTAGCGGTCTGAGACCA
>UOFP01000035.1_pt1 | contig 12772 bp, 8 predicted proteins | sample 1988921 | NCBI WGS metagenome assembly UOFP01 (sample SAMEA4712195, study PRJEB27164) | hydrothermal vent metagenome | biome: marine basaltic hydrothermal vent biome; feature: marine hydrothermal vent; material: mineral | place: Pacific Ocean | collected 2011-06-14/2011-07-23 | depth 1719 m | reverse complement strand
CGCCAAAAGTGGTGACACTGCCGCTGATTGTGCTGGCAGTACCGTCAGTTATCGCCGGTGGCTATTTCATTGAGCCGATGTTATTTGGTGATTTCTTTGGTGGGTCAATTCATGTCTCGCCTGAGAATGACACGCTGGGTATTGTCGGTGAGTACTACACCAGTATGGTTGGCTTTGTTGCCCACGCCTTTGCCGGGCCGGCTATTTATCTCGCGGCAGCGGGTGTGGGTACCGCTTGGTTCTTCTATATGAAGCGCCGTGATATACCCGGAAAAATTCAGAAAACGTTTAAACCGATCAATACGATTCTTGAGAAGAATTATGGCTTTGACCGCTTTAATGAAGTATTTTTTGCCGGTGGTTCGCGTATGCTCGGTCGCTTCTTCTGGAAAGTGGGTGATGTCATGGTGATCGATGGCATCATGGTTAACGGTACTGCGAATGCGGTGGGTTGGATTGCCGCAAAGATTCGCGGTATTCAAACAGGCTATCTCTATCATTATGCATTTTCGATGATTATTGGTCTGTTGTTGTTGCTGAGCTGGATTTTGCTCAAGTAATCAAATAATAAAGAAGGTTATGATTTAAATGTCAGATTTGCCACTACTCAGTCTGGTTATTTGGGTGCCGATTGTCGGAGCCATGCTCGTACTTGCCTGTCAGTCGGAGGAGAAAGCACCACTTGCGCGAATCTTAGCGCTTGCCGTTTCTGTGGTGACATTCCTTATTTCGGTGCTGCTATACACCGGCTTTGATTTAGCGACGCACGAGATGCAGTTTGTTGAGCGCGTCTCCTGGATTCCTGCCTTCAATGTTTTTTACCATCTGGGTGTCGATGGCATCTCGATGCCGTTGATCATTCTAACCACCTTCTCCACGGTTCTGGTGGTATTGGCCGGATGGCAGGTGATCAAGCATAAACCCGCACTTTATATGGCCTCATTTTTGATCATGATGGGCTTTATGAATGGGGTATTTGCTTCACTTGACGCGGTTCTGTTCTATGTGTTTTGGGAAGCGCTGCTGATTCCAATGTTTCTGGTTATCGGTATTTGGGGTGGCCCGCGTCGGGTTTACGCAACCATTAAATTCTTCTTATATACCTTTTTTGGCTCGGTATTCATGTTGATCGCCTTGATCTACATGTATATGGAGTCCGGCAGCTTTGGCATTCTCGATATGCAGGATATGCCGCTGGGCATGACCGCACAAACCTGGATCTTCCTGGCCTTCTTGATTGCATTTGCGGTAAAAGTACCGATGTGGCCTGTACACACCTGGTTGCCTGATGCACACGTTGAGGCACCAACCGGTGGTTCAGTTATTCTGGCGGCTATTATGCTCAAGCTGGGTGCCTACGGCTTCTTGCGATTCAGTTTGCCGATCACCCCTGATGCGAGTGCGGATCTGGCATGGCTTGTGATCACTCTGTCGCTGATCGGCATTGTCTATATCGGCTTTGTGGCACTGGCTCAGTCTGATATGAAGAAACTGGTAGCATACTCCTCGATATCCCATATGGGTTTTGTGACACTTGGTTTATTTATTCCGTTTCTGATTTTTACAAATACCGGCAGTCTCTCTGGGGCGGCTATGGGTTTGGAGGGAGCGATGGTTCAGATGATCTCCCATGGTTTTGTCTCAGGTGCGATGTTCTTGTGTATTGGCGTGCTGTACGACCGGATGCATAGTCGGGAAATTAGCTCCTATGGCGGTGTGGCAGAAAAAATGCCGTGGTTTGCTGCGTTTGTGGTCTTATTTTCCATGGCAAATGCCGGCCTGCCAGGCACCTCCGGCTTTGTCGGTGAATTTATGGTTATTCTCGCTGCATTTAAAGCCAACTTCTGGATCGCATTCCTGGCGGCAACAACATTGATTATCGGTGCCGCTTATACATTGTGGATGGTGAAACGAGTTATCTTTGGTGAGGTGACAAACGAAGGTGTTGAAAAGCTTGAAGACCTGAATAAACGTGAGTTCTTTATATTGGCGGTTCTCGCGGTTGCTGTGCTGGTACTGGGCCTGTGGCCAGCGCCATTACTGGAAGTGATGCACCCAACCGTAGATAACCTGATTCACCAGATCAGTAGTTCTAAACTATAACAAGATTGAGTAATAGAGTATGAACTTTGAAGTGCCGAATTTTACGCCTGCAATACCAGAGATATTCGTTCTCTCTATGGCGTGCATTATCCTGCTGATAGACCTGTTTATTACAGATAAGGCTCGGATATTGACCTACATCTTGTCGCTTGCCACGCTGGCGGTGGCCGCTGTCTTGACAATCACACTGCACACGCCGGAAGCTGTTTATACCTTTAGTGGCACCTATGTGGCGGACCCCATGTCGAGTCTACTGAAGGTGTTTATCTACCTGACGGCGGCGGGTGTGATGATCTACTCACGTGACTACCTGCTTCAGCGTGGTCTGTTTAAGGGTGAGTTTTACGTTCTTTCGTTATTTGCGGTTCTTGGCATGATGATTATGGTCTCAGCCCATAATTTTATTACTATTTACCTTGGGCTAGAACTGCTTTCGCTCTGTCTTTACGCCATGGTGGCGCTCAATCGTGATTCTGAAGTGTCGACAGAGGCGGCGATGAAGTACTTCATCCTCGGCGCATTGGCGTCCGGTCTACTCTTGTATGGCATGTCGATGCTCTATGGTATGACGGGATCATTGGATATCGCCATTGTTGGTGAGAAAATAATGGCGGCTGATCACAATAATATTGTGCTGATCTTTGGCTTGGTATTTGTGATTATTGGCCTTGCATTCAAGCTGGGGGCCGTACCATTTCATATGTGGATTCCCGACGTTTACCATGGTGCGCCGACGCCGGTAACGCTATTTATTGGTACGGCACCAAAAATTGCCGCATTTGCGATGGTGATGCGCCTGCTGGTTGAGGGAATGCAAGGCCTGCACGTTCAGTGGCAGGATATGCTAATCATCCTGGCCATTTTGTCGATGGGGATTGGCAATATCATTGCGATTGCTCAATGTAATATCAAGCGGATGCTCGCTTATTCAACAATTTCTCACGTTGGCTTCATACTGCTTGGTATTATGTCGGGCACCACGTTTGGTTACTCTGCCGCGATGTTCTACGTTATCTCCTACGCGATTATGGCGCTTGGCGGGTTTGGTATGATCATTCTCCTCAGTCGCCAGGGTTTTGAAGCGGACAAAATTGATGATTTCAAGGGCTTGAATGATCGAAGCCCATGGTTTGCATTCATGATGATGATCCTGATGTTCTCCATGGCAGGTGTTCCGCCGACACTGGGTTTTTATGCGAAATTGGCAGTACTTGAGGCGGTTGTTAATACCGGCTTTATCTGGCTTGCGGTACTCGCGGTTATTTTCTCCATTATCGGGGCGTTTTACTACCTTCGCGTGATTAAGGTGATGTACTTTGATAAGGCGGAGGATCACCATCCAATCACGGCTGGCAGTGATATGAAAATTGTACTCAGTCTCAATTCACTGGCAGTATTGGGACTCGGCATCTTTCCAGCGGGCCTGATGGCGCTGTGTATGACTGCGCTCTGATTCGATAAAACCAATTAGTGTTATGCGAGGTCTGAATTGACTGAGGTGTATTGTTCATGGTTTTTTAAAGACGGGCTTGCTTAGCATGAATGAATATGGTCTACTTCACCACCGGTTGCGGAGGGTCAAGTAGGTGTGGCCTAAAGTATAATTAGCATGGCCGCCTTGATAATAATAGTCTCGCAATAGTGTAGTTAATTTAAAAAGCGAAAGTGGCGGAATTGGTAGACGCGCTGGATTTAGGTTCCAGTGGGGTAACCTGTGAGAGTTCGAGTCTCTCCTTTCGCACCATATATCGAAAGAAAGAGCTCTTTATGAGCTCTTTTTTTTACGTTTAAAGTGATGAGTTTTTCTTTAGGAGTCTCTTATGCAAGTTTCGGTTGAAACAACGTCGGTTCTTGAACGCCGAATGACGGTTGAAGTTCCTGAGGATCGTATCAATTCTGAGGTGGATAGCCGCTTGAGCTCTATTGCACGCACGGCTCGCTTAGATGGTTTTCGTGCGGGAAAAGTACCTTTCAGTATCATTAAAAAACGTCATCACAGTCAGGTGTTACAAGAGGTTGTTGGCGAAGTTATTCAAAGTACATTCTACGAAGCAATTGCGAATGAAAAACTTCAACCCGTTGGCGCACCGTCAATTGACCCTCAGCCAATGGGTGAAAGTGGTGCCCTTTCATACACTGCGGTATTTGAGGTTTATCCTGAGTTAACACTTGCTGCAATGGATGAGATCACTATTAATAAACCAGCGGCTGAGATTGCGCCTGCCGATGTTGATGCGATGATTGATAAAGTGCGCAACCAGAAAGCAGTGTGGCAAACGGTCGATCGTGCTGCTGGCAATAAAGATCGTATCGTAATCAATTTTAAAGGCTCTATTGATGGCGAGGAGTTTGCGGGTGGTTCGGCTGAAAAAATGCCGATCGAATTGGGTGCGGGCCGTATGATTGCCGGATTTGAAGATCAGTTAATCGGTGTTGTAGCCAGTGAAGAGCGCACTTTGGATCTTAGTTTTCCTGAAGAATATCACGCAAAAGAGCTGGCGGGTAAGCCAGTGCAGTTTGCGGTGACCGTTGTCACGGTTGAAGAGTCAGCTCTACCAGAAATTAATGACGAATTTGTTAAATCACTGGGTGTTGATAGCGGAAATATTGACGAGTTGCGCAAGCAAATTGAGCAAAGCATGCAGCTTGAACTCGATAATGCATTGCGCTCAAAGGTCAAACAAGAGGTCTCAGAGAAGCTTTTGGAAATCAACGAAGTTGCGGTTCCAAAAGCGATGGTTGATCAAGATGTTGAGTCCAGCGCGAAGCGTACTAATACCCCGCTTGATCAGTTGACGGGTGAGCAGCGAGCCAAGATGGCAGAGATGTCTAAAAAACGTGTGGCAACCGGCCTGATATTTTCAGAGATTGTTAAAAATAACAAACTTAGCGTGCCCGCCGAACGCCTTCGTGCTGAAGTGGAAAAAATGGCTTCCACTTATGACGAACCTGAGCAGGTAATTGCTTGGTACTATGGTGATAAGAATCGTCTTTCAGATGTCGAAGGTGTTGTTTTGGAAGATATGATTGTTGACTTCGTTCTTGATGCCGCTAAAGTGACAGAGGTGCCATCGACATTTGATGCGATGGTTAACGTTTGAAAAAATGTATTGCTCTAAAAAGGTAGTGGGAGTGGTGGTGTTATGAAGGGTATTCAAAGTAATTTAGTGCCAATGGTGGTTGAACAGACTGCTCGCGGTGAGCGGTCGTACGACATCTACTCCCGTTTGCTCAAAGAGCGAGTCATATTTTTGGTCGGCCCGGTGGAAGACCATATGGCCAACCTGATTGTTGCTCAGTTGCTCTTTTTAGAGTCTGAAAACCCAGAGAAAGATATTCATCTATATATCAACTCTCCGGGTGGCTCGGTGACTGCGGGTATGTCGATCTATGACACCATGCAGTTCATTAAGTGTGATGTCAGTACCATGTGTATTGGTCAAGCGGCGAGTATGGGTGCTCTTTTGCTTGCGGGCGGTGCTGCCGATAAACGTTTTGTTCTTCCACATTCTCGCGTCATGATTCATCAGCCGCTGGGCGGTTTTCAGGGGCAAGCCTCTGACATTGAGATTCATGCCCGAGAAATCCTGCAAATTCGCGAACGCTTGAATAAGATACTGGCTGAACATACCGGTCAGTCGCTGGATGTTATCTCAAAAGATACCGACAGAGATAATTTCATGAGTGCAGAGCAAGCGAAAGAGTATGGTTTGATTGATGAGGTTCTCGATAAACGTACTTCACTATCTGAGTAGTTTTGAGCAGATCTCAAAATATTAACCAGATGCTGTAAGTGTTTTTTTACAGCTATGAAATTTAATGCAGACGACTCTGTATACAAGTAAGGCCTAGTGATGAGTGATGACAAACAGAATTCAGGTGATGATGACAAACTGCTGTATTGTTCATTTTGCGGCAAAAGCCAGCATGAGGTGCGTAAGCTGATTGCAGGGCCATCTGTCTATGTCTGTGATGAGTGTGTTGAGCTTTGTAACGAAATTATTCGTGAAGAGATTGATGAGCAAAAATCGGATGGTGATGATGATCGCCTGCCCACTCCCCACGAAATAAGCAAACGTCTTGATGAGTATGTGATTGGTCAAGAACGAGCGAAAAAAGTACTTTCTGTCGCGGTATACAACCACTATAAGCGACTGAAAAGCTCGACTAAAAATGATGATGTTGAGCTTTCCAAAAGCAATATTCTACTGATAGGCCCCACCGGTAGCGGTAAAACTCTGTTGGCTGAAACACTTGCCCGCCTGTTGAATGTGCCTTTTACGATTGCAGATGCAACGTCACTAACTGAAGCCGGTTATGTTGGCGAAGATGTGGAAAACATCATTCAGAAGCTGCTTCAAAAGTGTGATTACGATGTGGAGCGGGCTCAAACCGGTATTGTCTACTTGGATGAAATTGACAAGATTTCACGTAAATCCGATAACCCGTCAATCACCCGAGATGTTTCCGGTGAAGGTGTACAGCAAGCGCTGTTGAAACTGATTGAGGGTACGGTCGCTTCTGTTCCCCCCCAGGGCGGACGTAAACACCCTCAGCAAGAGTTCCTGCAGGTGAATACCTCAAACATCCTCTTTATTTGTGGCGGTGCGTTTGATGGCTTGGAGAAAGTGATACGTGACCGAACTGAAAAGTCGGGCATTGGCTTTTCTGCACAGGTCAAAGGTGATAGTGAGCGTGACGTATCAGGTAAAACACTGCTGGATGTCGAGCCGGATGATCTGGTTCGCTTTGGCTTGATTCCTGAGTTTGTCGGTCGACTGCCTGTGATTGCGACATTGGAACAGTTGGATGAAGAGGCACTTATTCAAATTCTGACTGAGCCTAAAAATGCATTAGTCAAACAGTATGCTCGGCTTTTTGAGATGGAAGGGTGTGAGCTGGAATTTCGTGATGAAGCCCTCCATGCGGTGGCTAAAAAGGGGATGGCGCGTAAAACCGGCGCTCGCGGCCTTCGTTCGATTATGGAGAGCATGCTGCTTGATACGATGTATGATATTCCCTCCATGGAAGAGGTCTCCAAAGTGGTTATTGATGCTGATGTTGTTGCTGGAAATTCACCACCATTGCTGGTTCATGATGGTGGAAAGCAGACTCTTGCCGCCGCGGCTGAGAACTAAATTTTCAGTTAAGGGTTGATTTACAAAGAATCTGTCTCCATTCTGGTACATCGTCAAGGCTATTTTGACGGGGTCAGCGTTCCTGCCTTGTTCTGCGACAAGATGTCGTGCACAGGCAATGATAGAGCCACCAAGGCTATGTTGTTCCAAACAGCCTCCACTATGAATGGAGAGACCAGAGAGGATTCTTTGCAATGTCCCAGCAAGATAAATCGTCAAAAATAATCGAAGATCAGCTGCATGCTGTTCCCGTTCTTCCGCTACGTGATGTTGTTGTCTACCCGCACATGGTGATTCCTCTTTTTGTTGGTAGAGAGAAGTCGATTAAATCCTTGGAAGCGGCAATGAAAGATGACAAGCAAATCCTGCTTGTTGCCCAGCAAAATGCTTCTGATGATGATCCCACTCCTGAAGATGTTTATCGTATTGGTACACTGGCCAATATTCTCCAGCTTCTGAAATTACCCGATGGCACGATCAAAGTGCTGGTTGAAGGTGGTGAGCGTGCACGAATCATCCATTTCCTCGCTTCAGAGGATTATTTTAAAGCCCAGGTAACCGCTTTTGGAACTCATGACCTGGATGAGCGTGAGGTAGAGGTGCTTACCCGCTCTGTGCTGGCGCAGTTTGATCAGTATGTGAAGCTCAACAAAAAAATCCCACCAGAAATACTCTCATCGCTGTCTGGCATTGATGACCCAGCACGGCTGGCCGATACGATTGCCGCTCATATGTCACTGAAAATTGCTGAAAAGCAAAAGCTGCTTGAGACTGAAGATGTGCGTGAGCGCCTGGAGCTGACCATTGGTTTTATGGAGACCGAGATCGACTTGCTTGAAGTTGAGAGGCGTATTCGTGGCCGGGTTAAGCGTCAGATGGAAAAAAACCAACGTGAGTACTATTTGAATGAGCAGATGAAGGCGATTCAAAAAGAGCTTGGGGAGATGGATGAGGCGCAAAATGAAATTGATGAGTTAACATCAAAAATTAAAGCAGCTGGCATGAGTAAGGCGGCGGTTGAGAAGGCGAACTCTGAACTGAATAAGTTGAAGATGATGTCACCGATGTCGGCAGAGGCAACGGTGGTGCGCAACTATATCGATTGGTTGACAGGCGTTCCCTGGAAAAAACGCACTAAAGTAAGAAATGACCTTGTTCGTGCGCAGGCAGTGTTGGACGAAGACCATTACGGTCTGAGTGAAGTAAAAGAACGCATTCTGGAGTACTTGGCAGTTCAGCAGCGTGTCGGCAAGGTCAAAGGGGCTATCTTATGCCTGGTTGGGCCGCCGGGTGTTGGAAAGACATCGTTGGGGCAGTCAATTGCACGTGCGACTAATCGAAAATTTGTGCGTATGGCGCTGGGTGGTGTGCGTGATGAGGCTGAAATTCGTGGGCACCGTCGCACTTACATTGGCTCCATGCCGGGTAAAATTGTACAAAGTTTATCTAAGATTAAGGTTAAAAATCCGCTGTTTCTATTGGACGAAATTGATAAAATGTCTGCCGACTCACGCGGTGATCCCTCTTCCGCGATGCTGGAAGTGCTCGATCCTGAGCAAAACAATAGTTTTGCAGATCACTACTTAGAGGTGGATTATGACCTTTCGGATGTGATGTTTATTGCCACCTCCAATTCCATGAATATTCCCGGGCCTCTTCTGGATCGTATGGAGGTTATTCGAATTCCAGGTTACACGGAAGATGAAAAATACAACATTGCATCGCGTTATTTACTGCCAAAACAGATAAAAAACAATGGTTTAAAGGAGTCAGAAATTACGGTTGCTGAAGATGCTATTCGTGATGTTATCCGCTATTACACACGGGAGGCGGGTGTGCGTAACCTAGAGCGTGAATTGGCTAAGATTTGTCGCCGGGTGGTTAAAGAGGCATTACTCTCGAAAAATAAGAAGGCAGCTGTTGCGGTTAGTAGCGCTAATCTTGAAAAATACCTTGGTGTGCAGCGTTTTCGTTACGGGGAGGCGGAGGAAGATGATCGTATTGGCCAGGTCAATGGGCTCGCGTGGACCGAGGCGGGTGGCGATCTATTGACGATCGAAACGGCGGTTGTTTCGGGTAAGGGCAAACAGTTTCTGACCGGTAAGCTGGGTGATGTGATGAAAGAGTCCATTCAGGCGGCACTCACGGTGGTGCGAAGTCGTGCTGCGGCACTGGGTATTGCACCTGACTTTGCAGATCAAAATGATATCCATATACACGTGCCAGAAGGTGCTATCCCTAAGGATGGCCCCAGTGCGGGTGTGGGTATGTGTACCGCGCTCGTCTCCGCGTTGACCAATATTCCCGTAAAGGCAGACGTTGCCATGACCGGTGAGATTACTCTAAGGGGTGAGGTGTTGCCGATTGGCGGTCTTAAGGAAAAGCTGTTAGCCGCCCATCGTGGTGGAATAAAAACAATCATCATTCCTGAAGAGAATCGCCGTGACCTGAAAGAGATCCCGGATAATATTCTCAAATATGTAGAGGTTCACCCTGTTAAGTGGATTGATGAGGTTTTAGCGTTGGCACTGAAAAGTATGCCGATACCCACTACCGATTTGGAAGAAGTTACTGAAGGTGCTGCAGGTGGTAATAGACACAATGCGCCGGCTCATTAAGGAAGCTACATTGTATCTTTTTGTGGGTAATTGCATGAAATTTGAACAAGTAGCGTGAAATGTTGTGTAGTCTGCGGTAAATCTATTGACGTGGGTGGTTCGCAGTTGATATAAACGCTACATCCAAGTTATACAATACGAGTAACATGATATGAGGTGGGTACAAAATTTGTATCTATTTTTATAATTACAAAGGGGATAAAAAGTGAATAAAACTGAATTAGTTGATGCAGTAGCTGGAAGTGCAGACCTATCAAAAGCTTCAGCTGCACGTGCAGTCGATGCCGCTCTAGCAGCGATCAGTGGTAGTCTTGCGCAAGGCGATCAAGTGGCACTGATTGGTTTTGGTACATTTTTAGTTCGTGATCGTGCAGCACGTACCGGTCGTAATCCTCGCACTGGCGAGAGCATTGAAATCGCAGCCGCTAAAATTCCGGCATTTAAGCCTGGGAAAGCGCTGAAAGACGCAGTTAATTAGTAGGCCATCGATTTGCGGGCTCGGTTGATAGAACTGAGCCCCTGCAAGGCGAGGGTTGGTTGATCTAGATCTCGCTCTGGCACCCAACGGCATCCAGGAGTGGTAGTTCAGTTGGTTAGAATACCGGCCTGTCACGCCGGGGGTCGCGGGTTCGAGTCCCGTCCACTCCGCCAGTTATTGAAAAGAGGGTGCTCCGTTTGACGGGCACCCTTTTTTTATATTTAAAGAGACCTTGGTACGAAAAATAGTTTTTGTTCCAGCAAGGAAAGTATGAATCGTGCAAAGGCCTCTTAAACTTAGTCTAAAATGAGTTGCGCTAATAATGCTTGAATTTATTCGTAGTCGTGCCCAAACGTGGGTTGCATGGGTGGTGGTTGGACTGATTATTATCCCTTTTGCGCTTTGGGGGATTGGTGATTATGCCACTGGTGGAGCAGAAGATAATGTGGCAACCATTAATGGTGTGGATATTTCGCAACGGGAATTTCAAGTTGCATTTTATCAGCAGGAGCAGCGCTTGAGGCAGATGCTGGGTGAAAATTATGACGCCACACTGTTTGAAGACCAAATGCGAAAAAATGTTCTTGAAGGCTTGGTCAGTCAGGAATTAATGGTTCAAGCGGCGAAAAATGAAGGCTTGCAGGTTGGTGCAGGTCAGTTGGCTACGATAATTCAAGGCGTTTCATCATTCCAGGACGATGGTGTTTTTAATCGTGCCACTTATGAGTCTGCGTTAAAAATGCAGGGGCAGTCAGCGGCCTACTTTGAATCACGTGTTTATAGAGACTTGCTATCACAGCAGCTCTATTCTGCTATATACGATTCATCAATTATTACCGATTATGAAATCGATGCATTACTGAAGCTAGAGCGCCAGAAGCGTGAGGTGAGTTACATTCAGATACCGGCAGCCCGCTTTATTGCCGATGCAGTTATTAGTGAAGATGATATCGAATCCGATTACAGTGCAAATATAAATCGTTATAAAATGCCAGAAAAAGTTGACGTTGAATATCTTGAGTTGTCGATTGATGCACTAAAAAATAGTGTAGAGATAAGTAGTGCTGAGCTTGAAGAGGCTTATCAAGATCAAAAAGAGTCATTTGCGCAACCAGAGCGGCGCAAGGCCAGTCATATCTTGATTGAAATGCCTTTTGAAGCAGCCGCTGATGAAAAGCAGCTGGCTGAAGAGAAGGCCGGTGATGTGTTAGTTCGCCTGAAAGACGGTGGCTCTTTTGATGCTTTGGCAAAAGAGTTCTCTGATGATCTGGGTTCAGCCGAGCTGGGTGGTGATTTGGGCTTTTTTAGCCAAGGAGATATGGTCTCCGGATTTGACGAAAAAGTCTTTTCAATGAGTATTGGTGAGGTTAGTGATCTGGTCATAACCGAGTTTGGTTATCACATCATTCGTCTTGATGAGGTTGAAAAGGGCAGCGTGCCTGCATTTACCGAAATAGAAAATGAGTTGCTGTCTCAATTGAAGCAAGCCAAGGCTGAACGTCAGTACTATGAACTGGCCGACCAATTGACCAACCTAGTGTTCGAATATCCAGATAGCCTGGATGTTGCAGTGGATGAGCTGGCGCTTGAAATTAATAAGGTCGATGGTGTCGGGCGTAATGGTGGTCAGGGTGTGTTGGCCAATCCATTGGTTACGCAGGCGCTATTCTCCAATGATGTTTTAAATGAGCGCTTGAACAGCGAGCCTTTGGAGGTTGGTAACGATCACCTGATTGTTGTTCGTGTCAGTGATTATATGCCAGCGCAAGCAAAGCCATTGAGTGCTGTGCGAAGTGAGATTATTGAATGGTTAACCCGGCAGTACGCGGAGTCGGAGGCGAAATCATTGGGCGAAAAACTGCTTTCAGCTGTTGAGTCTGGCAGCGAACTTTCGGCTGTTGAAAAAGAGTTCACTGTTTCATGGGTCGATGCGGGCTTGATTGAGCGGAGTTCAGGGTCTGTGAATCGCTCGATTTCACAGCGTGCATTTGAGTTGCCACGGATTTCTGCCGACGAAGTGAGTGCGGGTACGGTATCGCTTGGTGGTGATTATGCCGTGGTGGTGGTGAGGTCTGTCGAGCTATACGATGTGAGTCAAATTGATGATGCCGATCGCATGGCAATGCGCCAGCGGCTCGCTGGTGTGCAGGGGGGTAGTGACTATGATGCCCTCTCTTCGGGGCTTAGAGAGGCCGCTACTGTCGTCGTGCGCTTAGAGGAGTAGTGCCCTGGGTCATGGCAAGCAGGAGTGCTCGGTGCCCCAGTTTGTTATTTGACTAGGCATGCTGTGGAAATTTCAAAAAAGCGATTGACGCGGAGCTGAAAAGGCGTAGAATGCGCCGCTCAGTTGGAGGTAAAGCCCGGCTGAAATTGGTGAGGAAGTGGATTGATAGTGTCTGTTTAAGGCGGGATTGATTTGATGGATTCGCCACTTG
>UOFP01000267.1_pt1 | contig 12803 bp, 13 predicted proteins | sample 1988921 | NCBI WGS metagenome assembly UOFP01 (sample SAMEA4712195, study PRJEB27164) | hydrothermal vent metagenome | biome: marine basaltic hydrothermal vent biome; feature: marine hydrothermal vent; material: mineral | place: Pacific Ocean | collected 2011-06-14/2011-07-23 | depth 1719 m | reverse complement strand
TGTGACGCAACAGCAACGCAGCGTCGCCGATCGGCTGGTTGAACGGGGCTTTGCCTGGGTCTATCGCCGCTACAACTCATCTAGTGAGCTAATCAAAAAAGAGGCTCGCGCCAAAAGAGAGCGACGTGGACTTTGGCAAAACAGCCAGCCCACCCCACCCTGGTTGTGGCGTCAAAAAGCAAAGCTGAAACACTAAAAATCTGTTTTTAACACCGCCATCGCCTGATTGAGCGCCTGTAGCTGCTGCTCATTCCCACCCCGATCCGGGTGGTGCTGCATCACCTGTTCTTTATAACGGCGACGAATCTGCTCATCGGTCACAGGTGCCTTAAGCCCAAGCTGCGCCAGCGCCAATACCCGTGCCGGAGCATCTTGCTCCGATTGGGCAAACTTTTTCCAGAAGGCGTTAATCAACTCATCCACTTCCGCCTTACCGGTTGAGTGCAGATTATCTAAATCCAGATAATAGTCACGCAGCGGGTCGACCTTGCAAAGCGCTGATACCTCCGACTGATAAGGGTGCAACTGGATTGCCAATGGTGAGATATGAAGCTCTGCCGACTGCGCCAGCCGAAGCTGATCCCGCACAGTATAGAGCGCATGAAACAGTAAAAAGTGGGCACAAAACAGCGCATGGGTAGGCGTTGGCGGGGGTGGTAGAAAAGCGAAAAAACCTTGCTCTTTAAGCTGAGCGATCAACTCATACTCACTGATCGGCTCAGCTGACAAAAATGAGTGGAGCCAAGCGGTCATTGCCTTTAGCTCATCACACATCACAGCAGTTACTTGCGCAGACCTTTTTTCTTCGGGGCATTTTTTTGCCGTTCACGTTTTTTCTTCTCTGCTTCGATCTTATCGGTTTGGCGCTTGGTTAAGGTTTTCTTTTTAGTGGGCTGAAAAGGGTTACTGCTTGATTTGAACTCCAGATGAATCGGTGTCCCTTCAATCTTGGTCGCTTTACGAAAAAAGTTTGATAAGTAACGTTTGTATGCACCTGGAATGGCACCGGTTTGATTGCCATGAATCACAATAATCGGTGGGTTTTTTCCTCCCTGGTGTGCGTAACGTAGTTTAATTCGGTGTGCCCGCACAACTGGCGGCTGATGGGCCTGCACCGCCTGTTCCAGCAGTCGGGTCAGGCGCGGAGTGGAGAGATCCACCAGTGCCGAGGCGTAGGCCTTCTCTACCGATTTATACAGATCACCCACCCCGCTGCCGTGCAGTGCGGAGATGAAGTGAAATTTAGCATAATTGATAAAGGTCAGTTTACGTTCTAAATCTGCCTTTATTTTTTCCCGTTCATCCTGGGAAATGCCATCCCATTTATTGACCGCAATCACAATCGCACGACCACTGTCGATAATATTGCCCAGCAGATTAGCATCCTGATCGGTGACCCCTGAATGGGCATCAATCACCAGCAGTGCCACCTGACATTCGTCAATCGCCTGCAGGGTTTTGATGATGCTGAATTTCTCCACCATATCGGAGACTTTCTTTTTACGGCGAATACCGGCGGTATCAATCAGGGTATATTTTTTCCCGTGGCGCTCGAAGGGGATTTTGATCGCATCCCGGGTAGTGCCGGGCATGTCATAGACCACCACCCGCTCTTCACCCAGAATACGATTAACCAGTGTTGACTTACCCACGTTGGGGCGACCCACAATGGCAATGCTGATGCCGCTATCGAGTGATTCAAGCGACTCTTCTGGTGCTTCTGGCATCACCTTATCCATCATCGAGCGCACCCCACGACGATGGGATGCGGCGATGGCAAAATGGTCACCAAACCCCAGTGAGTAAAAATCACTCAGCGCCACGTCAAGATCGAGGCCATCAACCTTATTCACGACAATGTAGACCGGCTTGCCAGTGGCCCGAAGATGCTGGGCGATATGCTTATCGCCGGGAATCAAACCCGCCCGGGCATCCAGCAGAAAAAAGATGATGTCCGCCTCCTCAATCGCCGCCATCGACTGACTGGCCATTTCGGTTTCGATCCCCTCATTATCACTGGTCAAACCACCGGTATCGACCACGATATAAGGACAGGGGCCAACCTTGCCGTAACCGTAGTGTCGATCACGGGTTAGCCCTGGCTGATCAGCCACCAGCGCATCTCGACTTTTCGTCAGGCAATTGAATAGTGTGGACTTTCCCACATTAGGACGACCAACCAGGGCAACAACGGGTAGCATAAAATAAACTCGATTAGTGGCTGAAACGGGTCAGATAACCCAGGTTATCCAACACCAGCAGTGAGCCATCATTTAACTGCTGTGGTGCGACATTGATACCAATATCTTCATCATAAAAATCGGGCAGTGCGGAACGATCGTAGTCATCCCAGAGATCCCACTCCATACCCTGAAGGCGAGCGGCAAGCTCTTTCACTGCACTGCGTGAAAGTAGTTCACCACTCTCTGTCGCCAACCAATAGAGGTAACCGTCATCGGCGGCAATAATTAACACCCCCTTGTTGATTAGCGGACGCGTCAACTCAAGCCCGGCAAGCTTGCGCTGTGTCCAGAGGGTCGCCCCTGTGGCCTGATTAATCGCACTGACATGGCCCTCGGCATCACTCACATAGAGGCTTTCACTGTCCGCCGCCATACCGTCGAATGAGGAGAACTCACGAATCCAGATCACTCGGCCAGTGGCAATATCCAGCGCCGCCACCCGCCCCTGATAACTGACAACATAGACCGCATTACCAGCTTTGATCGGTGTTGCATCAATATCGACCATGCGCTGAAGCTCAGAACGCCCCTTGGGTACCGCAACGGTCTGCAACCAGCGTACAGAACCACTCTGTATATCCAGCGCCACCAGTTTGCCGTTATCGAGCCCCACCAAAACAAGCCCTCCGGCATAAATTGGTGTACTGGTTCCCCGCAATGTCAGCGCGGGCACCTTATATTGGTAAGCCCACAACTGCTCGCCATCACTGGCCGATAATCCATACACATAGCCGTCATTGCTGTGTACAACCACATGCCCATCGGCCAGCAGTGGTGCTGAGAGAATTTCACTGGAGAGCTGGCTACGCCAAACCTCGGTTCCATCGGTTGAATTCAAGGCGATCAACCTGCCTTCAGAGGTACCCAATAACAGCAACCCGGAAGCGAGTGTCAACCCTCCGCTGACAATCTCGTCAACCTGATGCTGCCACAAGGTCTCCCCACTCACACTATCGATGGCGTAAACCGCACCCCGCCAGTCAGCGCTGTAGAGCACATCATCACCCTGCACTGATTGTAGTTTGATAAAGCGCTTACCCAAACTCACCGAAATACGTTTCGACCAGTGCGGCTCGATGGCAAGACGATTATCAAATTCAGTCAGCATCTCCTGCTGAAGCTGCTGTGGTGACTTTTTGGCAGCCAAAGCCCCTGGTAGCGTGATAACAACGACCAGCAACAGGACGATATAACGTGCTTGTTTTAACGATTTCAAAAGATTATAGACCTGCAATATCGTCCAGTTTCATCTGTAAAAAACCACTGCGCTGACTTCCCTCATCCGCCAGTGCCGCCAACGCATCTTTATACGCTTTTTGCGCCTTCTCTACCTGATTTAACGAAACATAGATGTCACCCAATACTTCGTCACGCCGACTCGCCACATAGGAGGCTTTCACCTTCTCCAAGGTCGCCAACGCCTGATCAGTGAGGCCATCATCCAACAGAAGAGCCGCTAAACGAATCCGGGCGATGTTTTGAACTTCCGGCATGTCGCTATGGGTGATGACCCAATTGAGGTGTGCCCGAGCGGTAACACTGTCACCCTGCTCCAATTTTATACGCGCCATCACCAGTGCAGAGAGCGGTGCGTAGGCGGTATCGGCATAGCTACCGATAATACGGCTACCGTATTCAGAAGCGGCCTCCAGCCTGTTGGCAGAGAGACTGTCTATCATACCCATATACTCAGCAGAGGCGGCCTCTGCCGTCGAATTTTTATTGGCGGTCCAGCTGTGATAACCAAAAAAGACCGCCAGACCCACCACGATACCGACAATCAACGATTTGCCATTTTTCTCCCAAAAACGTTTAAGGGAATCGACCTGTTCCTGTTCCACTGCGTCATATGCCACGAGTTACTCTCCGAATACTGACTTAATTTCTAAAATATTATTAATTAGTGCAGGCAATGCTGCAACCTCAACCTGCTGCTGCTCTTTTTCGATTCGCAGGTATTTGAGTGTGATTGTACCCTGCTCAATTTCGTTATCACCCAGAATCAAGGCGATTGAAGCCCCGCTCTTATCTGCTCGCTTCATCTGTGCCTTAAAACTACCGGCACCACAATGGGCAATCAAGCGCAGTGAGGGGCTGTGATCTCGCAACGATTCGGCTAACACCATACCGGCTGACACCGCTTTATCACCGGCCATCAATAGATAAACATCCACCTTATGCGCTGACCGTTCAGTTGAGACCTCTTTAAGCAGCTCCACCAAACGCTCGATACCCGCCGCAAAACCACAGGCTGGGGTCGGCTTACCGCCCAGTTGCTCAACCAGACCATCAAAGCGGCCACCAGCACACACCGTACCCTGCGCTCCCAGCTTGTCGGTCACCCACTCAAACACGGTCTTGGCATAGTAATCAAGCCCCCGCACCAGGCAAGGATTGATCTGATATTGAATACCCGCACTATCCAGCGTTGCGCAGAGAGTTTCAAAATGCACTCTGGACTCCTCATCCAGGTGATCCACCAATTTGGGAGCCGCTTGAATCATCGCCTGCATCTGTGGGTTTTTACTGTCCAGCACCCGCAGCGGATTACTCTCCAGGCGGCGCAGGCTATCCTCATCCAGCTGCTCCCGGTGTTCATTCAGATAGGCAACCAGAATGTCACGGTAGGCGGCCCGTGTCGCTTTGCTACCCAGTGAATTAATCTGCAGTGTTGTGTGCTCACTCAGCCCGAGGCGTTTAAGAAAACGCGCCGACATGAAGATCAACTCGGCATCAATATCCGGCCCATCGAAACCAAAGGTCTCAACCCCGATCTGATGAAACTGGCGATAGCGCCCCCGCTGTGGACGCTCGTGGCGAAACATCGGCCCCATGTACCACAAACGTTGTGTCTGGTTGTGCAGCAGGCCGTGCTGCATTGCGGCACGCACACAGCTTGCCGTTCCCTCGGGGCGCAACGTCAAGCTGTCGCCATTGCGGTCATCAAAAGTATACATCTCTTTTTCGACAATATCGGTCACTTCACCGATTGAGCGCTTGAACAACTCGGTCATTTCAACAATCGGCATACGGATTTCGTTATAGCCGTATGCCGCCACCACCTGACGTAGATGGTTTTCAATGTATTGCCAGTCGCTGCTCTGCTCCGGCAGCAAGTCGTTCATACCGCGAATCGACTGGATTTTCTTTGCCAAGGTTATTTCCTTTACTGAATTCAGGAGTATAGGTGCTGCTTTTTTTAAACCTGGGTGAGTGGAATCACCTTATGTGCGGGTGCTGTCTCTTCACTTTCACGTTTGGCCAGTTCGGCCCGCACCACTGCTTCAATCTTATCCACCAGCCCCTCATTATCCAGCTTATGGTCTGGTTTGCCGTCAATATATAGCAAATTGGGTATGCCCCCGGTCAAGCCGACGTTCACCTCTTTTGCTTCACCTGGGCCATTTACCACACAACCGATAATCGCCACATCCAGCGGGGCTAGAACATCCTCAAGACGCTCTTCCAATGCATTGACCGTTGAGATCACATCAAAGTTCTGCCGTGAACAGGAGGGACAAGCGATAAAGTTGATCCCCTTTTGGCGCAGGTGCAGGCTTTTTAAAATATCAAAGCCAACTTTGATCTCTTGCACCGGGTCTGCTGCCAGTGACACCCGAATGGTGTCGCCAATGCCTTCCGCCAACAGCATTCCCAAACCCACTGCCGATTTAACCGCGCCAGAGCGGAAACCACCGGCCTCGGTAATCCCTAAGTGCAACGGCTGTTCAATTTGAGTGGCCAGACGACGGTAGGCATCCACCGTCATAAAGACATCGGATGCCTTGAGGCTCACTTTGTAATTCTGAAAATCAAGTTTATCGAGGATATCCACATGGCGCAGGGCCGATTCGACCATCGCTTCAGCGCAGGGTTCCGGGTATCTCTTTTGCAGCTCTTTCTCCAAAGAGCCGGCGTTGACACCGATCCGAATCGGAATATTTTTATCCCGCGCCGCATCAACCACCGCTCGCACTCGATCGTCACGACCAATATTGCCGGGGTTAATGCGCAGACAATCCACACCCAGCTCCGCCACTCGCAGGGCAATTTTATAATCAAAATGAATGTCGGCCACCAGCGGTACATTAACCTGCTGTCTAATTAACCCAAACGCCTCTGCCGCCACCATGTCGGGCACCGAGACCCGGACAATATCTGCCCCTACCGCTTCCAATGCCTGAATCTGTGCCACTGTCGCCGCTACATCGTCGGTTTTGGTGTTGGTCATCGATTGAACTGAAATAGGCGCATCACCACCCACCGGGACATTGCCCACCATAATCTGGCGGGATTTGCGGCGTTTAACGGTATAGGTTGATAGCATTGACAGGGCTTCCTTAAGGTCGTTCAACACGAAAACGGGCGCTATTTTTTACAATAAAGGGGCTAATATCAAACACCTCACCATTAATGCTTAGTTCAACATCATGGGCATAACCCAATAGTACGCTAAATGGTGCTACCCCCTCCATCTCCCGACTCTGCCCGCCACGAAGCAGGCGATACATCACTCGTTTTTTATCTGCATCAAAAATTTCAATCCAAGAGTCCTTTTCACTGCGGATCACCAGTTTATCCAACATCACTTTATCCGGCACCACCTCCGCTAGCTGCGGGAGTGGTTCCGGGGTTTCCACAACGGCTGGCATTTCAGGCTCTTTGATTGACCTAGGGATTGACTCAGGTCTGTTTTCTACTACCACCGCTTCAGGTGGCTTTGTCGTTTCAGCTGCCGTAATCACCGTAGTAGTAATGATCGCAGCAGCCCCTCCTTGTGGCATCAATATAACGCGCTCTTCGACTCCCGATATTACCGGCGACGATGAAAATGACTGGGACCAAAACCACCAAATAATACCCGCTAAAACCAAACCCAGCAGAATAAAAAATGACACCAAAAGCAGCGATGAACGACGCCGGGTAAAGCGCATCGCCTTATCTGACCTGAGCAGTTTTCCCTTGTTTCTTGGCCCTCTCAGCTCCAATTCAGGCTCAGTTGGCGCGTGTTGTCTATAGAGCGCTAACAAGGGTTCAGCGGGCACACCTAACAGGTGGGCATAATTTTGGATATAACCTTGAACAAAGATGGCCGCCGGTAAACTCTGCTGATCATCAGTCTCAATAGCCAATACTGTGGCCACATCGAGATGCAGAGCCTTGGCCACCACACTTAGCCCTTTACCTTGTGCAAGACGAGCTGATTTCAGTTGCTCACCAACGCTGGGAACAGCCTTCTCCGACACGGTTGTTTCAACCTGTTCGCTTGTCATCCCAAACTACCTTTATTTACCACTATTCAGTTAACTGCCCAGCCTGTTCAGAGCCAGGAAAGCGACTTCGTAACTTATCGCTGTAGCGCTTAACCTGGGCCTCGTCGTTCAGCCCCTGCTCAACTTTGATGGCCAGCCACAATGTGGCCGCCGAATGCGAAGCCACCGTCTCATAACGCTGAATATAAGCACGCCCTTGAAGGTAACGCTCATTTTTCAGTGCCAAGTCGGCCATATTAAGCAATGAGACGGTCAGCTCGGGGTTCATCTTTAACGCGTTACGGAACGCCGTTTCTGCCCGGTCTAAATCACCTTCCCGCATCGCACATAAACCGGCATTTTCATAAGCTAAATCCGGAGTTTTATAGAGTAGCTGCTCAGCTGCTTTAACAAAGTGGCTGTGAGCTTCATCGTAACGCGCCTGATCACACAAAAATGCACCGTAATTATTGTGCACCGCACCATCATCTACCGCTACTTTTACCGCTTTTTTATAATGCTTATCCGCCGCTTTCACTCGCCCCAACCGGGTATAAAGGATCGCCAGCGCATTGTGTGCCGGTGCGTAATCATCAGCCGTCTCCACCGCACTTTGTAATTTGCCCAGTGCAATATCCAAATCGCCCTTCTGCATATAGCCCATTCCTAGCCGAACCTGTGTCTCTGCCTGGCGGTGGGCCGATTCACTTCCAAAGCGTTTGGCACTGGACGAACACCCTGTCACCAGCAATGCCACAATCAATACGGTTAAAAAACCTGGTTTCATCCTATTTCGCCTCTATGGGAATAATTCGATGCTGTGTACGCTTGGTTTTATCTTTAACCTTACCCGCCAACTGACCACAAGCGGCATCAATATCTTCACCCCGGGTTTTACGAGTCATGGTAATCACACCACCCTGCTGTAAAAGATCACGAAAACGAAATATCGCATTACGACTGGAGCAGACATACTCTGAACCGGGAAATGGATTAAAAGGGATTAAATTGACCTTCCCCGGCACACCCTTCATCAACTTGATCAGCTGCCGGGCGTGCTCTGGTTGATCATTAACCCCTTTTAACATCACATACTCAAAAGTAATTTTACGCCGCCCGTCACGATCCAGATAACGGCAACACGCCGCCATTAACTCCTTGATTGGATACTTCTTATTAACAGGAACCAACTCATCACGCAATGCATCAGTGGTGGCATGCAGTGAAACTGCCAGTGCCACATCGCACTCCTCTTTAAGCCGATCTATCGCGGGCACCACGCCTGCGGTACTCAAGGTGACACGACGCTTTGATAGCCCATAACCAAAATCGTCCATCATCAAGTTCATCGCCTTCACCACATTATCGAAGTTTAGCAGCGGTTCACCCATGCCCATCATCACCACATTGGTCACCACCCGTTTGGTGGTGTCACCCATATCTTCTTCCAGAGTCTTTTTCGCCAGAAAGAGCTGGCCAATAATCTCTGCCGTTGTGAGGTTACGATTGAACCCCTGCTGTGCCGTTGAGCAGAACGAACACGCCAACGCGCAACCCACTTGAGATGAAATACACAGAGTACCGCGATCATCCTCGGGGATGTACACCATCTCAATTGAGTTACCACTATCCAGACGCAGTAACCATTTACGGGTTCCATCTTTGGAATCCTGTTCGACAACCGTTTCAGGAATGTGCACCACCGCACTCTCTTTCAAGCGCTCACGCATCACTTTACTCAAGTTGCTCATCTTATCGAAGTCGGTCACCCCACGCTGATGAATCCATTGCATCAGCTGTGAAGCACGAAAGGCCTTCTCACCCAGCCGGGTGAAGAAGGCCTCCAGTCCTTTTCGATCAAGGTCGAGCAGATTAATCTTACCGCTTGCCTCACTTACCTCAACAGTCATCGAAAAAACAACCTCTACTTAGCGGGTACGAGCACACACGCCATTAGGGAAGAAGTAGGCAATTTCCACTTCTGCAGTCTCAACCGCATCTGAACCGTGAACCGCATTCTCATCAATAGAGACCGCGTGATCGGCACGAATGGTGCCCGCTTCTGCTTCAGACGGGTTGGTTGCCCCCATCAGTGCGCGGTTAGTGGCAATCGCATCTTCACCTTCCAGAACCTGGATCATCACCGGGCCGGAAATCATGAAGCTCACCAGATCGTTAAAGAAGGGACGCTCTTTGTGAACCGCATAAAAACCTTCTGCATCTTCACGGCTCAACTGCTTCATTTGAGCAGCAATAACCTTCAGGCCAGCCTTTTCGAAACGATTGTAGATATCACCAATGACATTTTTAGCAACCGCATCGGGCTTGATGATAGAGATAGTACGTTCGACAGCCATTAAATTTCTCCCAACTAACTGACTTTACATAAAATAAACCCGCGTATCGACGCGGGCATGGAAATTCTTTGAATTCCCGCGCATTTTACCTTGAATCACCACTACGAAGCAAACTACGACGGACACTCATTCCCTGCGACATGATCATGTTCAGCAATATGGTCTGCCATCGTGTAAAATATCTCACCCCACCACCTTTAATGCGATACCCAGCCACCATGACAGAACAGCCCAACAGCATAAACTTTGAACATTTCGGCCTCGACAACCAACTGCTTGCCAGCCTGAAAAAGTGTGGCTACCAACAGGCCACCGCAATACAAAGCAAAACCATTCCCGTGGCACTAACCGGCAGAGACCTGCTGGCCAATGCAAAAACTGGCTCGGGAAAAACAGCCGCCTTCGCCCTGCCGCTGTTACAACAACACCTCGACAGAACAGCCAAGGCAGGCGATCAGACAAAACAGGGAAATCAAATTGATGCACTCATTTTGGTGCCCACCCGCGAACTGGCACTGCAAATTAGTGAATCAATACAACAGTATGCCCAAGAGATGAGTCAGCCACCCAAAATCATCGCGGTTTTTGGCGGGGTAAAAACCAACCCACAGATGATGGCACTGCGGGGTGGGGCCGATATTTTAGTCGCCACTCCCGGCCGCCTGCTGGACTTGATTGCCTCCAACGCACTGAGCCTTGCCAAGCTGCACACACTGGTGCTGGATGAAGCCGACAAACTGCTTAACCTGGGTTTCCACGAAGAGTTAAATAACATTCTAAAGAACGTGCCTAGCACACGACAAAACCTGCTCTTCTCTGCCACTTTCCCCGAGCCACTGCGCCAACTCATCAAACAGCTACTTAATGATCCGGTTGAGATCAACGTTGAAAACCTGCACCCGGAGAGCCAGATTAAACAACGTGTGATAACGGTTAACAAGGAGCAAAAAAACGCCCTGTTAATCCACCTAATTAAAGAAGAGCAATGGCCAAAAATACTGATATTTTGCAGTGCAAAAAACAGCTGTAATCGACTACTGGGCAAACTGAAAAAAGCCGGCATTGCCGGAGCAGCATTCCATGGTGATCTGAGTCAGGGGGCGCGCAACAAGGCACTACAGGCATTCAAACAGGGCGAGATCAATGTATTGATTGCCACTGATGTGGCGGCACGCGGCATCGACATCGAACGCTTGCCCTGTGTCATCAACTTCGAACTGCCCCGCTCACCCAACGACTACATCCATCGCATTGGCCGCACCGGCCGTGCGGATGAATCCGGCCTTGCATTATCACTCATTAGCCATGATGAATATCACCACTTCAAGGTGATCGAAAAGCGCATCAAACAACGCCTGCCCCGGGAACAAATCACCGATTTTGAAGCCGACAATGAAGCACCCGAAGGCAGCCAGAGCAAAGCAAAAGCCAAACCCGCAGGGCAAGGGAAAAAACATCGGAAATCAGAAGAGATACCCCAGATCAATGCGCATATCTGGGGAAAGAGGCGGAGTTAACCACAGCACGTTACATTGGGTTTCACCCCTTCAATACTGGCGGACACCACGTAGTCTGTCACCGGATGATCGGGTGCCCAATCACGAATAAACGCTTTGGATTCATCCTTAGGCTCAATTTTCACATCCACAAAACCGGCTGCCTCGATCATCTTTTGCAGATCCTCCACCAGCGAGGCATTGCCCATACAGCCGTTGATCAACTCCGGGGAGTTACGCATCACCTCCGGCAGCTCCACTGTGGCAACCACATCAGAGATCGCGAGTCGGCCCCCGGTTTTCAGCACCCGAAAAGCCTCCTTAAATACCTGCGCTTTGTTGGGTGACAGGTTGATCACACAGTTGGAAATAATAACATCAGCGGTATCGTTAGCAATTGGCAAAAACTCGATTTCACCCAGGCGAAACTCCACATTGCCAAACTTGCCCTTAGTGGCATTATTACGGGCTTTGCTGAGCATGTCCGGAGTCATATCCACACCAATCACATGGCCGCTCTCCTGCACTTCATGGGCGGCCAGAAAGCAGTCAAACCCTCCACCAGCACCCAAATCAACCACCGTTTCACCGGGCTGGAGTGAAGCAATTGCCCGGGGGTTACCGCAACCCAGCCCCATATCAGCACCACTGGGCACATTATCCAAATCATCCTTGCTATAACCCAAACGAGTCGAAATCAGCGTATTAATCTCTTCATCATCCGATACCCCGCAACAACTGCTTTCGACACCACAGCACTCACCCTCATTATTTGAATTAGCCACTTTGGCATAGGCGCTACGCACCTGTTGGCGATGCTCGTCATGATCGGCGTGATCGGCGTGATCAGTATTACTCTCTTGATTTGGCGTGCAGCAGCTACTCATGGTGATCACCTTTTGGATTTGGATTAAAAAAAGCACTGAGCCGCTCCAACACTTGTGGCTCCACCCAGCACTCAACATGTTTTCCGTTACGTTGCATCTGAATCAAACCGGCACGGTGCAACTCTTTCAAGTGGTGAGAGAGTGTTGAAGGGGCAATCGTCAGCCCCTCCCCCAAATCACCCACACAAATTCGCACCGCTTCAGATGGGCAGCAACGGGTTCCGGGGGCGCAACAGGTCATCATGCGCTGAAACAACATCAGACGATGAGGATTGCTTAGCCCCTTAAATATTTCGACCAAATGAGCCGTTTTTATTTCATAATTCGACATATTTCGAATTATAGAACCAAAAGAGCCCTTGTCAACAAGCAATACAACCCATCGGGATAATTGACCTTGATCAAGGGGTTTCACTCAACCAAATGGTATGTTTGAACGGTGGTTAGGGATGTAGAATTCATTAAAATACCGCTCTTACTGGTCTTTTTGCCCGCTCTGTCTAGGCAAGTATTCGTTGCGTAGCCCACTATGCGCCCAATACCTGCCTAGACAGAGCGAACAAAAATC
>UOFP01000122.1_pt1 | contig 13022 bp, 10 predicted proteins | sample 1988921 | NCBI WGS metagenome assembly UOFP01 (sample SAMEA4712195, study PRJEB27164) | hydrothermal vent metagenome | biome: marine basaltic hydrothermal vent biome; feature: marine hydrothermal vent; material: mineral | place: Pacific Ocean | collected 2011-06-14/2011-07-23 | depth 1719 m | reverse complement strand
AATGCTGGTGTAGGCACAAATAATAACTAAATCTTTTGGACTTGCCTTGTGAGCCGCCGCACCATTAACAGAAATAATACCCGAGCCCGCTTCCGCTCGTATCGCGTAAGTCGTAAAGCGCTCGCCATTGTTAATATTGTAGATGTGAATCTGCTCATATTCATGAATGCCCGCCAGATCCAGCAGGTTGCTGTCAATCGCGCAGGAGCCTTCATAATCCAGCTCTGCGTGGGTCACGCTCACTCGATGCAGCTTCGCTTTTAACATGGTTGAATACATAAAAAACCTATCACACGCTCAAAAACAACCGGAAGTATACACAATTGAAGATCATTTCTCACCCCTGCTGTTTACCCCTAATCCCCAGATAGGAAAACTCCAAAACAGAGAGAACATTGATTACATCAGGGTTAATAGTCAAACAGACCGGCACCCGATGAATAAAAACATCCAGACTAAGGGATGTAGAATTCATTAAAATACCGCTCTTACTGGTCTTTTTGCCCGCTCTGTCTAGGCAAGTATTCGTTGCGTAGCCCACTATGCGCCCAATACCTGCCTAGACAGAGCGAACAAAAATCCGGTGCAATAACGGTACTTTAATTTTTTCTACATCCCTAACGCCCATAAAGCGCCACTAGATGGGCGAAGTGGGCCTGCCGGTCGGGTTGCAACTGGTGCCAGTCAAACCGCCATGTCCAGTTGCCTTCGGAGGTGCCCGGTATATTCATTCGGTCTGATGAGTCCAAGGCAAGAATGTCCTGCATCGGTATTACCGACCAAAGGGCAACCGATGCCAGGGCCGCCCGAACCAGCGGCCAGGGCATCTCTTCTGCTGGACAACCAAGATACTCCATCACACGTGTTTTTTGTTCTGCCGAGAGCCCATTAAACCAGCCACAACTGGTGTCATTGTCATGTGTTCCAGTATAGACCACGCTGCAAATTTCATGATTATGGGGCAGATAGCTGTTGCCAGAGCCGCCGTCAAAAGCGAATTGTAGAATTTTCATGCCTGGCAGCTGGAAGCGCTCGCGCAACGCATGAACCTCCGGTGTAATCAGCCCAAGGTCTTCTGCAACCAGAGGCAGTGAGCCCAGCGCCTCGGTAATCGCTTCAAACAGTGCATTACCGGGCCCTTTCACCCAGTGCCCATTGATCGCCGTCTCTTCATGTGAGGGAATTTCCCAATACGCTTCGAAGCCTCGAAAATGGTCGATGCGCACCACATCAAAAAGCTCCATCTGTATACGCAGCCGCTCTATCCACCACTGATAGCCATCGTCTGCCATCACTTGCCAGTTATATAGTGGGTTACCCCAGCGTTGCCCTGTCTCTGAAAAATAGTCGGGGGGAACACCGGCCACAACGATGGGCTGCCCCTGGTCATCCAGTAAAAAATATTTTCGGTGCGCCCACACTTCAGCACTGTCGTGTGCCACGAAAATGGGCATATCACCAAACAGCAGAACGCCCCGCTCCTGGGCAAATGTTTTCAACGTTTGCCATTGAAGAAAAAAGATATACTGCTCAAACTTTACCCGTAGCAGACTATCTTCGAGGCCGATGGCCGCCTGAGCCAGTGCTTCTGGCTCGCGGTCTCGCAAGGGTGCTGGAAAGTCGACCCACGAGCAGAGGCGGTGAATCTGGCGCAGTGCCCGGTAGAGCGCAAAGTCATGTAACCAGTGGTGGTGTGATTCACAAAAGGCATTAAATGCCTGTCGTTGTGATTCGTCTGCGGTTGCCAGAAAACATCGACAGGCATCGCTCAAACAGGCCCGGCGCATGGCGCAGTCGCCCAGTTGCCGCTTAGCCTCTAACTGTTCACTCTGCAACCACCCCTGCTCCACCAGCCCCTCAAGACTAATCAGCAGCTCATTACCGGCATTCACCGAGAGACATTGATAGGGTGAGCCATCGGCATGTGTCGGCCCGGTGGGTAGCATTTGCCACAGTGTTGCGCCGCTGTGTTGTAGAAATTCCACAAAGCGGTAGGCATCCGCTCCCAGATCACCACCGGGCAGTGAGGTGGGGTGCAAGAGAACCCCGGCGCGTCGTCGTGTATCGTCAGGAGCCAGCACCCGCTAACTCACTTGACCAGGTCGCATGGCGCCACCCATTGCTGGTGCGCCACTGCCATGGGTAAAGACGTGGGATAGATATTCGGGTGGATCTTCTCCCAACAGCTCATAGAGTCGCGCTAGATGCATGCGAAACATCTGTTCAAAGTCACTGACGGAATCAGAGGGGTTATAATCACCAAACCACCAGAACCAATCGGAGCCTTCACAGATAAAGAGCTGCTTCTCTGCAGATTCCAGCTCTTCTTCACTTAAACGCCCGCTGGCAACCACTCGGTCATAGCAACGTTTCACATCTCCCAGCATATCCCAACCCCGGTTTTTATCCACATCACCGATCCAGGTTGAAAAGGTGCCGTAAACCCAGCTACCTGCCATTAATCCTTGCAACTTACCGGCGGGCACCTGTTTTTCAACCACCTCAGAATAGGTAGTTAACTCCAGACCGGGATGCTCTGAGAGCCGCTGATAGAGCGCACTAAGGAAGTGGTAGCCATTTTCCGGGTAATACTCCCAGGCATTCTCTCCATCTAAAATAATTGAAGCGACACTGCCCTCCATATCTTCACAGTGCTGTGCAATGTTCTCCAGGTTTTGAACTAGGTTGTTAACCGCATCATCGGCGTGCCATGTGGAATAGGTGAACCCCACCATGTCGGAAAGACCATCGTCGCGGAAAAACATGCGAATATTCTGTTCCTGAACCTGGTACGCCTGATGAGAACCGCGACACTCCAGCCCATCTAGGGAACAGCCGTCACGGTTGATACTGTTACGCATCACATTTTCACCGGTCGCCGCCCACTGGAAGCCGTAGTCATCAAACACTTCCAACGCATTTACCGAAACGCCCCCCTCGGCGGGCCAGATACCTTTTGGTTTGAAACCGAAGTAGCTTTCAAACACCTCCAGACCGTGGCTGATGTGCCGCCGCAGACGCTCGTCACCACCAGGGTACTGTTGCAACAGTGGCAGAGGTGCATCAGGCATCGCCTCTTTGGCCGAGTCAATTGATAGCAATAACGGAGCTATCGGGTGAGCGTAGGGGGTCATTGAAAGTTCAATCTGGCCATTTTCTGCCAGCTTACGGTAACGTGGTATCAAACCGGTCAGCAGCTCTCCAATCACTCTCATCAATACATTACGATCATGCATGCTGAAGTTGATGCCTTTATCGATCAAATGTTTGATTCGACCATCGTCACGTCGGACAAATTCGCCCAGCCAAGCAATGTGATACCAGACCAGTAGATCGGCCAGATATTGCTCCGAGATATAACTCATGGCATCGTGATTAAGGCAAACCCAATCAGCAATTTCAGCCAAGCGTTTAAATGGCAAAAAACGATTAATTACCGTTTCACGGTTTGCCCGCAGACAGTTTTTCACCATCCGAAGGCGTTTGTCACAATCAGTGGGCATCACCGAGCGATTTAACATATTCAGCATCGGATCATTGATCGATTTTTTGCTCTTCAGGTGTTGTTGCACCTGTTGCGCATATTCGTCAATCTGCTCAAGCAATATCGGTACAAAATTAATAACCGCTTTGGCCTCGGGCACTGCCTCCAGGTGAGCCGCCATATCCACGTAATCTTTAATCGCGTGAAGGTAGGTCCAGGGCTGTTGAAACTCACCACTGCTCAGGTCACGATATTCCGGCTGGTGCATGTGCCAGCACAACACCACCTTCAACGGCTTTTTATCTGACATGTCGATACTCCTGATCTAACATTTCGGGGGTAACCAGCACCACGCCGCTTTCTGAAACGTAAAAACGCGCGGCATCTTTTTCTGGGTCTTCACCAATGATTGTCCCTTCGGGGATGACACAGCCCTTATCGATAATCGCCTTTTTTATTCTGCAATTTCGGCCAATCTTTACGTTTGGCAGAATCACACTCGCCTCAATATTGGAGAACGAATTAATACGAACCATTGAGAATAGAACCGACCCTTTAACTTCAGCACCCGAAATGACACAGCCACCGGATACTAGCGAATCAATCGCCATACCACGGCGACCGTCGTCATCAAATATGAATTTAGCCGGTGGCAGCTGCTCCTGGTAGGTCCATATCGGCCACTCATTATCGTACAGGTTCAGTTCGGGAGTGATACCCGCCAACTCAATATTAGACTCCCAGAATGAGTCGACAGTACCCACATCACGCCAGTAACCGTTACCACCGGTCTGAACATCCCGGAAGGAGTAGCCAAATACGCGGTATTTATCGATCGCATGGGGAATGATATTTTTACCAAAATCGTGCTCAGAGCCTGGGGTATCTGCGTCACGAATCAACTGTTCGCAAAGGAACTTGGTGTTAAACACGTAGATTCCCATGGAGGCCAGCGCAGTGGTGGTGCTACCCGGCATTGTGTCCGGATTATCAGGTTTTTCGGCAAAGGCAGTCACCCGCCAATTTTCGCTCACCGACATCACACCAAATGCTTTGGCCTGCTCTATCGGCACTTCAATACAACCAATCGTCATATCAGCCTCGGACTCCACATGAGCCGCGATCATGGTGCCGTAATCCATCTTGTAGATGTGGTCACCCGCTAATATCAGCACATATTCAGCGCCATGGGAGCGGATAATATCGATATTCTGGTAAACCGCATCCGCCGTGCCCACATACCAGTTTTCGGTGATTCGCTGCTGGGCTGGCATCAGCTCGACGAACTCACCAAATTCAGCCCGCAGAAAACTCCAGCCATTTTGAATATGCCCCAGCAGCGAGTGCGCCTTATATTGGGTGAGAATCCCGACCTTGCGAATACCTGAGTTGATACAGTTGGAGAGTGGAAAATCAATGATACGAAACTTGCCACCAAACGGCACAGCTGGTTTGGCACGCCAAGCGGTCAAATGTTTAAGACGGGAACCACGGCCACCGGCCATAATCAGGGCAAGCGTATTACGGGTAATCCTGCTAACAAAACGACCTTGAGTAATCTTGCTGGATTCATCCTGTTTCATCTACATTCCCCCTTGTGGAAATTCTGAATAAGTCTGGTTTAAATCTAGTACATTAACCACTCTATATTGGTGGATCAGTTGTTCTGTCTGTTTTCGTGGCAAGGCGTGCTTCGCAGGGAATGGTTGTTCCCTTCATAAGAAGCACAACGCCGCCAGGGAAGCAGACAGAGCAACCCGCCGGGCGACCCTGTGGCATTCTGCCTCGGCGTGACAACTCTTGCCAAGGGAACAACCATTACCCACAAGCTGTGCCTTGATGCAAAATGCCACAGGGTCGCTGATCCATCAATATAGGGTGGTTGATGCACTAGTACATCGAACAAAATGCGCACCCATAAAACCACAAATTTTTTACAACAAGGCGACGTTCACAAGAAATGCCGGTACCTTTTCAAGGATGCCAATGCCGTTGTTGCTCCCCCGCAGACAAAAGGCTAATAGGCTTTTGCCAAATATCCATTTTGTTCAACGCACGACACCAAGTGATTATGATAATATCCTCTCAATGGTACGAATGAAACAAAAAGATTATGGGACGATAGCGCTCGCTCTACCCCCGATACTCACAACATGAAGGTGTCAAATTAATATGAAGATCACCCAGGGTTTGCAGAAAATCATTGATGCTCGACACCATAACCCCTTCACTGTTTTGGGGCTGCACCCGGTCGGAAAAGAGAGAGAGAAGGTTGTTGTCTATCTGCCTGAAGCAGAGCAGGTCTCACTGCCCGAAATCGATGCGCCACTCAAGCGCATACCCAACAGCGACTTTTTTATCTGGCAGGGCAAACGTGGCCAGCTCAAACAGCACTACCAACTGGAGTGGCATGACCAGCAGGGGCAGGCGCACACCGTTCACGACCCCTATAGCTTTGCGCCGCAAATATCTGACTTCGATATCCACCTCTTTACCGAGGGTAAACACTGGCACCTGTACCGTATTTTGGGTGCCAATTATCATACAGTGGATGGCATTGATGGCGTTCTTTTTAGTGTGTGGGCACCCAACGCCGAGCGGGTCAGCGTGGTTGGTGATTTCAACAATTGGGATGGCCGCTGCAATCAAATGCGCAACCGTGGTGGCTGCGGTGTATGGGAGCTGTTCATCCCCGCCGTTAACGAAGGTTGCTTATATAAGTTTGAGATCCGCAATCGGGAAAGTGGTGAGATACTGACAAAAACCGATCCCTATGGAAAACAGTTTCAGTTACGCCCAGAGACAGCGGCAATTATCCCCAAAAAAGCGGATTATCAATGGCAGGATAGCAAGTGGAAGTCACAAAACCAGCATGATAACTGGCTTCACAATCCATGCAGTGTTTACGAAGTTCACCTCAGCTCCTGGCAGCAGAGTGACGATGGAAATTTTTTGAACTACCGGGAGCTAGCCCACCGTCTGGCCCACTACGCACAGGAGATGGGCTTTACCCATATTGAGCTTCTACCCATTACCGAGCACCCTTTTGATGCCTCCTGGGGTTACCAGACCACCGGCTACTTCGCCCCCACCAGCCGCTTCGGCACACCCGACGATTTCCGCTATTTTGTCGACTACTGCCATCAACAAGGGGTTGGTGTCATTCTTGATTGGGTACCCGCTCACTTCCCCAAAGATAGCTTTGCTCTTGCCCGTTTTGATGGCACACCGCTCTACGAGCATGAAGACCCGCGCAAAGGTGAGCACCGTGACTGGGGCACGCTGATCTATAACTTTGGTCGCAATGAGGTAAAAAACTTCCTCCTGGCCAGCGCGGTCTACTGGCTGGAGGAGTTCCATATTGATGGCCTACGTGTTGATGCGGTCGCCTCCATGCTCTACTTGGACTACTCCCGTGAAGCCGGAGACTGGGTGCCCAACGAACACGGTGGCCGTGAAAATCTGGAGGCGATCGACTTCTTACGCGAACTCAACACCGTCACCCACAGCCAGTGCCCCGGCACCTTTGTGGTGGCAGAAGAGTCCACCGCCTGGCCCCAGGTGACCCGCCCCACCTACCTGGGCGGCCTCGGTTTTAGCATGAAATGGAATATGGGCTGGATGCACGATACGCTGAGCTATTTCAGCCAAGACCCGATCTACCGCACCTATAATCACGACAAGCTCACCTTTGGCCTGCTCTACAGCTTTACCGAAAACTTCATGCTCCCCTTCTCACATGATGAAGTGGTACACGGCAAAGGCTCAATGCTGAATAAAATGCCCGGTGATGAGTGGCAACGCTGCGCCAACCTGCGCTTGCTCTACACCTACATGTACACCTATCCCGGCAAGAAACTGCTCTTCATGGGCTGTGAGTTTGGTCAGGGGATTGAGTGGAACCATGCGCAAGGGCTGGAGTGGCAGCTATTGGATTACGACCATCACCAAGGAATACAGCACCTGGTTAAAGACCTGAACCACCTCTACCGTCAGGCCTCACCCCTGCACGCCAATGATTTCCAGGAACAAGGCTTCAGCTGGATCGACTGCCACGACTCGGCACAATCGGTTATCAGCTACCAACGCAATGATGGTGATGAGTGCTACATCATCATACTCAATTGCACCCCGGTTCCCAGAGAGCACTACCGACTGGGCATGCCTCAGGCAGGCAGCTATAAAGAGGTGATTAACTCCGACTCGGCCTATTATGGCGGCAGCAATCAGGGCAACGCTGAAATAATTCAGACAGAAGATATAGCGTGGATGGGCCAACCACAATCCATCAGCATTACCCTGCCGCCGCTTGCGGCGCTGGTACTAAAAATTGAATAAATGAAGTAGGTTGTAATGAAGATTCTATTTGTCTGTAGCGAAGCCCACCCGTTGATAAAAACAGGTGGCCTTGCCGATGTTGCCGGTAGCCTGCCACTTGCCATTAATAAGTTAGGGCATGATATCCGCCTAGTTTTACCGGCCTACCATGAACTACGTGCAAAATGCACTGACCTGAAAACTGTGGCTCAACTCACGCTGCCAACAGTCCAATACCCGGTAAAAATCCTGGAAGGAAAACTCGCCAACAGCCAGGTTACATTATGGTTAGTTGACTACCCAGCAGCATTTAACCGCCCCGGCAATCCCTACATGACACTGCAAGGTGAACCATGGCCGGATAACCCTCATCGATTTGCTCTGCTCTCCCGGGCCGCCGTCGAGCTGTCACAAAACCGAGCCGGTCTCAACTGGCAGGCCGACGTCGTGCACAGCAACGACTGGCAAACGGCATTGGCACCCGCCCTGCTCAACCTGGAACCGTTACGACCAGCAACCCTGTTCACCATCCACAACCTCGCTTATCAGGGCATCTATAAAAAAGAGGTATTTGAACAGTTGGAGCTGCCTTGGGCACTATGGCAGCAACAGGGAGTTGAGTTTCACCACATGCTCAATATGATCAAAGGGGGCATCACCTACGCCGACATCATCACCACCGTCAGCCCAACCTATGCCCACGAAATTCAGGGAAGTGAATATGGCAATGGTCTGGAGGGGGTACTACGTCACCGAAATGAACGGCTGTTTGGCATTCTCAACGGCGTCGATTATAACGAATGGAACCCCGAGACAGATCCTCACCTGAGCACCCACTACAACGCACTCAATTTTGCAGATAAAATAAAAAACAAGCGGGCACTGCAAAAAGAGCGCGGCTTGCCGGTGCGGGATAAAACACCACTCATTGGCTTGATCGCCCGACTGGTCGATCAAAAAGGGATCGACCTACTCATTAACGCCCTGCCCCATTTGATTAAACAAGAGATGCAATTGGTGATTCTGGGTAGCGGTGAACGCCGCTACGAGAAACAACTGCAACAGTGGCAACAGTGGCACCCGGATAAAATATCGGTACAGATCGGTTACGATGAATCACTGGCACACCGCATCGAAGGCAGTTGCGATATGTTTTTAATGCCATCACGCTTCGAGCCCTGCGGCCTCAACCAGCTCTACAGCCTCAAATACGGCACCGTTCCGATCGTGCGACGGGCCGGTGGTCTGGCCGATTCGGTAGTCGAGGCGAGCAAACAGAACATTGCCAACCAAACGGCTACCGGCATCGTGTTCGACCACGCCGACACCCACGCCATTTGCTGGGCATTTGACCAAGCCATCAGCCTCTATCATCAGCCTGAAATATGGCAACAACTCTGCAAAACCGGAATGGCACAAACATTTGATTGGAAAAACAGTGCAGAGCGCTATTTAGCACTCTACAAAAAAGCGCAGGATTTTAGAGGGTGGTAGATTAGGCCATTTTCTTCGCGGTGCTGGCACAATCATCAATCCACAAACAGGATCTCTGCCTACACACGCCATCCACGTCGGTGGCATAACAAGCTACATTACCCTCCTGGGATTGAATCTCACGGATCAACTCAAACTTTTTCAACCGGCCAACCGTTAAACCACGTGTTTTGGCAATCTGACGCACTTGTGGCATTTTCATTCGACTCCCCCTCTACTATCACTATAATTAAAAGTGTCCGACCACTAAACTATTAAAGCCTGATGACGAATACAATGGCAATCGACACCAATCAACCAACCTTAAGGAATTATACCCATGAAAATGGCACTCATCGGTCTTGGCAAAATGGGCAGCAATATGGCCCGTCGCCTGTGTCGCGGTGGCATTGAAGTTGTTGGCTTCAACCGCTCACCAAAAATTGTTGACACCTTAGCATCCGAGGAGAAAATGATTCCCGCAACATCCATTGAAGATGCCATCAATAAATTGAATGGTCAACGTATTGTGTGGTTAATGCTACCCAGTGGTGACCCTACCGAGCAAATGATCCAACAACTAATCCCGTTGCTAAACCAGGGAGACATCGTCATCGATGGTGGTAACTCCAACTTTCATGATACCCAACGCCGTCACGATATGCTCGATAAACACAGCATCAACTTTATGGATGCCGGCACATCAGGCGGCGTTTGGGGGTTGGATAACGGCTACTGCATGATGGTTGGCGGTTCTAAAGAAAATTTCGCGACCATCGAACCGATCATCAAGGTTCTCGCCCCGGGTGAAGCACAAGGGTGGATTCATGCCGGCCCTTGCGGCTCAGGCCACTACACTAAAATGATTCACAACGGCATTGAATACGGCATGATGCAAGCGATGGCGGAAGGCTTTGCCATTATGGAGAGCAAAACCGAATTCAACCTCGATCTTGCGGGCCTTGCCGAATCATGGCGACACGGCTCAGTGGTGCGCAGCTGGTTACTGGATCTGACGGCTGACTTTCTCAAAGAAGATCAAAAACTAACCGCCATCGACCCCTTTGTGTCTGACTCAGGCGAAGGGCGCTGGACCTGCATTGAAGCAATCGACCAGGGCATTTATGCACCGGTGCTCTCACTGGCCATCCACGCCCGCTTTGCCAGCCAAGGCAATGGCGATTACGGCAATAAAATGTTATCAATGATGCGAAATGCCTTTGGCGGCCACGCCATGAAAAGTGCCAATTAATTAACAGGAAATCGCGATGATCGAACCATGCACTTTTGTAATTTTTGGCGCAACCGGCAATCTGTCACAAATCAAACTTCTACCCGCACTCTACCACCTGGAAGAGGCAGGTAAACTGCCCGATGGCATGAAAATACTGGCGTTGGGTCGTCGTGAATGGGATAACGACATCTGGCGTAAACAGGTCAAAGACTATCTTGAAAACAAAGCCCGGGGTGGTATCAACGAAAAAGTCTTTGCCGATTTTTGTGAACGGCTAATCTATTTCCGAGGTGATTTAACGAATCCTGAATGCTACCACGCGCTAAAAAACCTCATCTCGGATAGCAGCGAACTACCGGATAACATCGCCTTTTACATGGCAATTCGCCCCTCTGAATTTGGTACGGTGAGTCAATATCTGGCCGATGCCGGACTTAATAGACAAGAGAGTGGCTGGCGACGCATTGTGGTTGAAAAACCCTTCGGTTATGACCTGGAGAGCGCACAGATGCTCGACCAGCGTATGCACAAGGATTTTGATGAAAGCCAGATCTACCGCATCGATCACTACCTAGGTAAAGGCACGGTACAGAATGTACTCGCCTTCCGCTTTGCCAATATATTATTGGAACCGCTGTGGAATCGAAACTACATTGACCATGTACAGATCACCCATTCAGAATCAAAAGGGATCGAAAACCGCGCCGACTACTACGACGGTGCCGGTGCTATGCGTGACATGATTCAGAGCCACCTGATGCAGCTGATGACACTGGTGGCTATGGAGGCCCCGGCGATGATGGATGCCGACTCAGTACGTGATGAGAAAGTAAAAGTACTCAAGTCAGTGCGTCCCATCCCGCAACACGCCGCCCATGCCCACGCTTTTCGTGCCCAGTACACCCACGGCACCGTGGATGGCGAAAAGGTCAGCAGCTACCTGGAAGAGTCCAACGTCCCCAAAAACAGCACCACCGAAACCTACGCTGCGCTCAAACTCTACATCGACAACTGGCGCTGGAAAGGAGTCCCCTTCTACCTGCGTACCGGCAAGCGCATGGCTCAAAACAGCTCAGTGATCAGCATTCGCTTCAAGCGTCCACCACAACAGCTGTTTAAAGAGACCCAGATTCAACGCTTTGAGCCCAACTGGTTGGTGCTGGGCATCCAGCCCCACGAATGCCTGCGCTTTGTGGTTCAAGTAAAGGAACCCGGCCTGGAGATGAAAATTCGCACCACACAGATGGATGCCAGCTTCTGCCGTGCCAGTGATGTGAAACTGGATGCCTATGAGGCGTTGCTACTGGATGCCATTGAAGGTGATAATACCTTGTTCCTGCGCTACGACGAGGTAAGCTGGGCCTGGAAGGTGGTCGACCCGATTCTCAAGGTGTGGTCCATGGAACGAGACTTCATTCACACCTACGCCGCCGGTAGCTGGGGCCCTGCCGAAGTCAACCGCCTGTTCGACAGTGATGATCAATACTGGCGTAATATGGTGGGAGAGTTTGAGTTGTAAACAGCAATTTCTTGTCACCCCCAGCGCAAGCTGGGGCTCTGCATCAAAGCTCTACCCTCCCCTCTCATCTATATTCAAAAACCCAATTAACCTCAAATATTTGATTTGACAACCAAGGAGATCCTTATGTCTAGCGCTCCAAAAATTGGCGATAAAATTGCCAACTTCAGTCGTCCCGCAACCGGCGGACAAGAGATATCACTCGCCGATTTTCATGGTCAAAATGTGGTGCTCTATTTTTACCCAAGAGACAGCACTCCGGGCTGCACGACCGAAGGACAAAACTTTCGGGACCTGCACACCGAATTCAGCCAGTTGGATACTGTCATCCTTGGTGTCTCCCGTGACAGTATAAAGCGCCATGAAAACTTCAAAGAAAAACAGGCCTTCCCCTTTGAGCTGCTTTCCGATGAAGATGAGACGCTGTGTCGCCAATTTGATGTCATCAAACTAAAAAAACTCTACGGAAAAGAGTCTTTGGGTATCGAACGCAGCACTTTTTTAATCGACAAAAACGGCACTCTTCGCCACGAGTGGCGCAAAGTAAAAGTGAAAGAGCATGCCGATGCGGTTCTTCAAACACTTAAGGAATATCTGAACAGATCATGATCGTTGTATGCTGGCTGAAGTCTCCTATTACGATGGTGGTAAACCACTTTTCTATCAGATGACGCGGACCCTGGAATGCTAGTAATACCGCTCCGACCTAATGCCATAGTATATTTAGGCTATTATTAATTAACTCCTTAGTGTATAAAATACCAGCATATTTGCTTCTTGACTGATGTTATTTGGGGTAGGAAAAATGCAAGTTAACTACATTGCCATTGTTGTGGGAATACTATTGCTACTAGGCAACAGCCAAGCAGCAAAAATATCAGATATAGCCAACACCCAACACAACCTCTCCATGACCTGGGGTGGCAATGGTGCTGATCCCCGCGATGTCACCGCTACCTCTGAATCACAAATCTGCGTCTTCTGTCACACCCCTC
>UOFP01000269.1_pt1 | contig 13078 bp, 12 predicted proteins | sample 1988921 | NCBI WGS metagenome assembly UOFP01 (sample SAMEA4712195, study PRJEB27164) | hydrothermal vent metagenome | biome: marine basaltic hydrothermal vent biome; feature: marine hydrothermal vent; material: mineral | place: Pacific Ocean | collected 2011-06-14/2011-07-23 | depth 1719 m | reverse complement strand
AGTCCGTGAGACTACTTACATCGATAGTTCTTTCGTTCTATCTCTAACGCAAGCACCCACACAGATTACTTGATCAACTTTTTAAAGAGCGTTCGAGTCTCTCGATTCGAGGGGCGAATTATACAGCTCAACTTCAGCTTGTCAACTCGCATTTCTTTGTATTTCTCAACTCAGTTTCCCTCGTTGAGAGCGGCGTATTCTACCCACATTTACTCTACCGTCAACCTCTTTTTCAAGCTTTTTCCCATCACGCCCCAAAACGGAGAAATGCAAGGGGCTCAAGGAGTTTAATGGTCAAGATATTTACTCAACCCTCACCTTCGCGAAACGGCGCTTACCTACCTGGTATACATGCCAGCTGCCAACCGCCATTTTCAAACGAGGATCATCAACTCGCTCACCATCAATCTTGACCGCGCCTTGCTTAATCATACGCATTGCATCTGAGGTACTGGTTACCAGCCCAACATTTTTCAACAGGGATGCGATGCCGATAAAACCGTCAACAGCATCGACACTCTTCTCTTCAATATCATCGGGCATTGCCCCTTTTTGGAATCGACTGATAAAATTCTCAACTGCTTTATCTCCCGCCGCTTCACCATGGAAACGAGCTACTAGCTCACGCCCCAGCTCAAATTTAATATCGCGGGGATTTTTCCCCTGCTCAACTTCTTGCTTCCAGGCTTCGATTTCAGAGAGGGGGCGAAAACTTAGCAACTCAAAATAACGCCACATCAAGTCATCTGATATCGACATCAGCTTGCCAAACTGGTCGTCTGGAGCATCATTGATTGCAATGTAGTTATTGAGTGACTTTGACATTTTCTGCACACCATCCAACCCCTCAAGGATTGGCATGGTCAGCACCACCTGTGGACTTTGCCCAAATGAGGTTTGCAGTTGCCGCCCCACCAGCAGGTTAAATTTTTGATCCGTGCCGCCCAATTCGATATCGGCCTTCATCGCAACAGAATCATAGCCCTGTATTAATGGATAGAGGAACTCATGAATAGATATTGGCTGACCCGCACTATAACGCTTACTAAAGTCGTCTCGCTCTAACATACGTGCCACCGTGTGTTTGCCTGCTAATTGAATCAAATCCGCAGATGACATTTCATTCATCCAGCTGGAGTTAAACATAACCAATGTTTTTTCCGGATCAAGCACCTTGAAAATTTGCTGTTCATAGGTGGCTGCATTTTTAATGACATCGTCACGCGTCAAGGGTGGGCGGGTTGTGCTTTTCCCCGTTGGGTCACCAATCATCGCGGTAAAGTCACCAATCAAAAACATGACGTCGTGACCAAGATTCTGGAACTGACGAAGCTTATTGAGTAGAACGGTATGACCCAAATGCAAATCGGCTGCCGTGGGGTCAAAGCCTGCCTTTATTCGTAGCGGCTTTCCACTTTCAAGCTTTTTAACCAGCTCTTCTTCCAACAATAACTCTTCCACACCACGCTTTATTTCAGCTAGCTGCTCTTGCAACCCAGACATACTCTCTCCATTCTGATTCTAGTTTTTCTGATGACAGGCTAACAATTCAGCCCAATATTCCTTCATTATCCCATAATCAACGCAACGGACAAAACAAACAAAAACAGCCGCCAAGATGAGTTGTAGCTCTCAGCTTTGACCTGTCAGGTCGTCGCAATCACTTAACTTTTATTATATAGTTCCAACATATAGGGGTAGAATTTAGCGTAAAATAGAGTTGTTACAGTGCAGCGAACAGGCCAATATGATTAATCACGATTTCAAATCTGAGCGAAAGAGAGTCTCATCTGTTGCCAGAAATAGACTTTCAACAACCCACTGGGCTTTGTTAGGTGGGGGCTTTTTACTTTGTGCAGTTATTACCCTGCTACCAACAAACGAAGCGGAAGCAATTCGCGCAACAGATGCAAATCAGCTACTGCAAGCACAAGATATGCCTCTCACGCTTCCTCCGCAAAATGATTTTATCGCGATAAAGCCCATAGAAGAGAGCACTCCAACTCCTCTTTTTCAAAGTAAAAATATCACAGTCAACAAAGGCGATACGCTATCTGAAATTTTCAAACGTGAGGGTTTTAGTGCCCGTAATTTATATGACATCATGCAGTTAGGCTCTCTGACCGCAGCACTGAAAAACATACGACCCGGGCAATTACTTGAGTTCCGCACCGATGACCTGAAACAACTTGTCGGGCTGAGCTATAAAACGGATGTCACACACACATTAGTTATTGAGAAAAACAGCGAAGGCTTCAGTGCCCGGGAAGATATCCGCTCGCCAGAACTCCGCATCACACACACCAGTGAAACCATTAACAGTTCACTTTACAGGTCAGGCCAGCAGGCCGGATTGACTGACAACCTGATAATGGAGCTGGCTGGAATTTTTGGTTGGGATATCGACTTTGCCTTGGATATTCGCCAAGGAGATAGCTTCACGGTTCTTTACGAAGAGAAATACCTTGATGGTGAAAAGATTGGCTACGGCGATATTGTTGCCGCACAATTCACAAATCGAGGAAAGAGCTTCAAGGCGGTTCGTTTTACCGACAAAAAGGGTAACAACCAATATTTTACCCCGGAGGGACGCAGTATGCGAAAAGCATTTCTTCGCTCACCGGTTGATTTCCGTCGTATCTCTTCACGCTTCACACGCGAACGCTATCACCCGATACTGGGGAAAAAACGCCCACACCGTGGTGTAGATTATGCGGCAGCCAGGGGCACGCCCATAAAGGCAGCGGGTGATGGCAAGATCAGCTTCAGGGGAACAAAGGGGGGCTATGGCTCAACCGTCGTCATTCAACACGGCACACAATATTCCACTCTTTACGCCCATCTTTCAAACTTTAAGCGTGGGCAGAGAAACGGCAGCTCTGTTAAACAAGGTGATGTTATTGGCTTTGTCGGTAGTTCAGGGCTTGCAACCGGACCTCACCTTCACTACGAATTTCGCGTCAATGGCACTCACCGTAACCCATTAACGGTGAAGTTCCCTGATGCTCAGCCAATCAAGACAGCCTATAAAAAGGATTTTCTGGCACAAACCCAACCTGTTTTAGCCCAACTCGATATATTGAGCAGAGGCCTGACCCTGGCCCAAAACAGCCGCTAATGGAAAATAAAAATGATGGCCGGGAGATCTACATCGGCCTGATGTCCGGCACCAGCCTGGATGCGGTGGATGCAGCAGCGGTTGAGTTCATTCGTGGTCGGCCACACCTGTTGGGTGCAATCAACTCTGAAATCCCTGGTAATTTACGCAAGAAAATTGTCACACTGTGTCAACCAGGAGAAAATGAGATAGAGCAGCTGGGCGAGCTTGATTACCTGGTAGGCGAACTATTTTCAAACACGGTACATCAACTGCTAGACAAACAACAACTGACCCCGGGCCAGATCACAGCCATTGGCAGTCATGGGCAGACGATTCGCCACCGCCCCCGCGCACGCTACCCTTTCACAATCCAGGCTGGCTCTGCCGCACTCATTGCACAACGCACTGGCATTACCACGGTTGCTGATTTTCGCAGCCGCGATATTGCAGCCGGCGGTGAAGGGGCACCGTTAGTACCCGCATTCCACGCACTGTTATTTGATTCGAAAAAAGAGCAACGCTGCATTCTTAATATTGGTGGCATTGCCAATCTAACCTTTTTATCTGGCAGCGAAGGGGAAGCGGTTACCGGGTATGACTGTGGGCCAGGCAATTTATTAATGAATGCCTGGTGTGAACGCCATAGACAACAACCTTACGATGCCAATGGGGAGTGGGCAATGGCTGGAGCCGTGCAGCAGCCACTACTCAAAAAACTACGTCAAGAGGCGTACCTAAAACGCCCTGCCCCAAAAAGCACTGGACGAGAGCTATTTAACATTGAATGGCTGGACCGGCACCTTGAACTCCTTCCATCCATCTCGCCCCAGGATGTACAGGCAACACTGTGTGAATTTACAGCGAAATGTATTGCGACCGCAATCAACAGACACCCCACCATCATTTCTGCTGTTTATGTGTGCGGTGGTGGGATACATAATCAATATTTAATGCAGCGATTGATGGTATTACTTAAAACGATACCTATCCATTCAAGTAATAAAATAGGCCTCGACCCGGATTGGGTGGAGGCCTGTGCGTTTGCCTGGCTGGCTCGGCAAGCACTCCATGGCGCTACGGGCAACTTGCCTGAAGTAACTGGAGCCAAGCAGCCGGTTATTCTTGGCGCTATCTATCCCGCTTAGAGCCACTCAAAGGCAGAACTTGCAGGATGGGAATCTTATTCCCAGACAGGCCAACTAAGCGGTTAACGCTTCTCAAGGGGGACATAATCCCGTGGTAGCTCACCAATATAGACTTGGGTGGGGCGGAAAATACGATTATCCAGTAACTGTTCACGCCAGTGGGCCAACCAACCTGCTGCACGTGATATTGCAAAAATCGTGGTAAATTGATCAACTGGAATCCCCATTGCACGGTATAAAATACCCGAATAGAAGTCGACATTCGGGTAGACTCCCTTTTCGGCCAGTCGCTCTTCCGCAGCCTCTTCCAGCGCAATCGCCGTTGCAAACATGGGGTCGAGCTCACTGCCTTTGCTTTCCATCAATTCAAGTGTCAGTTTTTGGAGGATAGTCGCCCGGGGGTCTTTTACCTGGTACTCCCGATGACCCAGACCCCAAATTTTTTCTTTATTATCCAGCTTTTTGTCCAGCCACCTTTTCGCGTTGGCGGGAGAGCCAATATCATCAAGCATATCCAATACTTTTTCATTGGCACCACCATGCAGCGGCCCCGAAAGTGTACCGATGGCAGCAGCAATAACACTTGTGGGCGATGCCAGAGTGGAGCCTGTTACCAGTGAAGCAAAAGTAGAGGCGTTAATTGTGTGTTCTGCATGAAGAATCAAACAGGTATCAAATATTTTCGCCAACATCGGGTCGGGCTCTTCGCGATTCAGCATAAAGAGAAAATTTTCTGCAAATGATAAATCATAACGAGGCTCTTCAGGGTCATAACCACTTCGAATGTGCTCCCACATGGTGACAATAACTGGGATCCGTGCCAAAATTTTCACCGTCATATTATGCACATAATCCAAATTACTGCACATTTCAGGACTGGTGAGGCAGTCGTTTGCGGGATAAAACATACCCAGGCTGGCCACCGCTGTTTGTAACATCTCCATTGGATGTCCACTTGCGGGGAGTGATTCCATCATGGAGCGAATATTATATTTGACCCGACGATTAGCCTTCAACTGCTCATCAAAGAGATCAAGTTCGCTAGCAGAGGGTAATCGACCATCCAGCAGCAACAAAGTTGTCTCTTCAAAACTACTATGCTCAGTCAACTGCTCAATCGGGTAACCACGATAGGAGAGAATCCCTTTCTCTCCATCAATATCTGAGATATTTGATTTGGTCGCTGGCACGCCTGCTAAGCCGGGTAAATATTCACTCATAATTTCATCACCTTTCGTTCCGTATAAAACCTAAATCCTGCAAGTGCTCATACTCACTCAGCACAACCTATTGATCCGTATAGTAATATGAAACCTTTCGGCAATCACAATAAGGATTTCCTTAAGGTTATCATTCACTATACAAATCAATAACTTGCACTGCGCAAGCACGATCACTTGCAAGATCTAGGTAAAAGAAAAAGGAGGCTTAAGACCTCCTAGTTCTTGCGGGCTACGCCCTACCAAACTTTAATCAAAATCAAACTGAGAATGAAGATCCGCAACCGCAGGTTGTTGAAGCATTCGGATTTCGAATCACAAACTGAGAGCCTTCGAGCCCTTCAGTATAATCAATTTCCGCACCCACAAGATATTGATAACTCATCGGATCAATCAATAGTTTAACCCCGTCGTTCTCAACACAAGTGTCGCCATCATTCATGGTCTCATCAAATGTAAAGCCATATTGAAATCCGGAGCAACCACCGCCAGAGATGAAAACACGCAGCATTAATGCATCATTAGCCTCTTCCACAATCAGCGATTTAACCTTGCTCGCAGCAGAATCGGTAAACACCACCGGACTCTCTTCTTCGGTAACAACATTTGTCGACACGTAACTTCTCCAAACCATGATTTAAGGAATCGCTGAACAAGTCTGGTTAGATTTATTCAGAGCTTCCCTATTAACTAGGGGCTTTTTCATCAAGATAGCCCATGACCGCAGATTCTACCACGTCTTGCTCATTTCTCACCGCAACCGCATTTTTTTGCTGCTCTTCCCCTGATTGATGAACCAAGCTTCCATTCACTTCAGCTCCCATTGCCATTTCAAGCAAATCATAATAGACATTGCCCTCAACTCTTGCCTCTGAAGCCAGTTCAACACTTTCAGAAGAGTAGACATTCCCTTTTACCTTTCCGTTCAAAATCACGTAACCAACTTGAACATCGCCTTCAATACAGCCCTGCTTGCTAACAGTAAGGGTAGAGACACCTTCGCCATCAGAGGCGATATTGCCAACCACTTTTCCATCAATATATAAACCACCATTGAAAACCAAATCACCATGAATTGAGGTATTTGGGCCTATCAACGAATCAATTTTACCGACAGCGCTACTCTTTTCTTTCTTACCCCACATATTTCACCTCACTTTTACCGAACCAATCAAGTCAGTATTTATTCTTATCGGAAGCTCTGAATAAGTCTGGTTAGAATTAGGCTGAGCTGAGCGAACAAAGACTTCGATTTATATTTTTTCTTCTACTGCCAAGCGGGGCCAGGGAAAGCTTTCGTTTATTGAATTGTTACTATGTCGCGGTTTAACAACAACATCGATTGAATGTGGAGAAAAGCCATCAGGTAACTGCAGGTCGCCTTCAAACATCTGAAAATATTTAAACCGAAATTTCAGTAATTTTTTTGCCTGTTGATCGAGATCCTGTAGAGGAATATTGTGGGCGCGCCCCTCAAAAACACCCGAAAGTGTTATCTCAACTTCCCCTCTAGCCACCCGTTCATTTTTTAATACTTGGGTTAAAACCACTTGATAATGAAAAAGTTGTGCCGCTGCCAGTGGCGTTAACTCAACACGCTGAATGAGAATACCCGATCTGACCTCCGATGGTGAGACAATACCCCGATAAAAAGCGATCTCCTCCCTCAGTTCCAAAGAGGCCTGCTGCTGTTCTTTCAATAAGTTCCTGACTTCGTCAATGGCGGCATCATCAATTTTTTGCCTTTGAGTCAATTGAACCACCTGGATTTTCAGCTCGTACACCCGTGCCTTCTGCGCATCCAGCGCTAATTGCTGCTGCTCCAGTTGATGTGGCAATGACGCTTCATCATCACGCCAGTGGTACCCCGCAAGATACCCTGCGGTGACCGCCATCACGAAAAATAGAATCTGCATTAACCATTTGAACGACTTCAAGTGACGAGACCCGACCTCTAATCCTGTGAAATTATTGCTCAACTTGATTAGTTATTACGGCAGCAGTGCAATATTATCAACCCCGGATCTCTCATCCAGACCTAACATAATGTTCATGTTATGTATTGCTTGGCCTGCCGCACCTTTAACTAAATTATCGATAACGGAAAGAATAACCACAACATCACTGTTTTGTGGGCGATGTATCGCAATGCGACACAAATTAGAACCCTTAACGCTGCGCGTTTCAGGGTGACTACCCGCTGGCAACACATCCACAAAGGGCTCTTCGGCATAACGCTGTTCGTACAACACTTGCAAATCAACCTCTCGGTCAACGACTGTCGCATACAGAGTGGCGTGAATACCTCTCATCATGGGCGTCAAATGAGGGACAAACGTGAGTCCTATCGATTTATCCGCATAGCTGTTTAAGGTCTGGCAAATTTCCGGCAGGTGTCGATGCCCTTGCACACCGTAAGCTTTCATCGACTCACTGGTCTCACAGAGAAGATGGGCTACGTTGGCCTTTCGGCCTGCACCACTAACGCCGGATTTCACGTCCGCAATCAACTGACTTGCATCGGCCAGACCCGATTCGATCAATGGCAAAAACCCCAATGTCGTCGCCGTGGGATAACAGCCGGGATTAGCAATCAAACGCGCCTTTCGAATATTCTCACGGTTAATTTCGGGCAGACCATAAACGGCTTCATCAACCAGTTCGGGGCACGCATGCGACATGCCATACCATTTGCTCCATAACGACACATCTTTAATGCGAAAATCAGCGGCAAGGTCGATCACTTTAACACCTGCTGCTAACAGCATTGGCACCAGAGTCATTGCCACACCATTCGGCGTCGCAAAAAACACTACGTCACAGGATGCTAGAACGGCTGGATCGGGTTCGCTAAAAGGCAGGTCAATGTGGCCACGAAGATTGGGGAACATCTCTGAAACCAGCATGCCCGCATCAGAACGCGAAGTAACCGCTGTTAACATTACGTCAGGATGTTTCGCCAACAGACGTAGTAATTCAACCCCGGTATATCCCGTGCCACCCACAACACCGACATTAATCATCTTATTCACCTTCTTTTCACGTAACTATTCACTCTTTTTCCAGCGGATAAAACGCCCGATCAATATAGGCAACTAATGCCGCAATCTGTTCCGATGTCAGCACCGACTTCCAGGCAGGCATTTTGGTGTTAATCACGCCATTTTCTATCGCTTTTGTCAATCGACTTGGCGTCATACCCGCCATCTGTTCAGGATCAGTTAAATCACGTGGCAGCGGCTCTAAAAAACTACCAATCCAGTTTTTACCCGTTCCGGCCATGCCATGGCAAAACGCACAACCATCCTGAAACAGCTTTTCGCCCTGTGCTTCTTGTTCACTCAAATCGTCAATTTTTGGCTTAATATCATGCCGACCAAAAACAGACGCTTCAGAGACCGCATCCGGCCTTGTCGAGCGGTGTGAGTAGCCATTTCGGGGATACGAAACGGCTTTAGGAACCCAAGCATCCCCTTCATTTTTGACTCTACCACGATCATGACACGCAACGCAGCTCTCCATAAAGAGTTTAAGCCCTGCTCTCTGCTGCTCTGTCAGCTCCTCTTCAAGTGAATCTGTCGGAAGTTCACCGGTCGCAAATGGAAATGCAATCGCGTAGCGGTCATGATCAGCCCAGCCATTGAGGGCGGTATGATAACGGGTGTTTTCACGCTTATTAAACATGAATTCCTGGCGAACAAACTCCACAACCAACTCAATTTCATCGGGTGTCAACCAGGCATCAAAGCTCTTCATTGCCGTATCCGGCTTACCCAGCGACACCACTTCCAGCATTTTTTCTTTGGTTAGTTTTAGCGGATCAGAAGTACGGAAATTTCGCGGTTTAGGATCGAGAAAAGCAGCCGCCTGTGTTACTGCATCACCGGAATAAGCATGACAAAAATAACAACGATAGTTGTAGATTGCCCGCCCGCGCTCATAAGCGGGCACACTCTCATTTTCCGCAATACTGGGGTAGTCAGAGTGTGCCGCAAGAATAGGCCCACCCTGTTTTATCTGTTCACTCGGGTCATACAACAACACCGAGTCAGCTACGGGTTTACTCGCTAGTTGTTTTTTTTTTGCTTAACTTTGCTCAAGTCCTCTTCACTGACTCCGGGCATGTCGCCACGAATAAAGGCACGAAAAACAAATTCAGCAACATTTGCTACTTCCTGATCACTTAACACCTTGCTCCAGGCAGGCATCACACTGCCAGGCAGCCCTTCGTGGACAGCGGTATATATCTTCGGACGATTCAATGCTCTTTTCGAGTCAGTACTGATGAAATTACGCGGTTTAGGATTAATAAAGAAAGCGCGGGGCCCCTGCCCATCACCTTTCACACCGTGGCAGACAAAGCAGTTACGGACAAAGATTTCACGCCCCTCGTTGGGATCACCAAAGACCCCATCCGCAAACGGTTGCGACATATACCGCTCCGGGTCACTGAATGCGAGACCTGTCGTTGACATTGCCTCTCTTTTAGAACCTTCAAGAATCGCTTTTTCTGCCAAAACCGCCTCAGGCGGCAACCCCATCAGTGCAAGACGGACATAATCAACAATCGCCGAAATCTCTTCCTGACTCAGTCGAGAGCCGTAAGGCATCATCGCCTTCCCCGCCCGACCATAAGTGATCGAGTCAACCATTCGTTTGCGGCTCAACTCACCCTTGGTGCGATCAGTTGTAAAATTACGAGGTGCTGTCGACATGTTGGCCCGGGTCCAGACCCCCGTTTCACCAAAGTCACCGTGGCAAACAGAGCAGTTGTCCATATAGAGCGCTTCGCCCGAATCCAAGGTCGACCTCAAACCTCCAGGCAGAGCCGCTTTGGCTTTAGCAACAAAGGTGTCATAAACATAGTCCGCCACCTTATTTATTTCTTCACGGCTCAAACGTGATTCCCAGGCAATCATGGCACTGTTCGAACGGCCTTTTGTAGTAGAGATATAGATGCGTATTCGATCCAGTTCAAATGCACTTTGCATCGAGGTGAAATCACGTGGTTGGGGAGTTAACCCCGAGCTACCACCTTTTCCATCACCATTAACGCCGTGACATGAGACGCAGTGCTCTGCATAGATACTCTCGCCAGTCGAAGCAGAAACGCTACCAGCAAACCAAAGAACCAAGACAAATACACCCTTAACAAGGCCCCGTAAAAAACTTTCTCTCATCCCCATGACTACCTTATCTGTGCCTGCTCATTATTCAACTTTTCAATGCTATCACAGAATATTCATCTGCAGGAGAAGCTAAAAAATATTTCGGCTAAGTCGACCAAGAGAGATCAGTGAATTTTTGTAAAAACCCTCGGCACACTCGAGGCATACCTAAAATTAACGTACTGGGCAATGACAACTTTTTAACGTTAGTTTGACAACGAGCATGGACTATCGGGGATCAATTCGGATAAGATACTTCAATATTGGTTAAATTCGCCGATACAGGGGGATAAGGTTGCGGCTAAATTGTGCCCCAGAAAAATGGAATAAAATGAACGTTAAGCAAGCAAAAAAACTTGATAAGCCCTTAAGCAGAAAACATACGTTTTTTCTCGCTGCTGCATTGGCGTTGATTATTGGAATCTCGCAAGCAATTGCTGCGGTGGGTATTGTGGCCGACCCGGTCATTGGCCTTAACGACCCAATCATGGGCTCGAAACATGACTTTACCGGCCTGAATGAACGCGCAGGAGTCAATGCAATGGAGGGGGTTGCCTTCACTGATTATGGCAACCCCTGTGTTTATTGCCACCTCCCTCCCGAAGAGGCTGATACAAACAGCGAGCTCCTTGGTGGCATTGAGGGTTGGAACCGTTTTGCGCCGGCAGAAGAACAATATACCCCTTATACTTCGGCCAGCCTGGATGCCCAATTACGTACACCAGCCAGTATCAGTCTGCTCTGCCTCTCATGCCATGATGGCACAATGGCACTGGATATGGTCATATTCAAACCTGGCGGCTTCAAAAGTGAAGATGATGCAGCACTGCATATGCGAATGAACAGCGCCAATGCATTAACCAGTTGCGGCAAGTGCCACGACGGTTTTACTGCACACGACATATCCCCTAAAGTGCTGGGAACAGATCTATCAGATGAGCATCCAATTTCCATACAGTATGGTGGATTCAACTGGAGAGATAGAGACTTCAAGCTTCCTCAACAAGCCTCTGGCTTTAGTAACGGTGTCCGCCTGTACGATGGAAATGTCGAATGTGCATCCTGCCACGACGTACACAACTCAACCAACGAACTTCTACTAACAGTGAGAAGAGAAATTCTATGCAATACCTGCCACACAAAATAATAACGATAACAACACCCCTTTTATTATTATTCATTGCAATAACCTTGAGCGGTTGCTCGGGCAACAAACGCGCGGATTTCAAACCCCCTCAATACCCCGACCAAGACCCTAGGTTTATCTACGAGCGAACGATCCATGACAGCTCGGACATTCGCGACCTGACAGCTGCGATGAAATTTCAGTTTTTAGCCACCGGCTCTACCGAAACCTCAACCGGGCTGGCAAAACCATTCGGCATTGCGGTAAGAAAAGGAAAGGTATATGTGAGTGATACCGTTCAGCGTGCAGTTGTTCTATTCGACATCCCTCGAGGTGAGGCTAAATTTATTGGCATCGACGAAGGCCCGGGCATGTTGATGAAACCGTTGGGGATTGATGTTGATAGTGAAGGTAACCTTTACGTTGCAGATATCACTGACAAAAGTATAAAAATATACACTGGCGATGGTGAATTCATTAGGAAGCTGGAGGGGCGAGCCATCTTTGATCGCCCATCAGGTGTCGCCATTAGCCCTGACGGCAACACCCTCTATGTAGTCGATAGTGGCGGCATTAGCAGCACTCGGCATCACCTTCATGTGATTGATGTCGAAACATTCGAAATCAAAAGGACCGTTGGAAAGCGTGGCACAGAGCCAGGGGATTTCAACCTTCCTATTCAGGTCAGCACCGCTCCTGATGGAACAGTTTATGTGGTGGATGGTGGTAACTTCCGTGTTCAATCTTTCACCGCTGAGGGTGATTTCATCTCCACATTCGGTGTGGCTGGGCGCTATAGTGGAAACTTTTCACGCCCCAAAGGCATTTCAACTGACAGTGATAATAATGTTTATGTCGGTGACTCCGCGTTTGGTAACTTCCAGATATTTAACCCCAAAGGAGAGTTGCTTTTATTTGTTGGTAAACGAGGCAATAGGGGTGCCCCTGGTGAGTTCATGCTCACTTCTGGTCTGGAAGTTGATGAAGATGGCCGAATCTATTATGCAGACCAGTTCTTCCGTAAAATTGACATTTTCAGGCCCACATCAATAACAGCAGAAGATGGCTTTCTAGGCACTAAATACAGGGATGAAGTCCGAAAGGCAATGAAAGACGAGTAGCTACAACGGCTGTTTTCCATCAAGAGTTAGCCTCTCATATTTGAGCGGCTAACCCTCTCTTGATTATCTCTTTAGGGATGTAGAAAAAATTAAAGTACCGTTATTGCACCGGATTTTTGTTCGCTCTGTCTAGGCAGGTATTGGGCGCATAGTGGGCTACGCAACGAATACTTGCCTAGACAGAGCGGGCAAAAAGAC
>UOFP01000162.1_pt1 | contig 13205 bp, 5 predicted proteins | sample 1988921 | NCBI WGS metagenome assembly UOFP01 (sample SAMEA4712195, study PRJEB27164) | hydrothermal vent metagenome | biome: marine basaltic hydrothermal vent biome; feature: marine hydrothermal vent; material: mineral | place: Pacific Ocean | collected 2011-06-14/2011-07-23 | depth 1719 m | reverse complement strand
TAGTGCAGCCCCGTCTCGGCATCATAGTACTGCCCTGGGAATCGTAGATTCACAACGGTGTTCACACCATCACCATCCGGGTCATCATTGGCTGCTGTCGCACCAAAGGCATCGCTGCCCCATGACCAAACCACCACACCATTTTCATCAGTACCGCGTCGCGATGTGCCAAGGTGGTCGCTGTGCAGGTAGGTAATGAACTCTGTGGTGAGGCCCATATCAATCTGTGCCACGGGCACGGTGTTGCGATAGATATACTCCCGTATCGGTGCACCCAGTTCCGTGGTTTCGCTAATGAGTTGGCCGTTGAGGTCGTAATGGTAGACAGTGGTGTCGTTTAGGGTGACCTTTTTTGTGCGTTGGCCCTGGTAGTTGTAGGTATACGTTGCCACCAATGCGCCGCCTTCGTAGACCTTAAACAGGCGCCCGGCGTTGTTGTACTCGAAAGTCCAGTTGCCTCCTTGGTCGCTGGTGCGATTGCCGGCAGGGTCGTGGGTGATGGTGGTACCACCCAGGGTGTCCAGCCGGTTGCTGTTTGGCTTGTAGCTGCTGTTGGTAGCGATGGTGCCGTCGGTGATCGTGGTGCGGTTGCCGTTGTGGTCGTAGCCCAGGCTGTGCGCGGGCTGGTTGGGCCGGGCGTCATTGGTGAGCCGGTCGAGGGTGTCGTAGTCGTAGGCGGTGGCGCCACTGTTGGTCTCTATGCTGTCAATGTTGCCGTTGGCGTCGTAGGTGTAGATCCAGGTTTCGCTGTCCATGGAGACGGCAGTGGGAGCTGTGCCGCCGTGGTTTGTTTTGATGTATTCACCTTTGCCTGCCGCTTTGCTCTGAAGTCGGCTGAGTTCGCTGGCTCCAAAGATGACTCTTTCGGTAGGCATGATTTGTGCGACGTCGTTGCTGGCGAGTTGTTGTTGCCAGAGGGTGAAATTGTCCGCTGTGAGGTAGGCAAGGGTTTTGGGCCGGTCGTGTGCGTTGGGGTCTGTTGCCGTTTGCAACCAAGTGTGGCCGGTGGCGGGGCCTTTTTGCCAGACGCGGTAGCCGCTGCGGCTGGTGGTGTCGGCGATGACGACCATGAAGCGGTCTTCCAGTTGTGATGCTATTTGGGCATTGGTCGTGTTACTGGCTTCCACAAGGTTCTCCGGGGCCTCGCTGTACCGGGCGAGGAGATGGTCGTTGGCCGCGGGCTCGGTAATGGCGACCAGAGGCGCGATGTCCGTGGGTGTCAGTATGGTGCCGTCATCAAACACCAGTTGTTCCATTTTGTAAACGTCGCCTGCAAACCAGCCGTTGACGGTGAGGTGGTCGTTGGCACTGTAGGCGATGATGAGGTCGTTGCCGGTCTGGCTGTAACTTGTGCCGGCGGGGGTGATGCCGGGGCCGAAGAGGACTTTGTCGGTGCTGCCGCTGGCGTCGTAGTCGCCGATGCGGTCCTGGCCGTCGCCGAGATTGAGGTGGTAGGTGTCGCTGCCGCCATGACCGAACAGAGCGTCGTTGCCGGGGCCTCCAATGAGGGTGTCGTTGCCGCCATGGCCGTAGAGGTAGTCGTTGCCGACGCCACCATCCAGTGTGTCGTCGCCGTCATAGCCCCAGATGCTGTCGTTGCCTGCCAGGGCAGTGACCACGTCGATGAGATAGTCGCCATGAATGGCGTCATTTGCCGCTGTGCCACTGAAAGTGCGTGTGGCGCGATAGATGTCATCGGGGGTGATGGCCGGGCTGCCGTCGTCGAAGACGATTTCTTCTATTTTGTGGCTGTTGTTGTCGAACCAACTGACGATGGTGATGGTGTCGCCATCGATGCCGTAGGCGATGATCAGTTTGTTGGCGATGCGGGTGAAGCTGACGTCGGCCGCGGTGATGCCAGGACTGAAGACGATACGGTCTATGACGCCAATGGTGCGGTCGTAGTCGCCAATGCGATCCTGCCCGTCACCGGGACGAAAGTGGTAGGTGTCGCTGCCGCCGTGGCCGAACAGAGCGTCGTTGCCGGGGCCTCCAATGAGGGTGTCGTTGCCGCCATGGCCATAGAGGTAGTCGCTGCCCGCGCCGCCGTCGAGGGTGTCGTCGCCTTCGAATCCCCAGACATTGTCGTTGCCGCTCAGGGTGGCGATGTGGTCGTCGAGGTAGTCGCCGTAGAGGTAATCGTTGCCGCTGGTGCCAGTGAAGGTCAGGGTGCGGCGGTAGATGGCGTCCACGGTGAGGGTCGGGCTGCCGTCGTCGAAGACGATTTCTTCTATCTTGTAGTGGTCATTATCAAACCAGTTGTTGACGGTAATGCTGTCGCCAGCAGCGCCGACAGTGATGATGAGTTTGCTGGCGATGCGGGTGAAGCTGACGTCGGTCGCGGTGATGCTGGCATCGAAGATGATGCGGTCTGTTACGCTTGCCGTCGTGTCGTAGTCAACGAGTTCGTCCTGGCCGAAGCCCTGGGAAAAGCGGTAGGTATCGGCACCGCGGTTTCCGCGCAGAGTGTCGGCGCCCTGTCCGCCGATGAGGATGTCGTCGCCTTCCCCTCCGTTCAGGACATCGTTGCCCAGGCCGCCGTACAGGATATCGTCGCCGGCTTGGCCATTGAGCGTGTCATTGCCACCCAGGCCATAAACGATATCGGCATCACTGCCGCCGATGAGGGTGTTGGCGGCTTCCGTGCCGGTGATGGTCGTGGCGGATGCGGCCGTGATCGTCAGGGTAAACGTGGTGTTTGCCGTGAGTCCGGCAGTGTCCGTTGCCGTCACGGTCAGGCCCAGTGTGCCGATATCGCCTGCTGCGGGTGTGCCACTGAAGGTACGTGTGGCCGGGAAAAAATCAAGCCATGCCGGCAGTAGGGTGCCGTCGGCCTGCATGGAGGAATAGGTCAGTGAGTCCCCCGTATCTGCGTCCATGAAGGTGCCGGCGGGCATCGTATAGGTGAACAGCTCTGTCTCCGTGCCGGTCTGATCCGGGATCGCTGCCGCCACCACAGGGGCGGTGTTGGCGGTGCCGGTGGGCATGGTTTGCGAGATCAGCCGTGCCTTCAGGTTGTACAGGCGGATTTCGAAAAACCCGTTGCCAAATTCCATATCTGTCAGCAGGCCATCGGGACGATACTGGATGTTGTGCGCCAGGGTTTGGTTGGCACCATTGACGACGGCATCGATGCTGCTGATCCGGCCAAGGGCGTCATAGCCATAGGTGACGGTGCGGCCACTGGGGGTAGTCAGGCGGGTGATGCGGTTGAGGCTGTCATGGTGGTAGCTTGTCGTATAGACCACGCCGGACAGGGTCACCGTCTGCTGCGCTAGGTTGCCAAAGTCGTCGTAGCTGTAGGTGGTGGTGCCACTGTTGTCCGTCACGGCACACAGTTTGCCAGCACCATTGGCGCAAGCGGCGGCGGTGTCGTAGGCCAGGGTGACGTCTTCGTCACTGCCCGGGTAATCAATGCGCGTGATTCGGTTGAGGGCGTCATAGGTGTAATTGACGGTAATGCTGCGGGCATCGGTCATGGACGTGACGTTGCCGACTTCGTCATAACGATAACGGCGCAGACCACGGTCGGGACTGTCTTCGGACAACAGGTTGCCCAGACCGTCGTAAACATAGGTGGTGTTGCTGTTGTTGGGACTGATGACGGCAGTCAGGTGATCGCCGGCATCGTAAACATACTGCGTGAGGGTGTCCCGCGTATCGGCATCAAAGCCACCCAGGTCACCGGTGGTCGCTGTCAGGCGCTTGAGGGCATCATACTGGAAGTCGGTGGTGACGTTTTTGGCATTGATGCTGTTATCCAGGCTACCGTCAGGCTGGAAGTTGTAATCGATGATCTCGTCCACCAGAGTGCGGGTATCGAGGCGATTATAGATATCGAAGGTCTGCTGCACGCTCTTGTAGAGTACGCCGGCACTGTCGAATACCTTTTCATCCGTGCGATTGCCTTCGGTGTCCAATACATAATCAACGTGGTTGCCGAGCTGGTCGACGATCCCGATCAGGCGGCGGGCATCATCGTATACCAGCCGGGAGGTCGTCGCCAATGTCGTACCATCGGCCTGGGTGATGGTTTCCACTTCGCCGGTGGCGAGGTAGGTCCAGCGCGTGGTGCGGCTATTGCCGCTGCCGGTTTCGGTCAGAGTTTCGAGGCGATCATTGCCGGAGTAATAGGTAAAACTGAGCGAGATGCCATTTGGGCGTTCTTCTGAAAGCACTTTGCCCGTGGCGGTGTACTGGATGTTATCGCGCAACACGATGCTGGTGGGGCTGGTAATACGCTGTAGCCGGCCACGGTTGAATCCCTCAGCGGCATCATTGACGTAATAGTCCAGAGTAGTGATATCGGCTACATCCGTGCGCGGGCCATCGATCTGGCTAAGCTGATGCAGAGGCCCCTCATACCTGTAGGAAGTGGTGCGCGATATCGCTATGCCATCCGGCGTGAAACCATCAACGGTTACTGAAGTACGATTGCCGAAATCATCGTAGGTATATGTAGTGACCTTGCTGTTGCCCGTTGCTACCGAGGTTTCAGTCTTGGTGGTGATCTTGTTGAAATAACGTGGATCATAGGTGTGGTCGGTGCGGCGCTCTTCGGGAGTGCCAACAGCCTCTATCTTGTAGCCATATTGGCCTTTTGAGTCGTAGTTTCCGTATTGGGTGGTGAGGCTATTCTCTATTTTGGATATCAAATTATTGAAAGAGTCGTATAGATTATTTACGTTACTGGCACCACATTCCACACAGCTTGGGCCACTCACCTCTGCCAACAAGAAAACATTATTTTTTTCAATAAACGAGTAAGTCGTAGTTGCGCCACGACTGTTTGTTACAATACGTTCGCCATATTCATTATACGAAATATCCAACCGCCCTGCTTCTCCGGCATGACGAGAAGAAACAACACGGCCTCGTGAATCATATTGATAGGTGGCGTAGCGGATATTTCGTTCATCGGTAATACCTGTAAGAGGCAACAGGTCATTTTCCCCCACAAGCCCAACCAGTGCATTTGCATGGATGTCCGGTGTTAAATTTGTATTAGCAGGAAACACATTCTTTAACAGACTGGAACCGAGAGAACCTTGAGGAATAAGTTGTTCTTCAAAATGGTATTTTCTGGTACGACCATCTGGATATGTCACACCAGCTAATACTTTTCGGACAATACCATCTACAATTTGAATATCATCATAACTATAGACGTACTCCCTACCCGCTGGATCCGTCATTACAGATAATAACCCTTCTGAATTATACTTGAGCCCAATAGACCGCCCCAAACCATCATGCACAGAAATCAAAAGCTCTGCATGGGGTGCTATATCTTTGGATGAAAACTCATCGCTATAATTCAGAGTAAAAACTTCACCTGCACGGGTCACCAGCGAAATCAGCCTACCGTTAGAGTCATATAGCTCAGTATCACCACTTTCCGCAACATAGTACTTCCAGGAAGCACCAGCAACAGGATCGGAAAAATACTCGAGGCTATCATTGTTATATACCTCACTGACCCAGGAGCCTTCCTGCCAAGTAAAAAGTTGGATATCCCCCAATTCACGGACTGCCTCCACATATTGCTTCTGCTCCTCAGAAATAACACGGAGAAATCGCCCAAAAGTACGAATAAACCAATTCGATCCCAATGGCCCAGAATAGGAAAAAATATTCCGCGATGAATACTGCCGGGAAAAAGTCAGACCAATGCCACTTGGCGATAGATCCGAATAGTCCGTCTCTACCTGAGACTTGAAACCATTACCAGGGTAAACGGGGTTGCCAATTCCACACATACCACTTCTTGCCGGCCTGGCACGCCGGCACCAGTCACCACCGACGCGAACAAAGCCCTCAGGACACATTCTTTTGGCCGTATACCAATTCTGCCCAAGCCACCCCTCTATTTCCTGAATTACCGCCCCAAATTGAATGTGAGTAACTGTATAAATACAACCTGTACTGTCTGCTCGGGGGTCAGAGTAGATTATTGTGGTATTACCACCTGCAACATATGGCGCAGGCATTGCAGCTTCGCATGCCAAGTCCGCTGTAGGATAAAAACCAGTATTCTTGAAGTTATCTTGATAAATATAAATTGCTGATATCTCCTCAAACTCCCACTCTGATGGCAAACTTGATGCCTTACCTGGAAGAAACTGAAGAAATACAAAACTGAGAAAAACAAATAACCGCCAAGCAGCTATCGGGCGGTAGACCATACGTTCCCCCTCATCCCTGAAACACACAGAATTTGTGACGAGTGAACAACAATACTAACTAGAGCCTGCTCATAAAGTCAACGCGCCATTGCCGACGACCATCCGAGCGAGTGACAGGGCGCATATATGGCGCCAAGTTAAACCTAAGCCATTAATTAAAAGAAAGAAAGCCGGCCCGGTGGCAAACTGATTGTGACAAAACAATCCCCCCGGAGCCAACTTTTATGATCACTAATAGCAAACTTGTTTGCAGGAAACAACAACACATACAAACTATCGCAAAAACGAGCGACACCTATCGTTTTTTAATCTGCTCACCGGGCCTGAGATGCCATTAAAAGTCGAGAGCTACCCCCCGAGACATACCGAAAACGGCCCCCTCCCCACGGAAACATTGTCGATGTTTCTCGCCTAAGCGCTGAACACAGACCGCTCATGCCAGAAGATCGTTAATGACACAGCGATCAAGCTCATTGTAGGCGGTTTATCACCTTGCAGTAGGAATACCAGTGGCTATTGCCAAGCACGGCAGCGGCTCCCCTTGGCGATGGTATCGACATTAGCACGTTATACGGGCGAGTTGATGAACCAGCACATTCCGAGTGATTGGCGCTGGCAAAGAAATGTGGATCTATTTTTTCGCCTACAATCTTATTCGTTTACTCATGGCGTAGCCTGCCCTCCTTTCGGATGTACTGCCAAGATAGCTGATTTTCAAGCACACGGTGCAGCTATGGATAGCGTGGAGCCAACAAACACAGGCGAACGGTATTCAAATAGACGAAGGGTTACTGTTTGTGTTGATTGCTCAGAAAACGGTCGGAAATCGGCTGGGACGAATAGAGCCAAGAACGGTAAAACGACGGCCAAAACCCTATTCGTTATTGGTGGAAGAGCGTGAATTAGCGAGGGATAGAGTCAGAAAATGGGGACATCCTAAAAAGCTTAAATTAGTGCCATTCGGGGTCTGTTACTTTAATCTCTGAGGGGTCAATTCCCCACAGCTTGCTGCAAACAAGCGTTGGGCAATACGTAGTGAGTAAATGCCTCCCAATATCCCGCCCCTTGGAGCGGGAATATTTATTCAGCACGTTAGATATAACGGAGCAGAATTAGAAAAAACCGCATTCTGGCCCGAACGGTACTGACTTAGGACTTACTACCTAGGCACTCTTGAAGGATACCGTTAAAGACTGAAACTACTTTGTTTATTGGTAGAAGATCCAACAAGGTGTATCCATTAATACCGACTTGTTAATTAAGAGGCCTAAATATACCGTCATTCCCGCGCAGGCGTCCAGCATGTACAGCGCTTCAAACGCTCTGGATGAACCGCTCCATCCGCCCTTCTGGGCATTCCAGGGCACAAAATACTTTTATCCGGGCTTCACGTCATTCCGTCCGGAATAACGCTGTTTTCAACTGTAAGTCAGCGCCACTCTGGCTTTATGTCCTCGGCTAGGGTATAGCGTCTTGGTCACTGAACAAAAATAGTTATTTTTTCCGATATTACCGGCGGATTGTGGGGGATATGGCGATGATCACCCAAAATCAATTGCAGCGTATGCCTGCCTTCAGACAGTTCAATGGTCTTTTCGGTCTGGCCACCACCAAAGTGGATGACCTCATTGCCCATGGGCTTGTTCAAATCAGGCAGTTTCTCCCCGTCAATGAGCAAATGATGATGACCGGTTGCTGCCTTATCCAGGCCCGCAGGTGACACCCCCATGCCCTGCAAGCCAAACTTTACCGTCACTATTTTGTTAACCGTTTCACCATTGGCCGGGGAAATGATGTAGAGCCTGGCCCCCTCAGGTGATGGCGTTCTTTGCGACTCGCTCGCCTGTACGCCTGAAATCAACAAAAACGGCAAAATCAGCAGTGTCTTCAATAGATATACCATAACATTCCCCTCTTAAATCCGAGCTTGATAAAAGTTGATTTTTCTTGAAAAATCCGGAAAAAACTCTAACACTTGCATAGTCGCAAGTCACGGAGTCATTGTGGCCTGCCATTCGCGCCAGCCAAACTCTGGAGAGTCCCACTTCAAGACACTGTCCCTGCGTATTTCCATATGCTGATTCAGTCATTCCCTTAAATTCACTACGGCATTATCCGGCGTTCTTCCACACGAACAATATGCTATTTGTTATTATATCTCTCAAGCTCGAACAATCCCGCAGCAAGCTATCTCGCGACGCGAAAATGGGGTATTGGAAAGTGTTGACTGAGTCTTGAGAGATTTGACACACCGTCATTCCCACGCAGGTGGGAATCCAGGGTGTAAGAAACGTCAAGCGCTCTGGATGAGCCGCTCTGCTGAAAAGCGGACTCCGGCTGAAAACACGCTGGAATGGCGAAAATCATAGCACCAAATAGCAGATGCTTTTCTTAAAAACCTATTTTTGGTGGGCGAATTTTTCCAATGAAGCCAAAAATTCCTTCTGGTCATTCTCGTCAGGAATATTGCTTGCCAGCATTTGATAAAGCTGTACTTCAGAGCTTGTCTGTTGGGCTGCCTTATTGACCAGGATTTTGGCCAAAGGCCCTATATAATAGGCCAGACGCTGCTCTGCCATCTGTAAATATTCCATTAATCCTGCGTTTGATCCTGCGTTGCCAAGCAGAGCAATCTTCTCCAGCAAATCTTGTGCATCGAGCGGTCTTGTAACGACTGCGGCTGCACCCTGACGAACTCCCCATTTTTCATTGGCCAACTCCCCAGCACCAATAAGAATAATAGGGATATGTTTGGTTTGCTCGTCATGGCTTATCAAGCGTATCACCTGAAAACCGTTTAGTCCTGGCAAAACGGTATCAATCAATATTATATGTGGTTCAAGCTGTTTGGATTTCGCCTCGACTTCTTTTCCATCGTCAACAATGGTGACGCAATAGCCTTTCGCTATCAATAATTCCTGTAGAAACTCCTGTTCAGCAGGAATGCTGACGGCCACGATAATATTTTTCTGCATCATGACTATACTACCTTCCTCGTGACAGCTTTACTCACAAGACCGTTCTCAGCGTGATGTACCGAAGAAAACCGCGTCATACTAATTATTTCCACTTTTTATAGTCATCGGCGGGCTTTGACTATAACAACTGTTTGTTGTTCTATCTGTCAACTTAACTAAACTACCACCGACTAAAGTAGCTGGGTTAGCGCATTCGGTGCTGATGGCTAAAGTCATCAACCTTGCACCGTCATCAGCGCGCATGCGTCAAAACATGAACATCAAAGTCACCGTCTAAAGACGGTGACTTTGATCAAATTAATGAAAACAAAACCTCATGATTCACTGACTATTTTCATAGCCACCTGTAAACTTCTACGCATTCGGTTAAACGAGGCACCTAGCACTGCCAATTCATCCTTGCCATCAGTGGGAAATTCAGGGATATCAAAATTACCAATACTAATGCGATCTGCCGTTTGCGACATGTTGGTAATCGGTTTTACGATCAACTGACTCAACATCACGTTCAGAGCAACAAACAGCACCACAAACACCATAAGCAATGAGCCCATATTGGCTTTAAAAGCCCTGTTCGCATTTTCTATTGGCAATGCCATGGGTACACTGACGAGCTGGGCGCCCACTATTTCATCCAATGACCAGTTAAATCCATTTTTATCTCCATACAGCGCCACCATGGATTCAGGTGCAATATCAGGACTACTGTGACATAACAAGCATGCTGGATTGGAGATTTTAATGGGATAGGCAATATACAGCGACCGGCCATGTGAAGTATCGCGCTCACCGATTATTCTTTTGTGACCGGGGTCGTTTCTGAATTTATCGACCAAGTCGGATTCCCAATCATCGGCCAAATTACGGGGATTGGTTGGGTTAAGTGTCGCTTCTTTATATACATACTGCGGATATTTTTCACGTAACTTGTTGATCGTTTCTGTCGCAGCATAAGCAGGGACGGTTTGTGGTAGAAAAGTATGCTGTAGTTGAGATTCTAATTTTGGCTTTACTTCATTCACCGTATAACTTCGCACAGAAAGTGCCATTTCCATCATCAATTCAGCATTACGCACAATTTCATCGCGGGCATTTTTATGCAAAAAATTGTAGGACATATAGCCGGAAACCAAAAGACCAACGACAAACAAACCCAGTAATACAAGATTAAATTTTAGCCGTAATCCCATATTATAACCTCTTGCTATAAATTTGAATCTTGGAAATGGGCATGCAATACCCTCTTATTTTTTGCTGTAATCACTGTAGACATTCAATTGCAGTGAAATAAAAACACGCTCAAGTGGCGACTTTTTCCTCGGCAATATGTCCGGCAGTCCACTCAGGCGATTTTTTCACAGTCGTGTGTATTACCCATCTATCGGCTCGATCTGTGCAATATTTAGGGTCTGCTGCCTTTCCGCTGAGCCCATCCGGCGACCCGACACTGTCGTTCGAAAGCCTCAAGGGTTCGGATATCCCGGTGCTGGCCAGCCTGTTTGGCGGCGCACAGCGGGTGACGCTGGGTATGGGCGAGGAGTTCGTCACCGCTCTGCGCGAGATGGACAGGCTGCCGGTGTTCAAGCAGGTGCTGAACATGGCGCCCAAAGTGGTCAAACACCCACCCTGTCAGGCGGTGATAATGGAGGGTGATGAGGTGGATTTGTCGAAACTGCCCATCCAGACCTGCTGGCCGGGCGGCGTCGGGCCGTTGATCACCTGGGGGCTGGTGGTGACATGCGGGCCGACTAAACTACCACCGACTAAAATAGGTGGGTTAGCGCATTCGGTGCTGATGACTAAAGTCATCAACCTCGCACCGCCATCAGCACGCATGAGTCAAAACATGAACATCAAAATCACCGTTTAAAGATGGTGGTTTTGACCAAGTTAATGGAAAATAAAGAACGGCAAAGTCTGAGCATCTACCGTCAGCCGGTGATCGGCAGGAACCGCATCATCATGTGCTGACCGGCCCATCGTGGCGAGCATTTCCCCATCGCCGTGGCCTTGGGGCCGACCCAGCCACCATCCTCGTCGTGGTGACACCGGTACCGGACTATTGCACGGTTCCAGAACCGACAGAAAAATAAGCGTGGGATAAACGCTGATTTACCGCTTGAGAGGCTTTGCAACCATACCATTCTCACGCCGGCGGAAATTCACACTCCGCCCCCCATCAGCCGGCCAGCATGAGCCAGAGATAGGCCAGACTGAACAGTGCCATGGTGGCAATACCCACCTGGCTCCACAGAGTCATTAAGGCATCTGGCCGGTCAGCCACAGCAATCGTTTCACCCTGCATCACGCGATGATTGATGGCGGCGAGAACTGGCGCGGAAAGAAAAGAGACGACAGTGGCGACGGTGACAACCAGCCCCATGGCGCCAACCGTATTGCTGACCACAAAGAATATCGTCACGGTGCCGATCACACAGATCGCCAGCATGACTCGGTAGACATGCCGTGTGCCGCCATCCACGACAGAACTCGATGCCATCGCCCGCTTGGCAGCCACTGGCTGGTGACCGTTGTTTCGTCTCCAGATCAGATAGCACGCTGCCAGGGTTCGTGGATAGGCATCCAGACAGGTCAACGTGGTGCTGAACATAGTCGCCAGGGCCGCAATGCCAATAATGGGATAGGCCCACTCACCCAGCGAGTTCGTATACATATTCATCAATTGAGCGGCAAAAACGGCCCCACTCTGCGAAGGCGTCTCGCCATTACCAAACATGATCATGGCGCCCAATGATAAAAAAATCATCGCCAGGATGGCGGTGCCAAAATAGCCTACCCGAAAATCCCGCATGACACGTTGCAAAGAAGGTCGCTGCCCCTTGCTGCGAGCATCTTCTTCGGCCCACACTGAGTGCCAGACGCTGATATCCATCGGCGCAGGCATCCAGCCGAGAAAGGCCACTAGAAAAATAATGTCGGCGTATTCATACAGACTGAAGGCTGGTTCGGCCCGAACTACCGGATCAGCAGGTTGTCTGAACAAAACCATGAGCAGTGCCATGATGGTGGTCAGCGCCAATACCAGAATGATGGCCTTCATCGTCTTGTCCAGGGCGCTGTATTGGCCGATGAACAAAATGACCGCAGCAATAATAAGAATCGCGATGGCGGGAACATGAGGCAAATACTCTGCCGGAATCTGCAAATCAAAAAAATGAATGGCAATGGCGCTGGTAACAAGGGTCACCGCCGCCTGGATCAGACACATGGATAACAGTGTCAACACGACATAGGTTCGCAATGCCCAGTTACCCAAGGCCTGGTATCCATGCAGAATATTTTGTCCCGTCAAGGCTGTGTATTGCGGGCCGTATTTGAAAAAGGGATATTTGATCACATGAATCAGTGGGATCAAGAGCAGAAACAGAAACTGATACATCGCTCCCGCTTTGGTCGACATGACCAGATGTGACACACCCACCGCCGCACCGGCATAGAGCAATCCTGGCCCCAGGGTGGAAAAGAAATGGATGATCCTGTGTGTCATGTCGTTGGCTCCCGGTTGTCGGTAAATGGCCGACGCTGACGGCGACCGGATGACAGACAGGCTAACGAAGCAAGGCGGGCTGTTCAGCCAAAATATGGCTAACGGAAATATATCGGTGTGAGTGGTGGCATGAGGGTCTGAACGGTGCCGGGCCGCCACAGCAAAACAGCAGCAGGCGAGCCAAAAAAACCCTGATCACTTCTGGGTGAGTGAATATGAGACTAGGGCATCAGCCGATGGCGGGAAAATCATCCATATAGCGTCGACTGACGGGAATGGTGTAATCGCCGTATGCGTGAATTCTACCCAGGCCATTCTCTAGCCGCTCGATATATTTTATGTACTCGGGGTTGATCATGTGCTGCCGGTGACAACGCAGCAGGGGGCTGTTGTCATCGAAAACCTTTAGGGAAATGCTGGTCTGGAACGTCTTGCCACTCGTCGTCAGCAGCTGCACACCCGTCGCCGGCTCGGAGCAGGCATGGATAATTTCCTTGGCATTGACCAGATAGAACTGAGGGCCTTGATAGCAGG
>UOFP01000235.1_pt1 | contig 13311 bp, 10 predicted proteins | sample 1988921 | NCBI WGS metagenome assembly UOFP01 (sample SAMEA4712195, study PRJEB27164) | hydrothermal vent metagenome | biome: marine basaltic hydrothermal vent biome; feature: marine hydrothermal vent; material: mineral | place: Pacific Ocean | collected 2011-06-14/2011-07-23 | depth 1719 m | reverse complement strand
TCTTTTTGCCCGCTCTGTCTAGGCAAGTATTCGTTGCGTAGCCCACTATGCGCCCAATACCTGCCTAGACAGAGCGAACAAAAATCCGGTGCAATAACGGTACTTTAATTTTTTCTACATCCCTAAGTGGTTAATAGCCGGGAATTATAATAACAGATGTAACAAGCTTATTTTGAATAACTTGTTTAAATTCACCTGATAAATTTAAACTATCTTAGGCCCTATTTAAGTTAGTTTCTTAATTAATATTATATAAATATTTAAAAGATTATTATTACTATTATTAGTTATTTAAAATCGGTTTATAACTAATAAAAAACATTAATATTCAACAAGTTAAATCAATGATAAGGTATTGCATAAATAGGAAAAAAACTGCGCACAAGCTGTGGGTAAAATGTGGAAAAGCCAACATTATCTCGATGAGTCGACTTTATCCACAGACTATGCACATCATGTTGATAGTATTTTTAACAGGTTATTCACATCGCCTTCAATTCGGCTATCTTCATCCATTAATGATTTTACCTTGCGGCAAGCGTGTAGAACCGTTGTGTGGTCGCGTCCACCAAAGGCATCACCAATTTCAGGCAGACTGTGATTAGTGAGATCTTTGGCAAGGTACATCGCTACTTGACGTGGACGCGCAATGGAGCGGCTGCGCTTCTTTGAAAGCAGCTCAGCTACGCGTAGCTTGTAGAATTCGGCGACTGTTTTTTGAATGTTATCGATCGAGACAAGCTTCTCCTGTAGCGATAGCAGGTCTTTCAGTGCCTCTTTTGCAAAGTCCAGAGTGATGGGTTTGCCGGTGAAGTTTGAATTGGCCGTTACACGGCGAAGGGCACCTTCGAGTTCACGTACGTTTGATCGGATGCGCTTGGCAATGAAAAAGGCAACATCATTGGGCAGTTCGATATCAATGTGACTGGCCTTTTTTAACAAAATGGCAACACGGGTCTCGGTGTCAGGCGGCTCGATGAGTGCGCTGAGGCCCCAGCCAAACCGGGATTTAAGACGATCTTCAAGATGATCCACCTCTTTAGGGTAGCGGTCACAGGTGAGCACAACCTGCTTCTGCCCTTCAAGCAGGACGTTAAAGGTGTGGAAAAACTCCTCCTGCGAACGCTCCTTACCGGCAAAGAACTGAATATCATCAACCAGTAGGCAATCCAGGCCGCGATAGAAACGCTTAAAATTTTCGATTGAGTTAAGTTGTAGTGCTTTTACCATATCTTGTACAAAACGCTCTGAATGCAGGTAGAGCACCTTTGCATTTGGGTTTTGTTGTTTTATTTGATTGCCAATGGCGTGCATGATGTGGGTTTTACCAAGACCAACACCACCGTAGATAAAAAATGGGTTATATGCGGTGCCGGAGTTGGAAGCAATTTGTTGCGCGGCGGCATAACCAAGCTGGCTGTTTTTGCCCGGCACAAAGCTGTCAAAAGTAAAGTTAGGGTTGAGATTGCTATTGCGGTGAAGAGCCGAACTATTGTCAGCATGATTGCGAGTGGTTTTTACAGTTTCATTTTGTGTTGCACGGGGGGGTGTTTCACCACCAACCTGAAATTTAAGCTCAGGAGAATTCCCCTTGGTTAAGACAGTCAGCTGTTGATTGATTTGTGCACTGAAATTATTTTCGACCCAATTCATAACGTATTCGTTGGGTGCCAGCAGTCGAATGGATTGAACGGTTTCAATGACATGCAGTGGACGAATCCAGGTATTGAAGTCCTGAGCGCTTAACTCATCTTCAAGATGAGTGAGGCATTGTTTCCAGAGTGAATCAGACATCGTTGGGTAACCTGTTGCGAAGGGGTATTTTGGATGTTGATTTTACGCACTCCCAGCTAAGTTATCCACAATCTTTCCACAGAAAGTGGTTTATTTTATTACTTGACATATGGTAGTGAGAAAAGTATCTTTGGCGGCTCGTTAGGATTGATACAACTGTAGGACTGCCAGAATGAAAAGAACATTTCAGCCGAGCGTTATCAAACGCAAGCGCACACACGGTTTTCGCGCACGTATGGCCACTAAGGGTGGTCGTGCCATTATTCGAGCTCGCCGCGCCAAGGGCCGTAGTCGTCTATCTGCTTAAGCAGAAGTGAAGAGAGAGAACCAACGAATCGGTAGCAGAACAGAGTGTCTGCTGCCGATTTGTGTTATTAGCATATTGTAATTGAGAGTACGGTGGCGGGTTTTAGCAAAAAGATGCGACTATTGACCGCTGCGGACTTTAAACGGGTGTTTGATGCGCCTGATCAGCGTTCGGTTGATCATCTGTTTACCCTCCTCGTCAGAAAAAATGATCTAGGCTACTCCCGCCTGGGGATGGCGATTACAAAAAAACGCCTGAAACGTGCCGTGGATCGTAATCGTGCTAAACGTATTATCCGCGAAACCTTTCGTGGCCAGCAGGATAAATTAGTTGGTGTCGATGTGGTGGTAATGAACCGCAATGCACTTGCTGGTGCAGAAAATACCGAGCTATTTCAATCGTTAGCAAAGCATTGGCCTCGTCTGGTAAAACGATGCAAAAAATCTTAATCCTATTTATTAAAGGTTATCAGCTTCTTATTAGCCCGTTATTGGGCAATAATTGTCGTTTTTATCCAAGCTGTTCACATTATGCTCAGGACGCGATAGAGATGCACGGTGGCGTGAAAGGGCTTTGGTTGACGATTCGACGCCTGTTACGCTGTCATCCGTTTCATCCTGGTGGGTTTGACCCAGTGCCTGACAACAAGAAAGAGTGATTATGGAAACTCAAAGATTAATATTACTGGTTGCGCTGATGATTACTGGCCTGTTGCTATGGCAGAGCTGGGAAGTGCGCAATGCTCAACCCACTCAACAGGTAAGTTACGAAAGGTTGCAACAGCAACAATCTGCCGATGGCTCGGTACCAGAAATGCCTCCAGAGATCTCAGCTACTCAGGAGCTGAGTCTTGAAACCCAGCGGCAGCTAACCACTTCAGCACAGGCACAAACTATCCGTATTGTGACGGATGTGCTGGATATTGAGCTAAGCAGTGCCGGTGGTGATGTGCGTAAAGCACACTTACTGAAATATCCGATTGAACTGAAAGAGCCTGAGAGAGTTATTCAGTTGATGAATGACACCATGCCACGTCTATTTGTTGGACAGAGTGGCTTGATCTCCCGTAGCATCAAACTGCCTGATCACCACACGGTTTATCACGTTGAACAGAACGAATATCGCTTGGCTGATGGTGAAAATGAGTTAAAGGTGAAGTTGTCTTGGCAGGATGAAAGTGGAATAAAGGTCATTAAACAGCTCACGTTCAAGCGTGATAGCTATGCAATTGATGTTGATTATCTGGTTGAAAACAGAACCGGAGAGCCGTTGTCATTGGCTATGTATCGTCAAATGCAACGGGGTGATTACACGGTTCAGGGAGAAAACAGCTTCATCTATACCTTTACCGGTGCCGTTGTTTCTAACAGCATCAATAAATACGAAAAAATCCAATTTAATGACATGGACGATTGGCAGCCAGAGCACGATTACGCACAAGGTGGCTACGTTGCCATGTTGCAGCACTACTTTACCAGTGCCTGGTTGGCCAATGAGGGTGAGGACAACCTCTTCTACTCCAAATCACTGAGTGATGGCCGCTATGTTATCGGCATCCAAACCGCTGAAAAAGTGTTACTCGCGGGTGAAAGTTGGACACTGCATACCCGGATGTTTATCGGTCCCAAGGATCAAGAGCGTATGGAGCTGGCCTCCCCCGACCTTCGTCTGACCGTTGATTACGGCATACTGAGTGTATTGGCTGAGCCGCTGTTCTGGTTGTTGCGCTGGATTCACGACATACTGGGCAACTGGGGTTGGTCGATTATTGTACTGACCATTATCATCAAGCTCTGCTTCTATCCGCTGACCGATAAACAGTATCGCTCAATGGCTAACCTGCGAAAATTACAACCCCAGATGGAGGCAATTAAAGAGCGTCATGGTGATGACCGCCAGAAAATGGGTCAGGCGATGATGGCGCTTTACAAGAAAGAGAAGGTCAACCCGCTTGCCGGTTGTCTGCCGATTCTGGTGCAGATTCCGGTCTTTATCGCACTCTACTGGGTGCTGGTCGAGAGCGTTGAGATTCGCCAGGCTGATTTCATGTGGTGGCTGAACGACCTCTCCTCTGCTGATCCCTACTACATATTGCCGTTCCTGATGGCGGTGAGTATGTTTATTATGCAGAAGCTTAGCCCTAAGCCGAGTGATCCAATTCAGGCAAAAGTGATGATGTCACTACCGATTGTTTTTGGTATTTTCTTTGCCTTTTTCCCGGCAGGTCTGGTTTTGTACTGGTTCTTCAATAACCTGCTATCAATTTTGCAGCAGTGGTATATCACCAAACAAGTTGAAGCCGGGAAATAGAAAAAGTTCATCGTACAGGCTTTATATTGACCGGGTTTCCCGGTCATTTTTGTTAAAGGGTAACTGCTCAGCGTATTCATCTTTTGCCCCAACTCGTCGTTATTTTCGTACTCAATCGGTTACATATGCCCTATATGTGCCCTCTTTGCGTGTGAAAATGCCTCGATTTGGGGCAAAATATAAACACGCTGAGGGATGTAGAAAAAATTAAAGTACCGTTATTGCACCGGATTTTTGTTCGCTCTGTCTAGGCAGGTATTGGGCGCATAGTGGGCTACGCAACGAATACTTGCCTAGACAGAGCGGGCAAAAAGACCAGTAAGAGCGGTATTTTAATGAATTCTACATCCCTGAGTAGTTACGTTAAAGGGGATCACTACTCGCCTGAAATGACCAGAAAATCTAACTCAAAACGTAACGCTGATTTGAACTCCTCGGTTAGTGAGACAATCGCAGCAGTGGCGACACCGCCTGGTCGAGGTGGGGTCGGCATTGTCCGTGTCTCCGGCCCTCGGGCTGCTGCGATTGCTGAACAGGTATTGGGGCGTCAACTTACCCCTCGCCAAGCAGAATACCTCCCCTTTAAAGCAGCTGATGGCCTGGTGATTGACCAGGGTATTGCACTGTTTTTCTCCAACCCACACTCTTTTACTGGTGAAGATGTCCTGGAACTGCAAGGCCACGGCGGCCCGGTGGTGATGGATATGCTGCTTGACCGTGTATTGCAGTTAGGTGCGCGTGTTGCCCGTCCAGGGGAGTTTTCTGAGCAGGCTTTTCTGAACAATAAGCTTGATCTTGCACAGGCTGAGGCGATTGCCGATCTTATCGACAGCGCTTCACAGCAAGCAGCACGTCTGGCGTTACGTTCACTTCAGGGTGTTTTTTCAGAGACCATCCAGCAACTGGTAGCGCAGTTTATAGATTTACGTGTTTACGTTGAATCGGCGATCGATTTTCCGGAAGAAGAGATCGACTTTCTCTCAGAGGGGGATGTTGCCGGTCAGGTGGTTGATTTGAAGCAGGCACTGCAAATGGTGATCGACTCTGCCTCTCAGGGGCAGCTACTGCGTGAAGGGATGACCATTGTGATTGCCGGACAACCTAATGTGGGCAAGTCGACACTGTTGAACAGCCTGACCGGCCGTGAATCGGCGATTGTTACCGATATTCCCGGTACCACCCGAGATCTGCTGCGAGAGCAGATTTTGATTGATGGTCTGCCGCTACACATTATTGATACCGCTGGATTGCGCGAGGCGAGTGATCAGGTTGAAAAAATTGGCATTCAGCGTGCTTGGGATGAGATCAGTAAAGCAGATCGTCTGTTATTATTGGTGGATGATGCAGAGGGAATTACTGCTGAAGATCAACGGATTATTGATCAACTGCCGGAGCCGCGTCCACCGATGACACTGATACGCAATAAAATTGATATTAATGCCCAGTCTGCCTTTTTTGATCAGCAGGTGGCCATTCCAACTATCAGCCTCTCGGCAAAACAGGGTGCCGGTGTTGAGTTGCTGCGTGAACACCTCAAAGCGTGCATCGGCTACCAAAGCGGTGGCGAAGGCGGCTTTATGGCACGCCGCCGTCATCTGGATGCATTAAACAGAGCGATGCAACATATCTGCCAAGGTGAAGCGCAGTTGCTGGGTATCGGTGCGGGTGAGCTGTTGGCTGACGAACTGTATCAGGCACAAAAAGCACTGAATGAAATTACCGGAGAATTCAGCAGTGACGACCTGCTAGGAAAAATCTTCTCCAGCTTCTGTATTGGCAAATAGCCAGTGAAGCGCCGCCACTTACTGCTCTATACACTTCTGTTCGGGGTTGTTATGACAGTGAATAACGCACAGGCGGAACAGCTCTGTTTTGTGCCGATGCCGAGTGGGCCAGCAACAGCGGCAGCGGGAGATGAGCAGACCATCTACATCAGTGCCGATGAGAGTGAATCCTGGGGCAAGGGTGATATTCAGCTTCGCGGTGACATTGAGCTGATTCAGGGCAATCGGCTGTTGCGGGCCGAGCAGGCGGCCTACTACCGTGATGATCAACGCATTACCGCAGAAGGTGGCGTCTCGCTTACCGAAGAGGGGCTGTTGCTAAAGGGAAAACGGATTATGCTGGACGCCCAAAGCGAAGCTGCCACACTGGAGGGAGGGAGTTATCAAATAGCTGGCCGCAGTGCCCGTGGTGCGGCGGAAAAGATCTCAATTATAAGCAGAGAGCATATCCTGTTAGAGGATGCGAGCTACACCACCTGCCCGCCGGGTGATGAGAGCTGGCGTTTTCGTGCGGCATCCATCACCCTGAAACCGACAGAAAATGACGGTGTTGCCCGGCACATGCGCCTGGAGGTGCTGGGTGTGCCGGTGTTCTATTTCCCCTATATTAACTTCCCCCTTGGGGAGCGAAAAACCGGACTATTATCGCCAAGCATCGGCTCATCCGACAGTGTTGGCCGTGAAGTGACCATCCCTTTTTATTGGAATATCGCCCCCGAGCGTGATGCTACTCTCTCTGTTCGTCAAATGAGCCGACGGGGTACCCAGCTAACCGGTGAGTTTCGCTATTTAAATGAAAACGGTGAAGGTCAGCTTGAGGCTGAATATCTGAGCAATGATCACCAGACAGAGACAAATCGTCATTTTTTCCAGTACCAGCACCAAAGTTACTGGCAGGCGTGGCAAGCATCAATCGACTTGCAGCAACTGAGTGACCGTGACTATTTTCGTGATTTGAGCCGGGAGAAAGAGCGTTATAGCAGCCGTCTGCTGGAGAGCAGTGCAACGCTGAATTATGCCGATGACTCATGGTACTGGTCGCTGGCGTTACAACATAATAAAAGCCTGGATGATCCTGATGTGGTGGTGATAACCCCCACCCAGCGCTTGCCCCAGCTGCGTTTTGCGCACGACCGTGGTTTTGCCGACAACCTGAGCTTTTCCTTGCAGGGCGAATTTGCCTCGTTTCGAAAAAGTAGTGATTTAACTGCGCTGCGCTTTGATATAAAACCGACTCTCTCAGCTTATTACGGTGACAGTGCCGCCTATCTGAAACCGAGCATTGGTTGGCAGGGTACTGGTTATTGGGTTGATGGCAGCCCAAGTGAGTTGCGACAACTGCCCACGGTGAGTCTTGATAGTGGTTTGTGGTTTGAACGGCACCAGCAAATTGGTAAAAAACGATACCAGCAGTCACTGGAACCCCGGCTCTATTTTCTTTACGTGCCCTACAGAGATCAGAATAACCTGCCAGCAGCTGATCAACTATTTGATACACAGCTCAGTGAATTTGATTTTGACTCACTGTTTAGCGAAAATCGCTACAGCGGCATCGACCGAGTGGGTGATGAGCAGAGAGTAACACTCTCACTGGCCAGTCGATGGTTTGATGATCACGGGCGGCAGCGTTTGCAGGTGAGTGTTGGTCAACGCTACAACCTGGCAGAGCAACGTGTGATACTGGCAGATGAAACGGCGGCCGGCAAAGGGTGGTCCAACCTGTTGGCCGAGATTGATGGCCAGGTAAACCGCTTTATTACCACTAGTGGTTTGGTGGAGTGGGATAATCGGCAAGGGTGGCTTGAGAAAGCAAATTTTCAGCTGGCTTTTGAACGAGACCCTAAACGCCGGGTCGCATTAGGGTTAAACTTCCGCCGGGCCTTGCTTAAACAGAGTACATTGAAAGCTCGCTGGCCGTTGAGTGGCCGCTGGTCGATAATGGGTGATCTCACCTACTCTTTCTATCGTTCTCAAGCGCTCAATACCCAGTTAGGGTTGGAATATGATAACTGCTGCTGGCGTGTGCGTATGGCCGCGCAGGAGTATATCAATGATAATGATGGCAGCCGCAACAGCGGTATCGCGATACAGTTTGAACTCAAGGGGCTGACCAGTGTTGGCTCTAAAATCAGTGGCTTTTCTGAGCATAAATCACCTGGAATAAACTAAAGATCGTTAATATGAAAAAAATAGTAATTGTACTGATATTGTCGATGTTTGTAAGCACTCACCTACATGCTAAGAATGATGTGAGTTGGCTCGATGGTATTGCCGCCATTGTTAATGATGATGTGATTACCGAGGGTGAATTACAGAAAAAACTGGATGGCATCATTAAACAACTTCAGCGTGATGGTAAGTCACTGCCGGCAATGTCGCTGCTAAAAAAGCAGGTTCTTGAGCGTATGATATTGACGAGCCTACAATACAATCTGGCCGAACGAACCGGTATTCGTATTGACGATGTCACGCTTGATAACACCATTGAAAATATTGCGACACAAAACAAATTAACGATTCGAGAGTTTCACGATGTATTGACCAAGGATGGTATCGACTTCGCCGATTTTCGTGAAGAGATAAGAAAAGAGCTGACCCTGGCACGGTTGCGCCAGCGTGAGGTGGATAATCGAATCCTGGTTACCAAGCAGGATGTTGATAACTATCTACTGACGCAAAAAACCCAGCAAGGAGGTGACCAGGAATACCGCCTGCAACATATTCTGATGGCACTGCCCGAAGGGGTCTCACCCGAACAGTTGAAAGTCAGCCAGAAAAAGGCCGCTCAACTGGTTCAGCAGTTGCGGGAAGGCAGCGACTTTTCAGAGATGGCAATTGCCCACTCAGCAGGTCAAAAGGCACTTGATGGCGGTGATTGGGGCTGGCGAAAACTAGGCGAGCTGCCTAGGGTGTTCGCTGAAATTGTGGTTAAGATGGCGATGGGTGACGTGAGTGATCTCATTCGCAGCCCCAGTGGTTTTCATATTATCAAGCTGGCGGAAAAGCGCAGTGTCTCAACCCAACGTAATGTAATCGTCCAGCGTCAAGCGCGCCATATTTTAATCAAACCAGATGATCGTGCCGATATGGCTGACAGTCGTGTCCGGCTGGATCGTCTTCGTGAGCGTATCGTCAATGGTGAAGATTTTGCTGAAATTGCAAAAATTCGCTCTGATGATCCCGGCTCAGCTGTCGAGGGTGGCTCACTGGGCTGGGTTAACCCCGGTGTCATGGTGCCCGAGTTTGAAGAGGAGATGGATAAACTGGCTGATGGTGAGATCAGCCCGGTATTCCAGAGTCGTTTTGGTTGGCACATTGTTCAGGTGCTCGAACACCGTGATTATGACAATACTGAAGAGCTACAACAGATTGCGGCACAAAAGGCGATTAAACAGCGTCTGGTCGAAGAGGAATACCAGCTGTGGCTGCGCCGTTTGCGTGATGAAGCGTTTGTCGAATTGAAGATTTAGGATCGCTCCAGAATCATGATAACCGATAACAAGCCAATTTCCCGACTGCTGATCACCCCTGGCGAACCGGCGGGCATTGGCCCCGACTTGGCGATCGGCCTGGCTGAAAAGCAGAGCGATGCAGAATTAATATTGGTCGCTGACCCCGCACTGCTTGAACAGCGAGCCGCACTGTTGGGGAAGAAGATAACGCTACAATTGATCGATCCACAGCAGTCACCAGAGCCAAATGTAGCAGGGGTACTTAAAGTGATTCCAGTGGTGCTGAAAGAGCGCGCTGTGGCGGGTCAACTGAACAGCAACAACGCACACTATGTACTGGCCTGTTTAGATAGCGCAGTGGCAGCACTCGGTATGGATTACCCTGCGGCACTGGTCACCGGGCCCATTCATAAAGGTATTATCAACCAGGCGGGCATTCCCTTCAGCGGCCACACCGAATATCTAACCGAGATCACCTCTGCAGTTGAGCCAGTGATGATGCTGGCAACCGAGGGGCTCAGAGTGGCGCTGTTAACCACCCACCTGCCGCTATCAAAAGTGGCTGAGCAGGTTACCCGGCAACGGGTTGAGTTGATCATCAGAATTTTACACACTGATTTACAGCAGCGCTTCGGCATAACAGACCCAAAGATCGCCGTTTGCGGCCTCAACCCGCATGCCGGTGAAGATGGTCATCTGGGGCGGGAAGAGATTGAAGTGATCATACCGGTATTGGAACAACTGCGTAACGAAGGAATGGCACTGCGTGGCCCGCTGCCCGCAGACACCCTGTTTATCCCGGAACACCTCGAGTGGGCTGATGCGGTGTTGGCGATGTACCACGACCAAGGGTTGCCGGTACTAAAATATAAAGGCTTTGGCCAGGCGGTCAACATCACCTTGGGGTTGCCGATTGTCCGCACCTCAGTGGATCACGGTACCGCGTTAACGCTTGCGGGCAGTGGCAAGGCGAGTGGCAGCAGTTTGCGCTATGCGATGCAGGTGGGGTTGGAGATGTTGGAGGCAAATGATGCAACATAAAGCACGTAAACGGTTTGGACAAAACTTTCTGCACGATACCGGTGTCATCCAGAGTATCGTCAATGCCATCTATCCCCGTAAAGAAGATAACCTGATAGAGATTGGCCCGGGGCTGGGTGCGCTCACCACCCAGCTGCTGCCGATGGCCGAGTCGATGCAGGTGGTGGAGCTGGATCGCGATGTGATTCCGCATCTGGAGCAGGCCTGCTCGGGGCTAGGGGAGCTGAAAATCACCCAGGCAGATGCACTGAATTTCGACTTTACCTCACTGATGGTGGCAGATAAAAAGCTGCGTATTGTCGGTAATCTGCCCTACAACATCTCCACCCCCCTGCTGTTTCACCTGATGGCATATGCCGCGCAAATTCAGGATATGCACTTCATGCTGCAAAAAGAGGTAGTTGACCGCATGTCGGCTGCGCCAGGCAATAAACACTACGGTCGCCTGACTATTATGCTGCAGTACTTTTGCCAGGTGGATAAGTTATTTGATGTCCCCCCGGAGGCGTTTGACCCGGCACCCAAGGTCGATTCAGCGGTGGTCAGGCTCACCCCCTATTCGGTGTTACCTGTTCAGGTCGATAATATCGAAACTTATGCCATGGTGGTGACCAAGTCATTTGCCCACCGCCGCAAGACCTTGCGTAATAATTTGAAAAACCTGCTCAGTTCTGATCAGATTGAAGCACTGGGCATTAACCCCTCTGCTCGTGCAGAGACCCTCACCCAACAGCAGTTTGCTTTGCTGAGCAACTCACTCGATGCTTTTCAGGCGCAACAGAGCAAATCCTGACAGGGCTGGGTAAATGGCAATTGATACGTTATGATCAAATGATGATATGGGTGGCGTAATAAACGCTGCTTAGAATACAAACAAATAGTGGAAGTTTTTTAGATGTCAAAAAAGATTGTAATCGCCACCCGCAGAAGCCCACTCGCCATGTGGCAGGCTGAATTTGTTAAGGCCGAACTGGAGAAATTTCACGACGGGGTTGAGGTGGAGTTTAATAAGATGGAGACCCAGGGAGATAAAATCCTTGATACCCCACTGGCAAAAGTGGGTGGCAAAGGTCTGTTTGTTAAAGAGCTGGAAGTGGGGATGTTGGAAGGTGCTGCGGATATCGCCGTGCATTCGATGAAAGATGTACCGGTTGAATTTCCGGAAGGATTACACCTAGCGGTTATCTGCGAGCGCGAAGACCCCCGTGATGCGTTTGTCTCCAACCGCTATCAATCGTTGGATGAATTACCCCAGGGAGCCAAGGTGGGTACCTCCTCACTGCGCCGCTCGGTACAACTCAAGGCGCTACGCCCAGACCTACAGATTGCAGACCTGCGCGGCAATGTGAACACTCGCTTACGTAAGCTGGATGAGGGTCAATATGATGCGATTATTCTCGCAGCGGCCGGTTTGATTCGTCTGAAATTTGACGAGCGTATTGCCAGCTTTATTGAGCCAGAGCAATCACTGCCAGCGGTTGGTCAAGGTGCGGTGGGTATTGAGTGTCGAATTGATGACCCGCGCATTAACGATGCCATCGCCCACCTGAAGCACCGGGAGACCATGACCCGGGTTTTGGCAGAACGTGCAATGAATAACCGCCTTGAGGGGGGCTGTCAGGTGCCGATTGGCGGACATGCTATTCTGCAAGGTGATCAAATCTGGCTGCGTGGTCTGGTAGGCAGCCTGGATGGTAAAACAATTATTCGGGCTGAAGCCCATGGCCCCATTGCCGAACCAGAGGCACTGGGTATTAAAGTGGCTGATGAATTGTTAGCCAAAGGTGCTAAAGAGATTTTGGCTGAAGTTTATGGATCAAACTAATCTAAACAATATTCATGTTCTGGTGACTCGCCCAGAGCACCAGGCACAGGGATTGTGCCAGGCACTTGAGAAATCAGGTGCCACCGCCCTCCCCTTTCCTGTTCTGGAAATCACTGACCCTCAGGATATCGCCAGCGCTAAAAAAACCGTACAACAACTGGAAAATTACAACTGGCTTATCTTTATCAGCGCCAATGCGGTGGAGCGTGCATTCGCTTTGATGGAACAGGAGAATGTTGTACTTCCCGACAGCTGCAAAGTGGCGGCAATTGGTCGTAGTACCGCAGATAAACTTCATGAACTGAAGGTTAAAGAGGTGCTCATACCGCAGCAGCGTTTTGATAGTGAAGGGCTGTTGGCGCAGCCTGAATTGTCGGAACTCACGGGCCAGAAAGTATTGATTTTTCGTGGTGAAGGGGGCCGCGAAATATTAGGTAAAACGTTGCAACAGCAGGGTGCCGAGGTTGTTCATGTCGCCGTCTATCGTCGGGTAAAGCCGGATGGTGATTTAGATAAAATCGAAAAAAACTCAGTTGATATTGCCATTGTCACCAGTAATCAAAGTATACAAAATCTTTGGCAGATGGCGGGTAAAAAACACCAGCGCTGGCTTAAACAGGTTGCGCTGGTGGTGATGAGTGAGCGTAACCGTGAGTGTGCCAAGAAAACCGGTTATCAGGGTGAGATTATTGTTGCATCGCAACAAAATGACGAGGGATTGCTGGCAGCAGTGCAGCAGTGGAAAAATAAAAACAGAGCCAGGAAGGGTCCGATGGCAGATAAAAACAGCGGTGCTTC
>UOFP01000306.1_pt1 | contig 13534 bp, 11 predicted proteins | sample 1988921 | NCBI WGS metagenome assembly UOFP01 (sample SAMEA4712195, study PRJEB27164) | hydrothermal vent metagenome | biome: marine basaltic hydrothermal vent biome; feature: marine hydrothermal vent; material: mineral | place: Pacific Ocean | collected 2011-06-14/2011-07-23 | depth 1719 m | reverse complement strand
TAAGGGAGTGTTGAGGGAATTAGTAGGTTACCACAGGGATGTGGTGATGCTTTCGGGGTTGGGGGATTCTCAAGTTCGGGTGGAAAAATGGTGGGTGATGACGGGATCGAACCGCCGACATTCGCCTTGTAAGGGCGACGCTCTACCAGCTGAGCTAATCACCCCCGAACTGACGGAGCGAATAATATAGATATGTTTTAAGTGCGTCAAACTAAAAATGATAAAAAATTGTTTAGAGATCTTTGCATGAAAGATAGTTTTCGCTCCAGCAAGGAAAATATGAATCGTGCAAAGGTCTCGTTTAATCTTTTCCCGCCCCTATTCGGGGTATCTGTAACAAGCTGTTTCTGCTCTTTTGAAAGCACGGTTTCTGTGGTGTAACCCTCCGTTTTTGTTCTTCGAATTGTTGTCTGCTGCCTGTTGCCGTGTAAGGTTGGAAGCAGATGGGTGAATTGTTCTTAAGCGGTGAAGATTTAGTCCGCTAGACCGATAGTTAGGGTGGAGTAGTTGCCAGTTTTTTGGCATCGATGATGTCACCACCCAGGGATCTTAAAACAGGCCTGATGATTAATATCTTCAGATGGGGTTTATGTCGCAAAAAAATAGCTCTAAACAATCCACAGGCGGGTTAATTCTTGTTGTTGATGATGATCAGCATATTCGTCAAGCGGCTGCACTGCATCTGGAGTGTGCAGGTTACCGGATATTGCAGGCATCAAATGGGCAAGAGGCGTTAAGTCTATTTGATGAGAGCAAGGAGAAGCCTGTCATGGCACTTCTTGATATGGTCATGCCGGTACTGGATGGTTATGACACATGCCGACGCTTGCGTCAGCGTGTAAAAGGTTTACGTCTGCCCATTCTGATTTTAACCGGCTTGGATGATGAGGAATCCGTTGACCTGGCCTTTCAGGCTGGCGCGACAGATTTTGTCTTCAAACCGATCAACTGGGCGGTGTTGGTGCAGCGGGTGCGCTATGCACTGCGTGATCGGGATATGTACCTTGAACTGGAGCAAAAGGAAAAACGGTTAAGCCATGCCCAGCGTATTGCAAAACTGGGTTATGGGCAGATCAATCTAACCACCGGGGTTGTTGATTTTTCACCTGAAATTGCAGAGATGCTGGGGATGGAGGGACAGAGTGTAATGAGCTCCCGGGAGTTTTTTGATCTGCTGGAACCGGCAGATCAAAAGTTGATGCAGCAGGCTTTGGATGATGCGGTCACCGGCTCTGGGCAATATATGTTTGAACACCGCTTACAGTTGCCCGATCAACCCGAAAAGGTAATTTTGCAACAGGGTGAAGCGAAGCAGGTGGATGGTGAGTGGTTGATTATCGGTACCCTGCAGGATATTACCGAAAGAGCCCGGGCGGAGGAGATGATCTACTTCCACACTTATTACGATCCACTGAGTGATCTACCCAACCGTACCTTGTTTGAAAAGCAGTTGAATGAACAACTGAGGCGTGATGAGCTGCAAGCGGTGCTCTTTGTTGCTCTGGATCGGTTTAAGGCCATCAATGATTCACTCGGGCACACCCGCGGTGACCTGTTACTAAAAGAGATAGCGACGCGTTTTAATATATTGCAATGGGATGCGATGCTGGTGGCGCGCTTTGCTGGTAATATTTTTTCTATCTATCTGCCAAAGGTTGGCAGTGTTGAGGAAGTTGATGATTTAGCGCAATCACTGCTGGAGATTATTGCCATTCCGGTGGTGATTGGCGAGCATAATCTGGAGATGAGTGCCAGTATTGGTATTGCACTTTATCCGCTTGAGGTGGAGAGTTCAGAGCGGCTGTTATTAGGCGCAGATACCGCATTGAATTTAGCAAAACAGTATGGTGGTGCTCAGTATCGTTATTTTTCTTCTGAGCTTGATGGGCTGGCACAAGAGCGCCTGCTAATGGAGCAAGAGCTGCGTGAAGCGATAAAACGTGATCAATTTGAGTTGTATTATCAGCCGCAAATAGATGCCCGTTCACAGGAAATTGTCGGTGTTGAGGCACTGATTCGTTGGAACCACCCCAGCCGGGGTGTTGTGCCTGCATTTAAATTTATTCCGCTCTCCGAAGAGACCGGAATGATTATTCCCATCGGTGAGTGGGTATTGAATGCCGCATGCCAGCAAGCGAAGCGCTGGCTGGATAAAGGCATCAAAGTTCGGGTGGGTGTCAACCTTTCGGTCAAGCAGCTTCAACTTGAAAACTTTCCCGTATCAGTGGTCTCGGCATTGAAAATAAGTGGCCTGCCGCCGGAGCAGTTGGATCTCGAGGTGACCGAGAGCATGGCGATTAGTGACTTGAAAAACACTATATCTGTTCTGGAAAAAATTCGTGAATTAGGTGTGTTGACCTCAATGGATGACTTTGGCACCGGATACTCCTCCCTCAGCCACCTGCAACAACTGCCTCTCTGTACTATGAAGATCGATCGGGCGTTTATTAAGGATATTGATAATGATGGCAATAACGCTGAAATTGCCAAGATAATTATTGACCTGTCACGTAATCTTGGCCTGCATGTGATTGCTGAAGGTATTGAGACCCGTAGTCAATTTGAGCAGTTATTGATGCACGGTTGTGATGAAATTCAAGGCTTCTATTTTAGTAAACCCCTTAACGTAGCTGAATTTGAAGCGCTTTATGAAAAGACTCAGGGTCGACTTTTTTTTAGGTGATATATATACTGCGGTTTTCTCTTTTACAACAGACTGGCTAAAGCCCCCCAGATTCAAACCCTCTTCGTTGGAGGTCGGAGCTTTAGCCGGTATTATTAATACCCTTGGGGCTGGCTAAAATACCTTTTTAAGGTGATAAATAACATGAAAAAAATAAGCGTTATTTTTGTTTGCATGGGCAACATTTGTCGCTCACCAACCGCGGAAGGTGTTTTTCGCTCGAAGGTGGCTGCCAGGGAGCTTGGTCACGTGATTGATATCGACTCTGCCGGTACTCATGCCTATCACAAAGGTGAAAAGCCTGACCCTCGTTCACAAAAAATAGCGCAACAGCGGGGTGTCGATCTCAACTCTATTCGTGCCAGGAGGGCGACATCGGCAGATATTGAACGCTTTGATTATATCTTAGCAATGGATAGTGATAACCACCTTGATTTGGTTAAGTTAGCTCCAGAAGGGCATGAACATAAAATTCGGCTGATGTTGGAATTTACCTCGCTTTATAGTGAAAACGAGGTGCCCGACCCTTATTATGGCGGTCCCCATGGTTTTGATCGGGTATATGACTTGATTGAATCCGCAAGCGAGGGCTTGCTGGATGAAATTATTAAGGAATATCTGAACAAGTAATGATTCGTTTAGAGCTTCTTTAAACGTGATTTGAGATGACTAGCTGGCGTTCCCATTCGTAACCCACCGGCTAAAGCCTCGGCCTCCAGAGCTTTGTTTTTCAACTGAAGCTTCGCTCTTCGGAGGTCGAGGCTTCAGCCAGTGGGGTTTTCTAGCTCTTTTTCCGTTTTGGCTGCACCGCATGTATAGCACGCTCCTGCACCGACAGTGCTGCTTCGTGCAGAGTCTCTGAGAGTGTCGGATGCGCGAACATGGTGAGGGCAATATCTTCACTGCTGGCCCCCATCTCCATGGCTATTTTAGCCTGGGCGATGGTCTCTGAGGCCTGTGGGCCGATGATGTGCACCCCAAGAATGCGGTCGGTTTTAGCGTGGGCGAGAATTTTGATCAGCCCGCCGGTTTCACCCAGTGCCCGGGCGCGGCCATTGGCGGCAAAGGGGAAGCTGCCGACGTTGTAGTCGATCCGCTCTTTTTTCAGTGTCTGTTCGGTTTTTCCAACCCAAGCGATCTCCGGCGCGGTGTAGATGACCGATGGAATGGTCTTCAGATCAACCTGGGCAAATTCACCTTTGATCAATTCCGCCACCATGACTCCCTCTTCAGAGGCTTTATGGGCCAGCATCGGGCCACGCACCACATCACCAATCGCATAGATGCCATCGACGGCGGTGCGGCATTTGTCGTCCACGCTGATAAAGCCCCGCTCGTCCACGGCAATGCCCGCATCATCGGCGATCAGCTTTTGGGTATTGGGTCGGCGGCCCACTGCGACGATGATTTTATCTACCTTCTCTTGGTGACTGCCCTGTTCGTCATCGTATTCGATTAGCGCTTTGCCACGAACCACAGTGACTTTTTTGATTTTAGCACCCATGCGAATATCGAGTCCCTGCTCACTGAAGGCTTTAAGTGCTTCTTTGGCGATGCTCTGGTCTGCTGTTGGCAGGAATGAGTGGCTGGATTTGAGCATAAACACCTCTGAACCAAGCCGACGCCACACCGAGCCAAGTTCCAAGCCGATCACGCCGACGCCGATCACACAGAGGCGCTTGGGCACGCTGGCGAACTCAAGGGCACCGGTTGAATCGACAATGGTTTTGCCGTCATAGGCGACACCCTTCAGCTCACTGGGTGACGAGCCGGTGGCGATGATGATGTTGTCGGCAGTGACTGTTTTTTTGCCCACCTCAACTACTTTATTGGCCAGCAATTTGCCACGACCGTGGATGAAGGTGACCTTGTTGGCGGCCAGCAGCGCGGCAACGCCAGAGGTCAGCTCATGTACCACTTTATCTTTGCGCGCCAGCATGGTGGCCAGATCAAGTTTGACCCCTCTGACGTTAACACCGTGGGCGGCCAGCTCATGTTGTGCTTTTTGGTACTGTTCGGATGACTCGATCATCGCCTTGGAGGGAATGCAGCCAACGTTGAGGCAGGTACCGCCAGGGGAGGGCTTGTTATCTTTATTAACCCAGTCGTCAATGCAGGCTGTTTTCAGCCCCAGCTGGGCGCAGCGGATGGCGGCAACATAGCCGCCGGGGCCTGCACCGATGATGATGACATCAAATTTTTCGCTCATGACTTTTCCCGTCTCACTCTATATTGTGTTGCTGGGTTTTAAGTTTTTAAAGATCCAGTAAAATCCTGGCCGGATCTTCCAGTAGTTCTTTAATAGCGACCAGAAACAGCACCGCGCCACGGCCATCAACAATGCGGTGGTCGTAGGAATGAGCCAGATACATCATCGGACGGATCACCACCTGGCCATTTTCAGCCATCGGCCGCTCTTGAATCTTGTGCATACCGAGAATGCCACTTTGTGGTGGATTGATGATCGGGGTCGACATCAGTGAGCCAAATACGCCGCCATTGGTGACAGAGAAGGTGCCGCCGGTCATCTCCTCAATGCTGAGTTTCCCCGCCTGGGCGCGGGCACCAAAATCGCGAATGGTTGCCTCGATCTCTGCCAGACTCATTTGGTCCGCATCCCGGAGAATCGGTACCACTAGACCCCGAGGTGAGCCAACCGCGATGCCGATATCGAAGTAGCCGTGGTAGACAATATCATCACCGTCGATGGAGGCGTTGACCTCGGGGAAGCGTTTCAGGGCTTCGCAGACCGCTTTGACAAAAAATGACATAAAGCCAAGGCGGGTGCCGTGTTTTTTCTCAAATGCCTCTTTGTATTTCGCCCGCAGCTCCATCACCGGCTGCATATTCACTTCATTGAAGGTGGTGAGGATCGCGGCATTGGACTGTGACTCCAGTAGCCGTTCGGCAATACGTTTGCGCAGTCGGGTCATCGGTACCCGTTTCTCCAGTCGCTCGCCGCTTACTTGATCGATATCGACGCTGGCGGCTGCTGGCGGGGCTTTTTGGCTGCTATTTTCCAGATGCTTGATCACATCTTCTTTAAGAATGCTGCCCCCTTTGCCAGTGCCCTGGATCTGCTTGGCATCCAGGCTCTTCTCTTCAATCATCTTGCGTGCTGCCGGGGTGATGAAGGCGTCTGTCTCATCAACTGAGGCCTCTGTTGCTACCGCTGAGCGTTGCTCCACAATGGCCGGTGCCGGTTTAGGTGTTGCACCCGCTGCCACTTCACCGAGGGTGGCGAGTGTCTCACCGGAGAGCACGGTGGCACCGGCTTTAATCAGGATGGACTCAATAATGCCATCCGACGGCGCGGGGACTTCAAAAACCACTTTGTCGGTCTCCACATCGGCCAGTATCTCTTCCGCTTCGACCACATCGCCGACCTGTTTGTGCCAGGTGACCAAGGTGCCGTCGGCAACTGATTCGGGAAAACTGGGAACATTGACTTTGATCGTCATCTATTTGTCCTTTGTTGTCTGTTGGGGGCCAAGGGCATCTTCAACCAGTTGGCGCTGTTGCTCTTTATGAAGTTTTGGGTAGCCTACCGCCGGTGCCGCTGAGAAGGGGCGACCGGCATATTCCAGATAAAATTTGTTGTCCAGCAGTGAGCGAACATGGTGTTGGCTGGTGAACCAGGAACCTTGATTCTTCGGCTCCTCCTGACACCAGTAAAACTCAGTTGCCTGGCTGTAGCGCTCCAGCTCCCGCTTCATTAGTGCCGAGGGGAAGGGGTAGAGCTGTTCCATGCGAATAATGGCGACATCGGTACGCTGCTGTTCACGGCGTTGCAGCAGCAGGTCGTAATAGACCTTGCCGCTGCACATCACCACACGCTTCACGCCATCGGGATCAAGTTCATCGACTTCCGGGATAATCGGGCGGAAGGTACCCTCTGTCATTTCATTCAGGGTGCTGGTGGCCATTTTATGCCGCAGCAGTGATTTGGGTGAAAAGACCACCAGCGGCTTGCGGCAGTTGAGCATCATCTGACGGCGCAACAGGTGGAAGATTTGCGCCGGGGTGGTGGGCATCACCACCTGCATATTGTGCTGTGCACACAGTTGCAGGTAGCGTTCGACCCGGGCCGAGGAATGCTCCGGGCCTTGCCCTTCGTAGCCGTGGGGCAGTAGCAGTACCAGCCCGCAGAGCCGTTTCCATTTTTGCTCTCCGGCACTGATGAATTGGTCTATCACTACTTGGGCATTGTTGGCAAAGTCACCAAATTGTGCTTCCCAAATGGTTAATGTATTGGGGTCTGTGGTGGCATAGCCGTATTCAAACGCCAATACCGCCGCTTCCGAGAGCACCGAGTTGATGACCAGGAAGTTACCTTGGTCCTCTTTGATATGGCGCAGCGGGATAAAGGCGCGGTTATCACTCTGGTTATAGGTGACAACGTGGCGGTGGAAAAAGGTGCCACGGCCACAATCCTGACCTGAGAGGCGCACGTGATGCCCCTCGTCGACCAAAGTGGCGTAAGCGAGGGTTTCAGCAAAACCCCAATCGGCTGCAACTTCTTCAGCCGCCATTTGGGCACGGCTCTCATAAATTTTTCGCACTGCTGGGTGAAGCGTAAAATTGTCTGGCATCTGCTGCTGTTTTTCGGCCAGAAATTGCAGCCGCTTTTTATCAACGCCGGTATCGAGCAAAACAGTGCAGGCCTGCTCGGTGTATCGATTCCAGTCGGTATGCGGAGAGGCGTAGTCCGGGTTGACCTCTTTCACCACACAGCGCCCCTGTTCCAGTGTTGCGCGGTAATCTTTCATCATCTGTTTGACGGTTGCCGCATCGAGCAGGCCAGCGTCGATCAAACGGCTGGCGTAAATATCACGGGGTGTCTTCTTCTTTTTGATGTTCTGGTACATCTCTGGCTGCGTTGCCATCGGTTCATCTGCTTCGCTGTGGCCATGGCGGCGGTAGCAGACCAGATCGATGACCACATCTTTTTTGAAGGTCATGCGGTATTCGAGAGCCAACTCGGTGACAAACTGCACCGCCTCCGGGTTATCACCGTTGACATGGAAAATGGGTGCGTTGACCATTTTGGCCACATCGGTACAGTACATTGTCGAGCGGGAGTCGCGCTGGTTACTGGTGGTGAAGCCGATCTGGTTGTTGATGACGATATGCAGGGTGCCCTTGGTGGAGTAACCGCGGGATTGGGACATATTAAAGGTCTCCATCACTACCCCCTGACCGGCAAAAGCGGCATCACCGTGGATGATCACTGGAATTACCTGACAGCCATCGCTATCGTTGCGGCGATCCTGGCGGGCACGGGTAGAGCCTTCAACCACTGGTCCGACAATCTCCAGATGCGAGGGGTTAAAGGCGAGGGAGGTGTGTACCACGCTACCCGGGGTGTTGATGTCTGACGAGAACCCTTGGTGGTATTTAACATCGCCAGTGGCGTAGCCATCCCAATTCGTCTGCCCTTCAAACTCCTGAAACAGGTCTTTGGGGTGCTTGCCAAGAATATTGACCAGCACATTGAGGCGACCACGGTGGGCCATGGCGATTAATACCTCTTTTGCATCCACCGCCCCTGCATGTTGTATCAAGGTATCAAGCATTGGAATTAAACTGTCGCCCCCCTCCAGTGAGAAACGTTTTTGACCAATGTACTTGCTGTGAAGAAAGCGTTCCAGCCCCTCTGCTGCGGTGAGTCTGTCGAGCAGGCGTAGTTTTGTCTCTTGAGGGTAGTCGGGCTGCCCGTGGTGCTGCTCAATGCGTTCACGCAACCACAGCTCCTCCGCTTTCTCGGCCACGTGCAGATATTCAGAACCGATAGCGTGGGTGTAGGTGCGTTTTAGAATGGACAATATTTCACGAAGCGGGGCCCGCTCCACCCCGGCCAACATGCCAGTGTCAAAGGTGTGGTCAAGGTCGTCGTCAGTTAGCTGGTGGTGCGCTTGGGTTAACTCTGGCACCTGCGCAAGTTGACCCTCAGTGGTCAGCGGGTTGAAACGCGCTCGTTTATGGCCATGGGCACGGTAGGCGTTGATCAGTTGTGCGACCCGTACCTGCTTCTCTTGCAGTCGTAACTCATGGGGCGATACCCCTCCGCCTTCTGCGCAACGGTTACCGGTTTTAAGCTGACGAAAGGCATCACGAACCGGGGTGTGGGGCACATCGGCTCTCTGGTTTTCAGCGGCCAGTTTTTCAAAATATTCGCGCCAAGGGCCCTCGATGCTATTCGGGTCCGTTAAATACTGTTCGTAGAGCGCTTCAATATAGAGGGCGTTTGATCCATCTAAAAAGGAACTTTGTTGCATGTCGAGCATGCTTTTGTCTTTGGGTGTGTTGCTCATGATTGGGTCAACTTCAGATGTTTTTTATTATTGTTTACAGGTGATTACTGTAAATGTCGGCCACTTGACCACATTTGTTACTAATTTGTAGCGGTTGCGTGTAAAAACCGGCTCATAGTGACCGTAGTAATCGCTTAACGCATTCATTGGTCTCAGACCGCCAGTTGAAACTATGCACTTGAGTGCAAGGCTTTAGCCGGCTTGTTGTGAAAGAAAGTCAGTTCAATAGGATGAGTGGACTTTCAGACCAAGAGCAATCTATGTACTTTTAGTGCATAGTGGTTGAGTTTTTGCCTTAACTCGTCGTTATTTTCGTACTCAATCGGTCACATATGGTCTATATACTTCCTCTTTCCGTGCCAAAATGCTTCGATTTGGAGCAAAACCTAAACACGCTGAATAGGTACTACCTAGATCTTGCAAGTGATCGTGCTTGCACTGTGCAAGCACGAGCACTTGCAGGATTTAGGTACTAATTAACCAGTGTTATTGCCTGATTCTTCGATGAATCTGGTGGGGGAAACCGGAGCGATTGTACTTTATGTGACTATGCTCTTAAATTAGCCAATAAGGAAAAAAAGAATGACTGAAGAAGTTGCAATTCGTACTACAGATGATAATTCCCAAAAAATGCTTACCACCATTGTATATGCATTGCAGGCAACATCCTTTTTGTTTGGAATTACATTCATAGTTGCCGTGATAATAAACTATGTCAAAAAGAGTGATGTCAGCGGCACCTGGCTAGAATCTCATTTTAGATGGCAAATAAGAACTTTTTGGTTTGCTCTTTTGTGGTCAATTATTGGTATAATCGGGACGTTTTTTTTAATCGGTTATTTATTATTAACCGCAAATGCTATTTGGGTCATATATCGCATCGTTAAAGGATGGTTGCGCTTAAATGATAGGAAGGAAATGTACACGTAAAGCATAATAAGACCTTTGCACGAAAGATAGTTTTCGCTCCAGCAAGGCAAAAATGATCGAAAAACCGGATCCCGATACGGATGTCGGTTATGAAGGCATTGCAGGAGCATCTTGCCAGTTTACTGGAGTAAGGGATGTAGAATTCATTAAAATACCGCTCTTACTGGTCTTTTTGCCCGCTCTGTCTAGGCAAGTATTCGTTGCGTAGCCCACTATGCGCCCAATACCTGCCTAGACAGAGCGAACAAAAATCCGGTGCAATAACGGTACTTTAATTTTTTCTACATCCCTAAATGAGGATTTTGAGATCATTTTTAACGCCGCTGGGGTGGGAAATATGAATCGTGCAAAGGTCTCAATAAGGCAGGTAAAGCGGATCGGCTTACTGCGGCGTTTGTTTGAGGATAGCCAAGGGTGCGGTTTTGCCACTACCCTTGTTGATTCGTAACTACTCAGCGTGTTTATATTTTGCCTTAAATCGAGGCATTTTCGCACGCAAAGAGGGCGCATATAGGATATATGTAACCGATTGAGTACGAAAATAACGACGAGTTGAGGCAAAAGATGAATACGCTGAGTTACTGCCATTTTTTATAGCAGCCAGAGAAATTAAAGCGTAACCTGAAACTTGTACCCTAAAGGTTATTAATAATGAAGAAATTGAAACACGAGGCTGAACTGGTCAAATTGGCGGTTGCTGAGGGTGTCAAATATGGTGAAGAGCGTGGCGCGGTCATTTTTGAACCAACGGATTCGTTGAATGAAAAAATTCTCTATATCTACCGTCTGTTGATACACGATAAATTACTGGTTCCACTGCCAGAAGATCAGGTCTCTATCAAATCCATGAAACACAAACTGGCACTGTGGTATTCGCGAAAACTACCCAAAGATCATCCTTTATTGAAGTAGAGCGACGAGTGAAATCCATGCTCTGTGTGATCTTTGGCGCAGATTCATGAAATATCAGGGTTAACTATTGGTTCGATGATATTTTTCCAGAGCATATCGAACTCGCCTTCATCAATGAAAATGCCACGGTGGCGTTCACTCCAGCCTAGGAAATAGTGATAAAGCATGTCAGCACGATTTCGTGCTTCATCATTATCGAAATCTGAAGCCAATAATGATTGAATATACTCAATTCGTTGTAATTCAACGTTTTTAACGATGTCTTCTATCGCATTGCTCTCTTTGGATAGATCTCGCCAAAACCGTATTGAATTCAGGTTGTGGCCTTGTATGAACACCTCCTTTGTCAACTGAAACAACTTTTCTCTATCAGATTGATATTTTTTAGAAGCTTTTATGTAGGATATCGTCCCCATTTTTACCCAGTGCTCAGCAAGCTCAAGCAAAAAATGATCTCGTGTTTTAAAGTGCCAGTAGTAGCTTGTTTTACTCACCCCGAGTGATTTTGCCATTTTTTCGACAACCAAAGCGGCTTCGCCTTTTTTGTTGAAAAAGGTTAAACCAAGATTGAGCCAATCTTCTCTTGTCGCGATATTCTTCGGCATGGGCGCTCCTTGGTAAGCTTGACATTATGTACGGTAGCGTATAGTAATAAATGTACGCAATCGTACATTTGAATGAGGGTGAATATCTGTGAAATTATCGTCTGTGGTTTATAAAGTGGGATGTTGGTCATTTGTATTGGTCGGACTTGGTCATATAGTCACCTCTATGCTGATTCCAAATACGCCAGAGAGAGTCAAAATGGTTCAGGAGATGAAGAGTTTTTCCATATCCATGCCAGGTACGGAGTCAAATCTGTATCTTTTTCATGAAGGGTTCAGTCTTATGATGGGCCTTTTGCTGACAGCTTACGGTTTGCTCAACCTTGCTTTTGCAAAGATCTCTAAAATGCCGGTAAAATCGGTGATGTTGATTAATGTTGCGGTGTCACTCAGCGCATTGATTATATCAATAAAATACTTCTTTATCGTGCCAGTTGCTTTTCTTGGCGTCGCTTTTTTATGTTTTTTGATAGCACTGGCCTTATCTTTTCAATCAATGAATTACAGTAAAGAAAAGCATGGATAACTCGGCAAAAAAATTAACCCGATCTATACGTGAGGGGAGGGTGACGATAGCAGAAACAGTGCAAACCTGCCTGGATCGAATTGATCGCCATAACCCGGCGATCAATGCCATGGTGACGCTGGATAAAAAAAACGCGATGAACACCGCAGCAAAAATGGATGTTTGTATAGCAAATCAAGATGAAGATTTACCATCACTTTTTGGTGTGCCTGTATCGATCAAAGATGCATTTGAAACGCAAGGCATCAGAACAACCTGCAGCCACCCGCCACTGAAAAATCATATTCCCAAAAGTGATGCCACCGTGGTTAAGAGATTAAAAGAGGCGGGAGCAATTGTTCTTGGAAAGACAAATTTGCCGCAACTTGCCAGTGATGTTCAATGCTGGAGTCCACTGTTTGGCCGCACCAATAACCCGTGGAACCGGGAGCTTACCAGTGGTGGAAGTTCTGGTGGGAGTGCAGCCGCAGTCGCGATGAGTTTTTCATTTTTGGATATTGGTAGTGATCTTGCGGGTTCAATTCGTATTCCAGCGGCTTATTGCGGTGTGGCCGGTTTGAAGGCCACTGAAAATCGCATTCCACGAACAGGTCATATTCCACCTCTTCCCGGTGTCGAACACTCAGTACACCATATGCTCTCATTCGGTGTGCTTGCTCGGTGTGTCGATGACCTTCGTTTAGGTCTGGATGTGATCGCGGGGCCCGATGGTGTTGATAGTGACGTTCCCCCAATATCAAAAAATACAGCTAACCTCAAAACGACACGTCCATTACGTGTGGCGTGGTGGGATGATTTTGACGGTGTACCGATCTGTAGCCGAACAAAAGCTGGCCTGAACTCAACAATTCAACAACTAACTGATGCCGGGTTCGCGGTTGAACGCTGTTTTCCTGATGGTTTTGATTTTGAAGCGGCGTGGTATGCCTATGGCATTATTATGGGGGCCGAAGTTGGTTTGGGAATGCCGGCCATGGAGCGGTTACCCTTATCATTAGTTGGAAGGTTTATTCCAAAATCTCAGCCACTCCTGCGCTCCGTTGCGCTGGGTATGTTTTTCAACTGGAAGCGCTATAATGATGCGCTCAACATAAGAGAACGTCTTATTTTCCAGATGGAGCAATTTCTTGAAAAATGGGATGTCTGGATTTGTCCTGTTGCTCCAAGTACTGCTACTCCTCACAGAAAACCAGGGAAATTTAAAATGCCGCCAAGGGTTATGGTAGACGATCACCCCATGCCCTATCTGGAAGGAACCGTTAGTATGACGACGCCATTTTCACTGACTGGAAGCCCGGTGGTGGTAATACCCACGGGGGAAAGGAGTGGCTTGCCCGTTGGCATTCAGGTGGTTGGCAAGCGTTGGCACGATGAGAAATTACTTGATGATTGTGTTGTACTGGAGTCTGTTTTAGGAGGGTTTCACTCTCCACCAGGTTATGACAATATCTCTTGATACCCCGGCTTCCAAGTTCTTGATTGGTGTCGACGGTCTTGCAATGACAGAGGTTTGTATTGCTCTTTGCTCCTTAAAACTCGGTCGCTTGCGGCCGAGTTTTTTATA
>UOFP01000320.1_pt1 | contig 13554 bp, 13 predicted proteins | sample 1988921 | NCBI WGS metagenome assembly UOFP01 (sample SAMEA4712195, study PRJEB27164) | hydrothermal vent metagenome | biome: marine basaltic hydrothermal vent biome; feature: marine hydrothermal vent; material: mineral | place: Pacific Ocean | collected 2011-06-14/2011-07-23 | depth 1719 m | reverse complement strand
CCAGTACCCACAAAGGGGAAGATGAAATAGTGCTGGAGGCGTTCGCACAACTGCGAAAACGTCTGCCAGAGGCGCTGTTGGTATTAGTGCCGCGTCACCCCGAGCGATTTAATGCGGTGGCGGCGTTGTGCCAGTCGCGCGGGTTTGAATTGGTTCGGCGCAGTGAGCAGCGAGCGTGCACTATCGGTACAGCGATTTTTCTGGGCGACAGCATGGGGGAGTTGATGCTCTTTTTTGCCGCCTCTGACATCGCCTTTGTGGGGGGGAGTCTGGTGGCTACCGGCGGTCACAACTTGCTGGAACCCGCCTCACTCGGTCTGCCGATATTGACTGGCCCGCATATGTTCAACTTTACCGATATCCACCAGCTGTTGTTGCAAGCTGAAGCCTCAATTGAGGTGGGAAGTAGTCGCCACCTTGCCGAGGCGTTATTGCGGTTGTTTGGTGATAAGACGCTTTGCCAATCTATGGGAGGAAATGGGCGACGACTGGTGGCTCAGAATGGTGGTGCACTGGATAAGGTTGTGAGGTTGATTGAAAGGGTGATGGGGAAGTTGTGATAGATGAGCTGTTTTTTAAGCTTAAAAAGTGACGGTTTTTTTTACACTTTGCTTTTTCTGGGGATGCCTCTTTATTTATTTTTCTTTTTAATCATGCGGTTGAGTGGTTGGCATGTAGTTTGCTTATTTCTATTCGTAAGTGTGGGATCTATTGTCTTAAATTGTTTCATAATAGAGAGAGACGAAAGAATGAAAAAGTTTTGTTTGTTTGTAATGGTGTTGAGTATTGGAATGGTCAGTGCTGCAAATGCTGCTATTATCCAATACGATTTTACGGGCGGAAGTGGTAATTATTCATCAATTGATTTCACTATGAGCGGTGTTACTGTTACTGCAACGGCAACCTATAATGGTTTTAGTAATAGCGCAAATGTCAGCCGGGATAACCATGGCCTTGGCGTTCGAAATGGTTATCTAGACAGTTCAGATATCGATGGCCTTTTTCGTAATGATTATCTGACCCTGACGTTTGATAATGCAGTCAGCCTCCTTGGGCTTGATTTTGACCATGATACCAGCAATGATGAATTCGACCTGTATGTGGACGGTGTTAATGTTGTGTATAATCTGGAAACAACTGGCGGATGGGAAGAGTTCTCTTTCGGCACTTATGTCGGCAACTCTTTTACGGTACGTGCTAACGGAGCAAGTGATAACTTCGTATTGAGTGGCTTGAGAGTTGAGACTGTTCCTGAGCCAGCGTTGTTTGCTTTGATGGGCTTTGGTCTGTTGGGCCTTGGGGTTATGCGTCGTCGTCGCAGCTGAGTGTGATGATGGCTTGATCTACAAGTCGTAATAGGTTGTACCTTTGGAACCCCGCCTTGTGCGGGGTTTCTTGTTTTATGGTGGTGGGTTTGTTTTGGGATGTGGTAAGGGATGTAGAAAAAATTAAAGTACCGTTATTGCACCGGATTTTTGTTCGCTCTGTCTAGGCAGGTATTGGGCGCATAGTGGGCTACGCAACGAATACTTGCCTAGACAGAGCGGGCAAAAAGACCAGTAAGAGCGGTATTTTAATGAATTCTACATCCCTAACGGCTTCTTATTCTTCAGTGGCAAAGTAAATGACTCCCTCGTTTATCCAGCGGAGCAGTAGCTCCAGTGAGTCGGAGTTCGCAAGGCAGGGTGATAACCGTTGATAATCATAGTGAGAGTTGTTGCAGATAATCTGCCCAAAATCAGCCTGTTGCGGGCTTAGGGCGTACTCATCACCATCAATGTAAAGGTTGATGCAGCCATCTGCTTGGGTGATGAAGTTGAAGCGGCACTGCTCATTGCGAATAAGGCGGGTGGCTTTAAGCAGCGTGAGGCATTGGTTCTGGCTTAACCGCTGTTCTGGTGGGAAGCGCTCGCTTGGGTTGTTTGGTTCGGTTATGAATTGTCCAAACCAGCGGCCTACGCTCTCAGTGTTGAGTGGTATCTTCTGGAGCAGGGTGGTGAGCTGTGTGATCGTTGCCGCGGTGATCTCACCGGGGTGTTGCTGTTGTGAGAGAGCCGGGTCACCAAAGTGCTGATCATTGTCATTTTGTTCCAATACAAAATCAAAGTAGCTGGCAAGCAGCTCTTGTTGTGATAGAGCTCGGTAGCCAATTGAATAGGTGATGCTCTCACCCAGTGCCACACCGTGGTGGGCAACCCCTGGCGGGAGGTAGAGCATATCGCCGGGTTCAAGCGTCCACTCCTGCTCGCTTGCAAATGTTTTCATAATACGCAGTGGAATGTTATCGATCACATTGTCATCTGCGACCGGTTGGCTGTTTATCTTCCACTGCTTTTTCCCTTCAACCTGCAGTAAAAAGACGTCATAGCGATCATAGTGAGGGCCGACCGTCCCCTGATCAGCGGCATAGCTGATCATAATGTCATCAAGCCACCAACTGGGAATGAAGTCGAATTGATCGAGCAGCGTGCTGAGTTCGGGTATGTGTTTGTTGGCTTCCTGTAGCAGCAAAGTCCAATGACTTTCTGGCAGGGTGGTGAATTGATCTTCTGTGAATGGGCCGCAGCGTAATTCCCAGGGATGGCGGCCATCTTTTTCAATCACAATGCGAGATTCAACCTCCTCTTCGCACGACAGTCCGGCCAGCTCACCTGCTGATATCGGGGCGTTGAAGTTGGTAAGCGCGCCACGAATCAGTAGGGGCTTTTTTTGCCAGTATTCGGCTAAAAACTGTGCTTTCGAGATACCACCAAGGAGTGTTAATGGGCTGTTTTTCACGGCATTAGTTCCCGTAGCGTAGGGTGAGGTCGTGATAGGCATCGATTCGGCGATCTCGAAAATAGGGCCAGATACGACGAACTTGTTCTGTGCGCGCCTTATCGATGGTTGCCACGACCACTTGCGGGTCGTCACAACTGGCAGTCGTTAATAACTCACCCTGTGGGCCGCAGATAAAACTGCTGCCCCAAAACTGGATGCCGAGTCCCTGTGCGCTCGGATCCGCTTCGTGGCCGCTGCGGTTGCACGCCAGCAGCGGTAGGCCGTTGGCGATAGCATGGCTGCGCTGAATGGTTATCCAGGCATCTCGTTGGCGCTGCTGTTCGGCTTCGTCATCGCTGGGATCCCAACCTATTGCGGTTGGGTAGAGCAGTAACTCGGCACCGTTCATCGCCATTAGGCGGGCGGCTTCGGGATACCATTGGTCCCAACAGACCAGTACCCCCAGTTTGCCGACAGATGTTTCGATTGGATGAAAACCAAGGTCTCCCGGTGTGAAGTAAAACTTTTCATAAAACCCGGGGTCGTCCGGTATGTGCATTTTTCGATAGCGCCCGGCAATCGAGCCATCACTCTCAATAACAACCGCAGTGTTGTGGTACAAACCGGGTGCCCGGCGCTCAAAGAGTGAGGCGACAATAACAATATTCAACTCTTTGGCAATACCACTCAGTTGTTCAGTGGTTGGGCCGGGGATCGGCTCGGCTAAATCAAAATGGCGAGTCTCTTCTGTTTGGCAAAAATAGGGGCCGGTGTGCAGCTCTTGCAATAACACCAGTTTGGCGCCCTGGGTGTGGGCATCACGTATCCCTTCAATTGAATTTGATAGGTTCTCTTCACGACTGGCAGCTAACTGCTGTTGCACCAGTCCGACGGTCAGGTGTGTCTTCATCATATCCATCCGTTTAGTATCAGGCGAGAACGCCTTCGGGTAGCTGCATAGTTACGCAGTGCAGACTACCCAATTGCTGGATCAGTGGTAGTGAGGGGATGCCGATTATCTCCCGTTCAGGAAAGCCCCGCTGTATACACTCTAGTGCAACCGTGTCTTGTGGGTCATCGTAGGTTGGCACCAGAACCGCGCCATTGATAATTAAAAAATTGGCATAGCTGGCGGGTAGTTTGTCACCGCTGGCGTTACGTTTTGTCTCTGGCCAGGGCAGTGGAATCAGGGTGTAAGGGTTGCCCGCAACGGTGCGTATGGCCTGCAGCTGTTGCTGCATGCGTTTCAGCGCGGGGTAGTGCTCGTTGTCTGGGTCGTTACAGCTGACATAGGCGATGGTCTTTGCGTTGCAAAACCGTGCCAGTGTATCGATATGGCTATCGGTATCATCACCGGCAAGATAACCATCATCCAGCCACAATACCCTGGAGAGACCAAAGAGCTGGCAGAGCTGCCGTTCAATTTCGGATCTGCTCATTTTTCCATTACGTGTTGTTGTGAGCAGGCAGTTGGCGGTGGTGAGCAGGGTGCCGCAGCCATCCGATTCGATACTGCCCCCCTCAAGCACCATTTCAACGGTTGTGAATGGTGTGTCGTGGAATGCGCCAGCGGCGTGTAATTTGGCTGTTATCTGGTTGTCCAGTTCAGCGGAAAACTTGTTGCCCCAGGCGTTGAAAGTGAAGTCGAGCAGCTGTGGCTTCCCATCTTGAAAAACCGTGATCGGTCCATGGTCTCGTGCCCAGCTGTCATTGCTATCGACCAAGTAGAGTTTTACCCTGTCCAGTTCGACCGCAGCCGCTGTGAGTTGAGTGAGAATCTGTTGTCGATGTGCTTCGCTGTTGGCACTGATAATAACGTTTTGGCGTGCCGCAACCTGCTTGGTAATCGCCACAAATACCGCCTCAACCTGATTGAGGTGGGGGTGCCAGTCGGTGCCTTGGTGGGGCCAGGTGAGCATGATGGCGCTTTGGGGTGCCCACTCTGCGGGAAGTGTTACCACATTGTTGATAGGTCTTGCTGGCATCGGTCGCTATGTTTTTCGTAAATCGGGGTAGATGAGAACCGACTTTACTGTGTTGCCTTTGGTTTTGAGAATGTCGATGGGGTAGCCTGCCAGGCGCAGGCTGGTGCCGGTCTCGGGAATATCTTCAAGGTATTCGATGATTAACCCGTTCAGGGTTTTCGGGCCATCGGTGGGGAGATCCCACTGCATCAGCTTGTTGAGTTGGCGGATGTTGATCCCACCATCGACGATGTAGCTGCCATTATCCTGTTTGTGGATGTCCTTGTGAGCGGCGGAGGGGTCGGAGGTGAATTCGCCGACAATCTCTTCCAGAATATCTTCCAGGGTAATGAGGCCCAGCATTTCGCCGTACTCATCGACAACAATTCCCATCCGCAGGCGGTTATGTTGCATCTCCTGTAAAACGTTATGGAGGTGCGAGCCTTCGGGTACAAAGTAGGGTTCGTGGATAATGTTGCGAATCACCTCGCGGGTCAGCTCGCCGCGCATCTGTTTGTGCAGGGCGTTCTTCAGGTGCAAGATGCCGGTGACGTTATTAATGTCGTTGTCGTAGACCAAAATGCGCGTGTGTTGGCTGTTGGTCAGCTGCTTGATGATCTTCTCTTCATCATTTTTCAGGTTGATTGCGAAGACTTCGTTGCGGGGGATCATAATATCTTCAACGGTCACCTTTTCCAGATCCAGAATGCTGAGTAGCATTGCTTGGTGGCGGGGGGGGATCATTGCCCCGGCCTCATTAACCACGGTACGAAGCTCTTCGCGTGACAGTGTATCGCTGTTGTTTTTATTGAGTGGCACACCGCACAGTCGAAGTACCGAGTTGGCCATCAGATTGGTGAGCCAGACCAAGGGGTAGAGGATCACCAGCAGGGGTTTTAAGATCAGGCTAACCGGAAAGGCGAAGCGTTCCGGGTGCCGGGCAGCGATGGTTTTGGGGGCCACTTCTGAGAAAATCAGAATCACAAAGGTCAGAATGCCGGTGGCGATTGCAATGCCCGCTTCACCATAGAGGCGCAAGCCGATGATAGTTGCGAGAGCTGAGGCGCAGATGTTGACGAAGTTGTTGCCCAGCAGGATCAGTCCAATCAACCGATCCGGGCTTTCGAGCAGTTTTTGCGAGCGCTTTGCACCACGATTACCCGATTTGGCCAGGTGCTTAAGGCGGTAGCGGTTCAGGCTCATCAAGCTGGTTTCAGAGCCTGAAAAAAAACCGGAGAGTATTAATAAAAAGGCCAGGGCACCAAATAGTGCCCCTATCGGTATCTCATCCAAAGATGAATTCCTCTGTTAGCGTATGAATGTCAGTGGGTTGTCATGGAGGTGTATTGAATGGCTCAGCTCCTAACGGGCGATAATCATCTCCAGGACTACCTTGCTTCCGAAGTAGGCAAGAAAGAGTAGTGCAAAACCGGAAAGTGTCCAGCGGATTGCGGTGCGACCGCGCCAGCCGTGGTAATGGCGTCCCCATAACAGCGTTGCAAAAACAGACCAGGCGATGACGGAGAGTATGGTTTTGTGTACTAGGTGCTGGGCAAACATATTTTCGATGAAGAGCAGGCCGGTTGCCAAGGCAATGGTGTGCAGTGTGAAACCGATGGCAATAATCTGAAACAGCAGTGTCTCCATGGTTTGCAAGGGTGGCAGGGCGCGTATCAGTCCACCCGGTTGGCGGCTACGAAGGTGTCGATCCTGCACTAAAATGATCAGTGACTGAATGGCTGCAACCGTGAGTGTGCTGTAGGCCAAAATGGATATTAATATATGAAATTTCAACTCTTTTGAAATATCAGCAGAGACGATGTGATTGCTGGGAATCACCTGCTCTACCAACAGTGTCAGGGCCGCTGCGGGGAGGAAAATCGCAATCAGGCTATCCAATGGCAGTCGAAAGTTGGCCAATACCAGGATCAGTGCGATGAGCCAGGTTATCAACGAGGCCGCATTGGTAACGCCAAGATTGAGCCCAGGCGCTAAAAAAATATCCTGAGAGAGGGCCACCGCGTGCAGCAGTAGTGCAAGCAAGGTTAACCCCATGACGGGTTTTTTGCCGCAGAATAGACCGGCGCACGGGGCGTGGCGTAGTGTATTGAAGCGATAAAACAACAGCGCAGTGGCGGTCAAGTAAAGCAGGATTGCTCCGATACTGATAAGCGTCGAACTCATAGGGTGATTGTCTACTGGTTGATAATATAGGCGAATAATGGCACAACTGCGCGAGGCATAGAAGTGTTTGCTCAGATTACAGTGTTTTTTTGCCTTGTTACTCTCATTGTGACGCTCATTATATCTGTTTGGCAATTAATCGGTAGTCGATATAATGGTAGGTTATCGGTACTTTAACCCAAATGTTTCGTGAGTTTGGGCAAAGTTCACGCAGCATGCTACATATAATTTATGAATTGTTGGTTAGAGTTGGTGATATGAATTTGAGAATATTGGGTTGTAGCGGGGGCATTGGCGGTGAGTTGCGAACCACGTCCTTGATGATCGACGATGATATTCTCATTGATGCCGGTACCGGCATCGGCGAACTTTCACTCAGTGAAATGGGGGAGTTACGGCATATTTTTTTAACCCACTCCCATCTGGATCATATTGCCAACCTTCCGCTCCTCATCGACAGTATCTTTGAAAAAATCAAATACCCGATTACCGTGCATGCCCAGCCAGCAACTATAAAAGCGCTGAAAGAGCATGTTTTTAATTGGGTGATTTGGCCTGATTTTAGCTGTTTGCCGAATGAAGAAAACCCGGTGATGCTCTTCAGTGAGATGACCCCCGGTAAATTGGTCTCCATTGGTGATCGTGAATTTGAAATGATACCGGTTAACCACTCGGTGCCCAGTGTGGGTTTCTATGTTCGCCAGGGTGAAAATGCATTTGCCTTCAGTGGTGACACTACCACCAACGACACCTTTTGGGCGGGACTTAATTTGCGGAAAAAGCTCGATATGCTGATTATTGAAGTGGCATTTCCGAATTCGCAGTTGGCACTTTCAAAGGCGGCTTTTCATTACTGCCCCAGCTTGCTGGCTGAGGATATTGTCAAGCTGGAACACAGCCCTAAAATCTATATTTCACACCCCAAGCCCGGTCAGGAAAAAAAGATAGCCGATGAGCTTAAGGCTTATGGCGTCTGTGACGGGTTTATATGTTTGCAGGGAAACGAATGTTTTGCGGTATAATGCCTGCTTAGGGATGTAGAATTCATTAAAATACCGCTCTTACTGGTCTTTTTGCCCGCTCTGTCTAGGCAAGTATTCGTTGCGTAGCCCACTATGCGCCCAATACCTGCCTAGACAGAGCGAACAAAAATCCGGTGCAATAACGGTACTTTAATTTTTTCTACATCCCTTATTCAGAGCTTCCCTATCCATCTCCCAATAACAAGGTCTGTTATCGCCATGTTTGAAAATTTAACTGATCGCCTTGGCCGCACGCTGAAAACCCTGCGTGGGCAAGGACGTCTTACTGAAGAGAATATTAAAGACGCTTTGCGTGAAGTGCGCATGGCGTTGCTGGAGGCAGATGTTGCACTGCCGGTGGTGCGTGAGTTTGTCGGTCATGTGAAAAATCGTGCTGTGGGTGAAGAAGTACACAAGAGCCTTTCACCGGGTCAGGCGCTGATTAAGATCGTTAACGAAGAGCTCACCGCACTCATGGGTTCGAGCTGTGAAGAGCTGGATTTGGCCGCCCGTCCACCGGCGGTTATTTTGATGGCAGGCCTTCAGGGGTCAGGTAAAACCACTTCGGTGGGTAAATTGTCCCTTTGGCTAAAAGAGCAAAAGAAAAAATCGGTGCTGGTGGTGAGCGCGGATATCTATCGTCCAGCGGCTATTGAGCAGCTGGAGACCTTGGCGAAAGAGGTGGGTGTCGAGTTCTACCCGAGTCGTACCGATCAAGATCCGGTTGATATTGCACAAGGGGCAATCCAGCACGCAAAAATTAAAGCGATTGATGTGGTTCTGGTGGATACCGCAGGGCGGCTGCATATTGATGAGACGATGATGGGTGAAATTATTCGTCTGCATGCCGCCATCGATCCGGTTGAGACGCTGTTTGTGGTGGACTCCATGACCGGTCAGGATGCAGCCAATACTGCAAAATCTTTCAATGAAGCGCTTCCTCTAACCGGTGTCATTCTGACCAAAACAGATGGTGACGCCCGTGGTGGTGCGGCGCTCTCGGTCCGGCAGATTACTGGAAAGCCGATTAAGTTTTTGGGTGTGGGTGAAAAGAGTACCGCTCTTGAGGCATTCCACCCGGATCGTGTTGCATCGCGTATTCTGGGTATGGGGGACATGCTGACCCTGATTGAAGACGCGCAGCAGAAAGTTGATCATAAAGAAGCCGAAAAACTGGCTAAAAAATTAAAGAAAGGGAAGGGTTTTGACCTGGAAGATTTTCGCACCCAATTGCGCCAGATGAAAAAAATGGGTGGTATTACCAGCTTGATGGATAAGTTGCCGGGTGTCTCCGGTATCCCGAAAAATGTGAAAAACCAAGTAGATGATCGGGAGTTGGTACGCCTAGAGGCCATTATTAACTCAATGACCCCGGGTGAGCGTCGCACGCCCGATATTATTAAAGGGTCACGCAAGCGTCGTATTGCCGCCGGGTGTGGCCTGCAGATTCAAGATGTTAACCGCCTGTTGAAACAGTTTAACCAGATGCAGAAAATGATGAAAAAAATGAGTGGTAAAGGCGGGCTGACCAAGATGATGCGTGGCATGGGTGGCCGCATGCCGCCAGGTGGATTTCCACCGGGTAGCATGCCCTTCTGATCCACTCTTTTGGTTGGGGAATATATTTAGGTTTCATTTTTAGCAAAAATTGGGTAGAATACGCGCCCAAATTCATTACGATTCGGTCGCATGGCGGGGTTGTTTAGTTTATGTACAGATTAGAGGGTTTTTAGTCCATGGTTACTATTCGTTTGTCACGTGGTGGCTGCAAGAAGCGTCCATTTTACAACATTGTTGTGAAAGATAGCCGTACCAAGCGTGACGGTCGTTTCATTGAGCGCCTTGGTTTTTTCAATCCAACAGCTCAAGGTGCAGAAGAGCGTCTGCGTATTGATAATGAGCGTGTTGGTTACTGGGTAGGCCAGGGTGCACAAACTTCTGATCGTGTTGCAAGCTTGATCAAATCAGCTGCTAGCGCTTAACTCCTGTACCGCCTGTTGCCAGTTCGCAATGATGGGCGCTTCTAAAAATTAGAGATTTTGTTCTGTGAGTAGGCGGGAATGTTCGAAAAAGCGGAGTTTATGGGTATAAATGAGCATTTTGAGGTCATTTTCAACACCCTCACAGAGGAAAATGTCAATTCTTAGAGGTGCCCTGATATGAGCCAGGAAGAGCAGGAATTGATTGATGTGGGTCGGATTTCCGGCCTGCATGGCGTTAAGGGGTGGGTGAAAATATTCTCCTATACCGATCCCCGTGAAGGAATACTTAAATATAGCCCGTGGTTAGTTAAAGTTGATGGGCAGTGGCGTCAATTTAAACTCAATGCAGGGCGCGCTCAGGGTAAAGGGGTCGTCGCACATATTGAGGGTTATGACGATCGCGACCTGGCGGCAACGTTGATGAATTGTGACATTGCTATCCGACGTGAACAGCTGCCGGCAGCCAAGCAAGGGGAATATTACTGGATTGACCTGGTCGGTCTTGATGTGGCCACGGTGGATGGGGTGTCTCTTGGTCATGTTAAAAAGGTGATGCCCACCGGTGCCAATGATGTGCTGGTTGTTGAGAGTGTTGAAGGCGAAGAGTTGCTGATCCCTTTTGTTAAAGAGGTCTACATTCTCGGTGTTGATCTTGAATCTCGCCGTATTACGGTTGACTGGCAGCTCGATTACTAATGCGAATAGAGCTGGTTAGCCTGTTTCCCGAGATGTTTGACGCCATTATCGACTATGGCGTGACCGGGCGTGCTGTGGATCGGGGGCTTTTGAAGCTGGGTTTTAATAACCCCCGGGACTATGCAAAAGATCGCCATCGCACGGTTGATGATCGCCCCTATGGCGGCGGCCCCGGCATGTTGATGAAGGTTGAGCCGTTAAAGGATGCCATTCAGGTGGCGCGTGAACGGTTAGCGGGTGATGCAAAAGTTATCTATATGTCGCCCCAGGGGCGCGTATTAGATCAGGCTGGGGTTGTCGAGCTTTCCCAGTGTGACAATTTGATTGTTATTTCGGGCCGCTACGAAGGTGTCGATGAGCGATTAATTCAGTCACAAGTGGATGAAGAGTGGTCTATTGGTGACTATGTGTTAAGTGGCGGTGAGTTAGCAGCCATGGTAATGATTGACAGTGTAGCAAGGCTACTGCCCGGTGTTTTAGGTCATCAGGCATCAGCACTGCAAGACTCTTTTTACCAAGGGCTGCTGGATCATCCACACTATACCCGCCCTGAAAAAATGGATGAGGGTGATGTGCCGGCAGTGCTGCTGAGTGGTGATCATCAGGCAATAGAGCGCTGGCGGCATCAGCAGGCGCTGGGGAGAACCTGGCTAAGAAGACCGGATTTGCTGGAAGGCCAATCACTTAGTCGAGAACAGCAGGGTCTTTTGCAGGATTTTTTGCAAGAAAACGAACAGAGTTAAGGAAGCTCTGAATAAGTTTGGTGAAATCCAGACTTATTCAGAGCTTCCTTAGAGATTTTGGCGTATAATGCGCGCATAATTTTTGGGAGCAGGAAATGAGTAATCTTATCGATCAGATCAATGCGGAGCAGATGAACCGCGAACTAGTGGACTTCAATCCGGGTGATACCGTTGTGGTTCAGGTTAAAGTGACAGAGGGTACCCGTGAGCGCCTGCAGGCCTTTGAAGGTGTCTGTATTGCCAAGCGTAACCGTGGCTTGAACTCCTCTTTCACCGTGCGTAAGATTTCTCATGGTGAGGGTGTTGAGCGTGTTTTCCAGACCTACAGCCCGATTGTTTCTGATGTTCAGGTCAAGCGCCGTGGTGATGTTCGTCGTGCCAAGCTTTACTATCTTCGTGGCCTGGAAGGTCGCGCAGCACGTATCAAAGAGAAGTTGGTTTCCAAGAAGTAACCTTCGCTCTATCACCGTAATGGTGAGTATTCAAAAGCAGGTGTCATGGCAACGTGACGCCTGTTTTTTTATGCACGCTGAGTAGTTATCGGCTCTGTTAATTGAGGGTATCCTCCCATGGGCAAAATTGACCAGATTAACTCAGCTCAACAGCAGTTGATTGAGTCATTCATTGATGCGCTGTGGATGGAGCGGGGCTTGAGTGCCAACACTCTGGATGCTTATCAAACTGATCTGGCAGCACTCTCAGAGTGGCTTCATCGTCAGAGTGCAACCGGCTTGCTTGAGGCTGAACGCGAACAGCTTTTGGATTATTTAGCTTATCGCGTTCAGCAGAAAAAAAGCCCACGTTCCAATGCCCGCTTGCTCTCCTCAATGCGGCGTTTTTACCACTATCAAATCAGAGAAAAGCGGTTAGAGGATAATCCCTGTGTGCGCATTGAAGCACCAAAAATTGGGCGCAGTCTGCCGCAAGCACTAACTGAAGCTGAGATTGATGCACTGTTTGAGGTGCTTGATGTTGAGCAAGCAAATGAGCTGCGTGATCGTGCAATGTTAGAGGTGATGTATGCTTCTGGCTTGCGAGTCTCCGAACTGGTTGGGTTGCAGCAATCACAAATTAATTTACGCCAGGGTGTAGCCAGAATCTTGGGGAAAGGGGCAAAAGAGCGCATTGTGCCACTGGGGGAGGAGTCGGTCGAGTGGCTTCAGTGTTACCTCAAGTCGGCTCGACCCGGTTTAGCGAAAGGGAATGCAAGCGAAGTGTTGTTCATCTCTTCCCGTGGTAGCCAGGTGACACGGCAAACATTTTGGTACGCGATCAAACGCTACGCGCAACGCGCCGGGATTACAAAAAAACTCTCACCACACACCCTTCGTCACTCATTTGCCACCCATCTTCTCAATAATGGTGCTGATTTAAGAGTGGTGCAGATGTTGTTGGGTCACAGTGATCTCTCGACAACACAGATTTACACACACATTGCCAAAGCAAGGTTACAGGCGTTGCACGCAAAACATCACCCACGGGGTTAGCCCCAATTCAGCGTGCAGGTTAGAATCTTGAGCTGAACTATGGCATAGTTACGCGGTCGTAACCAACGCTAACCCCCGAACAGGGTATAACTTTTAGGTGGAAATAGAATGAAGAGAACGCTGGTGGCCATGCTGGCCCTGTTGCTGAGTAGTGCGGCTGTCGCAGATGTCGATGCGGAAAATAATATTCGTCAGGCGATGAGTCAACTGGCACCTGATCTAAAGCTGGACTCAGTAAAGGAATCACCCGTTGCCGGTTTGTATGAGGTGGTGTTTGGTGCCGAGGTGATCTACCTCTCAAGTGATGGCAAATATCTGATTCAGGGAAGTCTTATTGAGACTGCGACACGTAAAGACCTGACCGAAGATGCCCGTAGTGCGGGTCGTAACAAGGTTCTGAATGATTTAAAAGAAGAGGACCTGGTTGTTTTTGCACCTGAAGAGACCAAGTATACCGTGACCGTGTTTACCGATATTGATTGTGGTTACTGCCGTAAACTGCATGATGAGATGGATGCATACAATGCACTGGGTATTAAAATCCGTTACGTCGCCTATCCTCGTGCAGGGGTTGGCTCTACCGCATTTAATAAAGCCGAAACCGTTTGGTGTGCAGAGAATCGGCAGAGTGCCATGACCATTGCAAAAGCAGGTAAGTCACTGGAAGAAAAAATCAAAACAGGTGACATAACACTGAAAGAGAACTGTGCCAGCCC
>UOFP01000104.1_pt1 | contig 13640 bp, 6 predicted proteins | sample 1988921 | NCBI WGS metagenome assembly UOFP01 (sample SAMEA4712195, study PRJEB27164) | hydrothermal vent metagenome | biome: marine basaltic hydrothermal vent biome; feature: marine hydrothermal vent; material: mineral | place: Pacific Ocean | collected 2011-06-14/2011-07-23 | depth 1719 m | reverse complement strand
CCGGATTTTTGTTCGCTCTGTCTAGGCAGGTATTGGGCGCATAGTGGGCTACGCAACGAATACTTGCCTAGACAGAGCGGGGAAAAAGACCAGTAAGAGCGGTATTTTAATGAATTCTACATCCCTTGGTTAAAGATGTTTGGAGGCCGAGGCTTCAGCCGGTATTTTTGCACCACTCTCAACCAGCATATAGGGGCAGCAGCTAAAGCCTTGCACTAAAGTGCATAGTTTCAACTAGCGGTCTGAGACCAATGAAAAACAAAGCACTACACGCAATCGCCCAAGCGGCGGCTAAAAACATCAAGAGCGAAGCTGAGCCACCTCAACACTTGAAAAGTGAGCCACATACCAGTACTCCGCCAAAGTTATATTGACGGAATACTGGCAAATGGATCAATATGCACTCTGAGCTGGGGCATTTTCCGCCTCACCAACTGCCGCTAGCAACTGCTCCCGTTGCGCGGTTGCAACCGTGGTAAAGTGCTCTACCGCCGCACCAAGAAACCACTGAATCACGGTACTGCGATACAGCCTCAGCGAGAGCTGCAACTGCTCGGCACGCATCTCTCCCAGGGCTGAGCGATAAATCATCTCCGAGGTGTAGCGGCCACTCTCAAGGTAGTCGGTATAAAGCTGTTGCAGCAGTAGATCTTCGGCAAACTGGGGGGAGATGCCCTGCTGAACCTCTTGCAGTCGCAACATCGTCAAGGTGGCCAATGCCTGCACTCCGGCATAGAGTTCGTTGCCGGCACTGGCACGATCCAGGCCACTAATAATGTAGGTTTTCTGCTGATCCAGGGGGGCTGACTTGTAACCACGGGCATATGTCCGCAACGCTTCCAGGTTTTCAGCAGCACCGGCTCGTTCGAGGCCCAATCTCACCTGCTGAATCTGCTCAGAGCGCAAACTGGAGAGTAATAACTCAAAGCGATTGGCATCGTATTGATCCCGCAACTGCTCAGCGAGTTTTTTGCTCAACAGTTGTGGATCAAAGTAACGATCAATCAAACGTTCCAAAGCAGCATAATCCAGCTCACCCGAGGCAACACCCTCCAGCCGACGTTGATTCAGGCCGCGAACCAACGTCTGGTGAAGCTCACTGAAATGGCTTTCCATACCCAGCAACTGTAGCGCTTCGAGAACCTTTTTTTCTTCTGTTTCACTGGCAGCAGCGGCACTGAAACAGAAAAAACCCAACACCATCACAAACAATATTCTTGCTATCAAAACAGATCCTCACTCAAACATAGTGGCAGATGTAATCCAGCAACTCTGTCACCTCAATATCAAATGATGAGTTGGCGGGCACGTCAAAACTCTGACTGGCAGCATAGGTAACCCACCCATCACTACCGGCCAATTTAACACGACAGGCACCTTGTAGCAGTTCCATCACTTCGGCTTTCTGCGTTGCAAAGTGATAACTGCCAAGTTGCATGATGCCCAGTGTCACCACATCACCATCGGATGTCACAACACGGCGACTGGTCACCCGGCCGCCATCATAAATATTGGCTTTTTTGGTGATCTCTGAATTCTTATAACTCATCTATAAATTCCTGTTTTTACTCTTCAATATTCAATAGTTCAATATCAAAAATCAATACCGAATGGGGTTTGATCATCGGCGGAGTTCCCCGTTCACCGTAGGCCAGTTCAGAAGGAATCGTCACTTGGTAATGAGAACCAACCGGCATCATTTGCAAAATAGCGGTCCAACCGGCAATCACACGATTAACCGGAAAGGTTGCCGGTTCATCACGGCGATAGGAGCTATCAAACTCACGCCCGTCGATCAGTGTTCCACGGTAATGAACCTTAACGGTATCTACTGCCTTTGGCTTGGCTCCGTCACCCTGTTTAATCACTTTATACTGCAAGCCATTCTCAAGCACTATAATATCCGGGTTTTTACTGTTTTCTGCCAGATAAGCCAAACCCGCCGCCCGATTATTTTCACCTAAAGCCTGACGACGCTCTTCAGCACTCGCCTGAAAACGCTCCATAACCACCTGGGCCTCTGCAGGGGAAATTTGTGACTCAACACTCTGCAAGCCGTCACGAAGACCTTTGCCATAGGCATCTACATCCACTTCAATCCCATCGCTCACCAGCCTCTGGCCCAGCTGATGACCAAAAATATAACTGAGTTTCGCCTCTTCACTTTCCAGTGTTTGAGATGTTCCCGCAACAGCGGAATTGCCCATAAGCAACACAACAGCACTAATGATTACGACTCGCATTTTACTCTCCAGTATTAACGTTAATTTTCTTTGACATGTTCATACAGCAGATAATTCCACCTACCTCGACTGGCGACGATAACTTGAACGTTTTAAATGGCGACTATGAACCAACCAACCGCCTTTTTGACGGCGGTTCAGTGCTTTTAACAGAATGGTCGCTTTGCCGCTACTAATTCGTTCGTTCATTAAATCCTTGTAGATTTGATTGGCCTGCTTACGGCGTCGAACCGCATCACCCACATCGGCAAATGATTCGATTGAGTCAATCACCTTCTCCAACAGGCTGTTTATCGCCCCCTGCTCCAGCTCTTGTCGCAATGTTTTCATCGCCTCGCGGTGGCGACTGCTAATGACTTCTAGCTCGGCATGCACAAACTCGGTTTGGGCCAATGGTGAGTCATGCAAATTATCCAAGGTTTCGTTAAGGTGACTTTCGCCTAGCTGCCCAAACTCATGAAAATCCACCAGGGATCTTAAGCCGCTGCGAACTTGATTAGCATTTGTGGATTGAAGTCTCTCACAAATGCGATAACAGGCCTCCCATGCCTGCAAGCGATAGATAAAGTCGAGGCCGGTGCCTTTAATATTCTGCAAACCCATCACCCGCGCCAATATGCCCGGCGGTGTGGTGTCGATGATCTGTTGAATCACTTTTTCACCACAGGCACGGGCATCTTCGATCACTACAAATTTAGCCTCAAACCACTGGCCTAGTATCTGTTGCGCACGCTGATCAAGTTTATGGCGCTGGCTGGCATCGGCGGCGCTCGGCAACTGTTCGGCAAAATCACAAAAGGCCTGATACTGTGTTAACAAGGTGCTGGCACTGTCAATCAGTGGCTGACAATAGGACGGCTCCTTCGGCAATATCTGCCGCCATTTTTCAGGCTGATCCCAATACGGTACCAGTTGTTCCACATAGGGCAACAGGTCCAATGATTTCAACTGGGCCTGTAGACGACCATCGAGCTGTGTGCGACAAGTGGGAATACGCAACCGTTCTGCCCACCGCTGCCAACTGGCCACTGCGGTTTCGGGTGATATATCTGCCCCCCACAGCGTAAAGTCGCTCAGTAGTTTATGCCACGCCAGGCGAATATAGCTCTGTAAACCCTCTAGGTTGGAGCCAATCAAGTAACAGCGGTCCTGTTGTATGTCATTGACCAATATCTCGGCAAATACCTGGGAGCGCACTACCCGGTCAGCGCGGTTATTCACCACCGTCGCAATCCAACACTCATCGCTCCACTGTTTGGATTGTTCTGATAAGCCAACCCGTTTCCAGTTATCCAGGGTACCAAAACGTTCATTCGCCGACATGCCATTGATGAATTCGAGGCGTCGCCCTGCCACCAGGGCCTGTGGATAACACTTCAACACACCCAGATCTTCCACCACCCGGTCGGCCATCTCCTTGAGGGCAAAGTCTGCTGCGATCCCCAGCTCTTCACACAGACCCAAAATCAACGCGATGTTGTAGGGGTGCTCCTGGTAGGGAAAGCGCTGCAAAATATCCGGCGTCAGCTGTGCCGCCTGCAACCAACCCACCGCATGCAAACGGCTCTTCTGTTGTCTGGCCTCATCGCGCAGCAGCGGCAACATATTTTCTTCACTGGTTACCAGACAACTGTCACGGGGAATAAAACGCTGCATCACCTGTGGAATATTAATTCCCGCAGGCCCCTGAAGGTTTTCATGGTCAGGGTAACAATTGGTGATGGTGGCAATGTCGTCATTCATCCACTGTCGCTGAAGAATCGAGACAAAATCAGGGTTCAGCGCCATGCACTCCCATAAAAACACCTCGGTATCCAGTGCGGTCGATATTTGCAGCAAGTTTTCCTGCTCCCAGATAGTCGCTTTGTCATAGGGCCGAAACAGGAACATCTCCTTCATTTCGGAGTAGCCTTTGGAGTAGAGAAACATCGCCTCACAGCCGGTGGTTTTTGACATCACATTGTAACCCAGCGCATTAAACAAAGCGGCCTTTAGGCGCTCGGTGCCGGACTTCCCTCGGGTTCCCCAGCCACCGATCACCAGCGGTAATTTTTTACGTGCATTGCGAATTCGCCGTATCAGGTAGAGGTGGCGTGCAAAAAAACCGGCACAACCGACCGCCAGTACGATTGCCAGATGTTGCAGGCTGTTTTCATAAACAGAGACAAAGTAGTCCGCGACGCGATCACCCCAATCGTAACCGGAAAACGGAATCATCACCGGAAAAAAACGACTGACCGCAGGGTCTGCACGCCAATGCTGATTGTCATATTGATGGGGTTTAAAGCTCACCTCAAAACCCAGTGCCCGTATCGCATTGACATAAGCCTCGCAGGCTAAGGTATCCCCCGTTTGCCAGTTGCGCAACGCGGCGTATTCACTGAAGCGTCGCGTTAACTGCTGCATCACCCAAAGGCGTTTCAGCAAGCTGCGGGGCGGGGTAATTTCGGTAATACCGGCGCTACTGATACGACGTATCACTGTTACCTTGTCCTGTTCACAGGCAGAGAGCAGTTCATCCACCAGCGGTAGGTAGTTACGCCAGCCACCCTCCTCTTCCATCTGTAGCGGCTCACCCGGCACCTTGGTCTGGGCCTGCTCAGCCAACACCCCGGAAGGAGCATAGAGGGTGCCGCGATAGTGGCGACCCGTGGTATGAGAAAAACCCTGGCGTTTGTCGGTTGATGGGCGGAAAAACTCATGCAGAATACGCCACAGACGACGCGCAACATGCTCACCCCGGGTAATCAGCAAATAACGTTTGCTGAAGGCGATATCAAAACCGTGCTCATGCTGTGCAATCAGTGCTAACAGACGCCCAAGCGTCAACTCATCCATATCCGGTAGCTTGTGCCGTCCAATGCGCACTCGTCTCCCCAGGGGCAGAGCCAAAAGCTGCTCTTGTAAAAAGGTTAATGATGTCATACGCACCACTGAACTCTGGCACCATAAGCGCTCACGACACTGCGCAGCAGAGGCTCTAACCACCAGCGAGTCGGCTGAAAAGTGAAGCTGCTCCAGTACCGGCAATAGCGGCTCAAGCCACTGTTCAGCGGAGTCTGCGGCCATGATCCATAACCGCAGATGGCAATCAGCCAATACTGTTAGCGCTGCACGCAACACCTTCTCTTGTGACTCATGTTGCAGGATATACGTTAACCACTGAGCGATCTGTTCATGCCATGGTGGGCAGTTCATCATCGGAGCCAGATGAGAGAGCGCGGCTACTCGCACCGAGGACTCTGGGTCATGTTGTAACAACGCCCCATAGTGTATTGCCGAATCGATATGGCAGTGCTCTGCGATGCGTTGCAGCAACGCCTGGCGGAGGTAGGGACTGGCATCTTGTGCGGCCAACATTTCATGATGCGGGTATTGTTCACACACACCGGCCTCAGCCGGTAGCAGCAGCAGTGCCCGACGGCGTACAAACAGATCATCACCCGGCGCGGGGTTAGTCAGTCGCTCGGCCACAAGGTCTTCAAGCAAGGGGAGTGATATCAGCTTGATCGAAGCCATCGCCTCACACTGCACCCATGTCGACTCTGCCCGATCTTTTACCAAACGAAGCAGTTGCTCAACAAAACGCTCTTCAAGTACGTTACTGCGATGCGGCTGGGGGATCGCTGCAACAACTTGCCCGATGCTCTGCAAAGCCGATTGACGGATACGGGCGTCCCGCATGTAAAGCAGTAACGAGCGATATTGGGTGGGAAATGCCAATGCCTGCCAACGAATTTGTAGCTCCGACAAGCCCTTCGCATTTTCCAGCCATGCCGCTGCCACCCGGCCCAATGCCTCAACCAGTAAAACCAGGTAACGCTCTGCATTAATCAGGTGGTTAAAATAACGCTCCCGCAGCGCATCTTCACCAAACCAACGATCAAAAGCATTACGATCCTGATTTAAGCTCTTGGCACCACGACCAAGCTTGGTGGCAAATTCAAGAATATGATGGCGACGTTCTTCATCTGTCGCCGCATGACGAAAGCGGTGCTGAAAAATCTGCAGCTGCTGTTCACGCTGTTTTAAATCAACCTCGGTTCGCTTCAGCTCGGCAATCAGAAAATCACTAAAACGACGCAATAACCAATCTTGGTGTTGTTCATCATCGTGACATTTTTCTTGCTGTTTTTTCAGCCAACGGAAAAAAGCCTTTTGTAGTTTTTTGAGCTTTGGTTCATCAATACGCATCAACAGCGGGTTTTTACCCGCCAGCAAAATATTTTTAATGTATCGGGTCGAGTTCATCGCTCACCTCCCTCATAACCAACACTCGGCAGACGCCACTGACGAAGCAGCTTAAAGAAAATCTCGCCGGGTAGAAAATCACGATAAGCGCGCCCTTGCAGACCATGCCAACTCACCCCTAAGACAAAACTCACATCCCCGGTTTGCAATTGATAGTTAAGCTCCCCCTGCAACTGCCAACGATTCCAGCGTTCACTCCACGCTCCCCACTCAGCCTGTAGCGACAGGGTGGTACTGGAGTAGCTGTTATCGCGCTCATCATCGGCCAGAAAGTAGCGCTGCGAAATGGCCAGTGCCAGCTCACCTTCACCCACCATTTGTCGCCAGCTGGCGGAGAGACCCATCCCATCCAGCCAAAGATCACTCAATGAATCATTACTACTGATCCAGCCACCCAACGTCCACGCCGTATCCAACCAGGGCTGGTAGGTATAACGGTTGGCAAGTCGCCAGCCGTAACGGTGCTGCGCTTTATATTCGGTAAAAATATCCTGATCAAGCCAGCCCCGGCGGTAGGGGTTAAAACTCCGACTCATGTTACGTGCAAACAGCGTCAATCGGGGGGTGTGATAGCTTTTCAGGCTTAAGCGATATAACTGATAAATAGAAGCATCCAGATAATTGGCCCACTCCAGTTGACCATATTGTGAGTCCGGCTTTTGCCAATAACTCTTAGCCCGAAGAGTGCCGCGCCAGGGGCTCTGCTGTGGCAACCACTCCACACGACCCTCAAGGGCCAGACTGGGGTTGCCAAGCTCTCTAAAACGCAGCTCAGCAGAGAGGCGGTGGTAGAGCTGAAGTGGCCGATGGTGTTTGCGATGTTGTGCCCCCAGCGCAAGAAAACGCTCCTGCTCCGAAGACTCATCCGTCAAACGCCGCTGCTGAAAACGGGCATAATAGTGCTCGCTCCCATCCTCGTGTCCCTGGGGTTCAAACGGTGAGTAGAGCCTAAACGGTTCTGCCCCAAACGATTCGGATAGTGCCAGCCGTGGCAGCGGCTCAATCACCCGGGGTTGATAGCGAACCTCAGGGGCACGCCATTGCTCGTCAACCGTCAGGGAAGAAACTCTGAGTAGTGCCGTTGAAGCACCAAACCGGGGGGCTAACGTGAGCTGTTGCCACCCCTCATCCAGGTGTAAATAGTAGGCTTGATCACGCTCATCCACCCGCTCAATCACCCTTAACATTTGCGGCCCCTTCAAGCGCATCTGCAACGGCTCTTGCACGGTGGAGACAAAGTAGCTGCGCTCGCTCGGTACTGTCCACGCTTGCAGCGCCTCCCCTGGCCGTGCCTGGTACAAGCCAACCCGCAACAGTTGGCCACTCACCTCATCGTCAATCCAGAGGCGCAGCTGATGAACACCCGCAGGTATCCTCAATTTTGCCACATGACGGGGTTGTTCCGGGGTCAGTGTCACCGCTGTTGGCGGTTTTTGACCCAACTGAATCATCACCTTGAGTGGATATTTTTGACGACTCAGCCCCTCCAGTTGCAACGCGATATGCCAGCGACTGCCACCGGGAGAAGAGCTGGAGACACCCCAAACATTGGAGCCACGCAAGCGAAACTCATGCGCCGCCAACGGGGCTAACAGGGCATTTCGAATCCGCATGCGGGGTGACTCCGGTTGCCAGCGTGGCTGCGTCACCGTGCGCCTGCCAGCACTGTGTAGAATATTTCTCTGCAACTGCCAGCGACCCCGTTGTAATATTTTTCGTGCCAACTTCCTGAGCAGAGGCCGTTGCGGATATTGCTGCTGCAGTTGTGCGGCAATCGTCAGGGAATCAATCTGATGCTGCGGTTGATTATGTTCTGCCCACCACAACAGCTGGCTCACGCGCTGTTCCGGTGAACCTGAAGCGTCACTCCCACGCCAATCCCGTGGCTGGGGAATCAATAACGAAGCGTCACCTGGCACCACCCGGCCACGGGGTAACGCCTGTGCATTTTTAATCAATGGCAGCGCCAGTTGAGGGTCAGGATAGTTGGCCAGTGGCCGCAGTGGTGCATCCATCTGCACATCCAGCAACACGTTATAACCCGGCACGTAGAGTTCAAGCTCATTTAAGCCAGCGGTTAAATCAAATTCAATCAGCTGGGCTTCACCGGGATAACCCCGCTGTATCGACGCTGTTGTGAGCGTCGTGGCCGGGCGACTTCCCAGCAGCGGGCGTTGCCACACCACATCATTATTTTTCATTCGCAACCAACTATCCAGTGGTTTTTCCGGGTCATTGGTCGGATGTAACAGGCGCACCTTAAGTCTTAGCTTGCGAGGCCCCAGCACCGTCATGGTCAGCGGTTTCTGTTGCTCAGCCAAATGGAGGAGGCGCTGCCGGTCATTAATCTTGTCTCGCACCTTTAGCATCCCGGCACTTGAGGTGACCGCCAGATCTCCTGCGGCCTGCCAGCGTCGTGGCCCCGGCAGCTGCTGATAAAACTCAGGCCATTCCAGCACTTTTTTCGCAGTGACGGGCACGGTGCCCGCCAGGAGGTCGCTGACATCACCCTGGTGCAGATAGCGCAACAGATTTTCTGCATGCCCACCCGCCTGCCGCCACTCTGTTTCAGCCTGCGCAATATCACCCCACCAGATCGCTTTATATCCCCGCCAGTAGGCACGCCACTGTGGATCGGTGACACCGCCCAGCAGAGCATCAAAACAGTGCCAGCACTGGCGTTGATAGCTTGCCGCAAGCAGTGGCTGAGTCAAACGGGGATCAGGAGAAAACACTAGGCCAACCGTAAACAACGACGCCATTTTAGCCTGCGACGCCCAACGCTCTAATAGTGAAACAAGTAGTGCATCCGACTGTTCATGCAGTGCCGATGCCACCAGTAGCGCATCGTAATCAGCCTCATCGCCCCACAGGGCATAATAAGCCAGCAACTGCTGTCGAGCCGCCTCGCGGATCAGCAACTCGGGATGCAGCAGGGCATAACGCATCAACTCACGCTCAGCCAACGGCTGTTCAGAGAGTGCCACCAGCGCCTCTACTCTACCCTGCAACGCTGCCAACTGCAGGGTCACATCCGCACTGTGTCGCTGTAACTGCGCCCAATGTTCTAACGCGCCCAGCCAGTCGTCTCTCTGCTGCGCCTCAACAGCCTGTTGTTGCGTGAGCCTGGCCTGAGATTCACCGTTGTCCGTAATCGGGGGAAATGGCGATCGATCCAAACGGTGGAGATAGCGCCGGTTGCTATCTTGTAGCTGACGAATCACCCCAACCCACTGCTTGGCAACAGAGCGCTGGAGGGCATCCATAACCGGCTGCTCGCCCTGGAGCAGCTGCCAAAACAGTGTCATCCGTGCGGTTTTACCCAGACGATCAAGCAGACCCATATAGTGTTCAGGTGCCAGTCTCTGCTCTTGGCTGTTTAGCTGCTTGATGTTGATGAACAGTGGCTGTTTTGTCGCTGACCCCGGTAAAATATGGAGTTGCAGGTCACGCTGTTGTGCCGGTAGATTAAACTCGGCATTGGCAACCCGGCTATAACGAGCAGCGGGTTGGTAGAGCCCATAACCACCACTCATGGTCATGGATTGAGAGAACCCCAGCTGCTTCAATGAAGCAATAGCCGGCTTTTTGTCCTGCCGCGTTTGCCAGACCTGCCAGGCGGGGTCGACCTTAAAGCGCTGCACCACGCGGTCTTGATCACGCATCTCCAGAATGAGCGGCTCTGTTATGCTCTCAAGATCAATCGCAATGCGTAGTCGAGGTTGCTGCTTCTGCTGCGGCAAGCGAAATGCCAGCTGACTCTCTTCAGATGACGAGAGCGCAAAAAATCGCCCACGGTTGATTGTCGCAAGCTGTGAAATAGCTTGATGTTGAGGGTAATTCCACACCATTTTCTCTCCCTCCAGCGGTGCGAGTGAGGTCGGAATAAAACTCCGAAAATAGATGTCCCCAAGGCTGTTTTGGTAAGGGGCCAGGTCACGATAGGTAAAATAGTCCTGCAGCAAACGCTGCGCCAATGCCTGGTAGATCGGCAGAGCGCTACGTTCAAGCCACGCCAACAGCTCATCTGCCACACCGACCTTATCTACACCGGCCAACTGCTGTTCTGTCCAGGCCACCACCGCCGGGTAATTTTGTCGCGTCAATGCCGGAAAGGGCAGTGCAACCATAGTGTCCACTGAAACCGCTGCGTTCATCTCAGGCAACAACAGTTCCTGACCATTGTGACGACGAACCCGCAGCAACAGATCGGCACTGCTTGAGATTTCAAGGCGGTGTTCGCCTTCGGGAATATCCAGATAGTGTTGTTGCCGATAGCCAAGTGCACGCAACTCTCCATTCACATAGCTGGGCAGGCGGTTATCCATACGGCTTTTCACTAAAAAGCGTTGCGGCGCAAGCCCCGCGATCTGAGCATCAATTTGATAGCTTTGCCGGCCAATTGTCTGCTGATCCGAAAAATAGAGGTACTCTTCCAGCATCAGACGCTGGGGGCCAACCAGTGACAAACGCAGCGGCTGCCGGGCAGGTAGATGGTAAAAAGAGCGAGTCGACTGTTTTGTGCCTTGGCGCAATGCAACCTGGGCGATATCGGGTAGTACCAGCGAATCGAGATAGTGCAGCGTGACACTCTGCTCTTCAGCACGGGATAGAAACAGGGCCAGCGGTATCGTCTGACCCGCTGATGATTCAATAACCAGCAGCCGTTGGGCCGGTTCTGCGGCAAGATAAAATGAGCGGTCATTGTCACCAGGTAGCAGCGCCAATTCTCGCGCCATCAATGAGCCGTTTGATGCCCAGATCTGAATTTTTTCGTGATCACCAAGCGCTGAAAAGTCAATCCGCAACCGCTGCTCTGCTGGTAGTTGCAACACTAACGGCTCTGCTTTGAGGTTAACCCAGGCAATACCCTGGGCATCGTTTTCACCCGGTAACGGGCCCGACACACGGTAGGGTGAGCCTTCGAAGTTATCCCAATAAATCACCTGATTAAAAGCAGCCGCATACCGCAAGGTTGCCTCATCAAACTGGGCAACCGCACTGCCAGCCAGCCAGAGGAGCAAAAACAGAGAGAGCGCCCTCATTTTGTGACACCTGACAGACAGCGATGTAACCGCTCTCTTTCCCGGCCCGAAGCAACTAGACGTTGCCGTAATCCATAAGCCATTTCCAAATGAACAAACCCATCAAACCCCTGTGAACGCAGCAAAATTCCCTGTTGATTGCGGGTCCCACCCAACTCTCTGACCTGCTGGGGATAGCTTCGCACAACACCAAACTGCGGTGCCAGGCAGGCCTGTAACCCCTGAACCTTGGATGAACCGAGTCGGCTACCATTACTCAGGATAATATCGGCCGTAGCGGCTGCTTTGCTTCGGCGTCTATTTTGAGAAAACCCGTGCAGCTGAACCACCGTAGAGAACTGTTTTTGCCGAATAACCGCCTCGCTGAAAGCATTAAACAAGGTGCCTTCTAATTGCGCCAAATCACTGTTTTCCCGGCTATCCGCCAGTCGACGGGGCGCGGTATTAATCGCCAGCGCCGCCACCCCGCCCAACGCCCACAACTCAAGCGCAATTTTGGCGGTGTTCAGGTCACTGTCGCCGTGGGGGGCTTGCAGTACCAAGTGACCCTGGCACGATTTGCAGATCAGATAAAAACCATGCCCCGAGGGACGTGCTAGATCATCTGTGAGCAGCCAATAGTCATCACCCCACGGCTGTACCAACATGCCTATTCTGGACCAGAACCGACGTTGGGAATCATCCAGTTCACGCGACTGAAACAGTCGATCAAACTGTTCAATCGCCGCCAGATAATCAACATGCAGTGGCAGTATAAAATGTTGATGACGACTCTGCTGCCACTGCTGATAGAGCGTTGTGGCTCCCCCATGATTCGCGGTGGCAAACAACAGCAGTGGCAACAGGCCGTACCATTGTCTATTCATAGCCACTCTCCTCACGAAACAGCCGATAGGCTTCTGCGGTACCCGGTGTCAACTGGCTCAGGCTGATATAACCTTCGCCACCTGAAAGCTGGCGCAGGGTAATCGGGTAATCTCCTGCGGGCAAATCGTCACCCATTGGGATAAAAAAGCTCTGCCCGCCATCCAACCACTGTTGCTGAGTGCCCCATAGTGCAGTGTGTTGCTGATTATTGGGCTGTAATTCATAGACCCGTTTATGGATTGTCCAGCCTGGCAGTGGTTGATTGGTCGGCCGATCTCCCACCTCAATGGTTACCTCAAGACGGCTCGTCTGCTGGCGGTTAGCCGCCACATGCCAGCGTGCCGAGAGCACCTCAGCCCCCGGCGCACGCTTGGTATAGTCAAAGTTCAACTGCTGCCCCTCAAAGCGATTGCTCAGGCGCTTGATCAATGGCGCATCCCCCTGGATATAATTGAGAAACAGTTCAGTACCCTCATCCGCCAATATCTCCAACTGGTGCTCGCCTGCGGCCAGCATCGACAGGTGCAATTCACCCCGCCGCTGAGCAACCTCCAGTTGATACCAGCTCACACCATCCAGAATAATGCGTAAGGTGATCGGCTCTTCGCTGTCACGTTGATAAAAGAGGGTGGGACGAAGTTGCTTCAGTCCATCCCCGCCACTGAGCGTTAACAGATGCATTTCATTCGCCGTCAACTGATGGAAAACCACCCCGAGTGAGTCCGCTTTCAGTGGTAAACCGGGCTCACGGGGAAGCAACAGATCCCGCGCCTGCCAATCACCATCGGGACGATAAGCCTGCCACTGATACTCCCCCCGTAACAGGCGAGGATCATCTTCTGGCGGAGCACTTTGCAGGCGCATCAACACATCCTGCGCGCGCTCGACCAACTGTTCACGATTTGTCGGCGACAAGACAAACCAGCTCGGCTGTTCATCTTCGGGTTGACCAAAATAGTCCATTGGTACCCGGGTGAGTAGCGGCAAGTCATAGGGGCGGCTATAACCACTGACCAACAGCGGAGCTACACTGCGAAAACGTACCGCGTGAGCCTGGCTGTCAAAATTAAAGTAGTGACGCTGTGGCAGCGAAAGATAGCGCCCCTGATCACGGTGCAGCGAACGGTCATAATGGGAAAACTGAAATTGATACGGCATATTACCACTGCGCAATACCTGACCAGAGCGATCTAGCACCTGGTAGTCAATCATGGCATTGCTATTATCCGGCACT
>UOFP01000231.1_pt1 | contig 13752 bp, 14 predicted proteins | sample 1988921 | NCBI WGS metagenome assembly UOFP01 (sample SAMEA4712195, study PRJEB27164) | hydrothermal vent metagenome | biome: marine basaltic hydrothermal vent biome; feature: marine hydrothermal vent; material: mineral | place: Pacific Ocean | collected 2011-06-14/2011-07-23 | depth 1719 m | reverse complement strand
GGGATCTCAATGCGGTGCTCTTTGGTATAAATAACCGACCCCTCACTGCCCCGGGTGACAATCAGTGCCTCTAGCTTTTCAGTTAATTCATGCGGTGCTTTGCCGGTGCGATCCTGCATCAGCTGCATCTCATAATCATTGAAAATGGCATAATCTGCCTGCTCGATAAAGCGCATTAATGCCCTGGCACCAAACATGGGTAGGCCTTGGCCCGGATCAAAAATAAACGGAATGCCTGCCTCAACAAATTGCTCTGCATGCTGAACCATGCCATCCCGGCCATCGGGGGAGACGACACCAATACTGATACCCTTCGCCTCACCGACTTTATTTTGATGGGAAAAGCTCATCGCCCCAGGGTGAAAGGCGGTAATTTGATTATCATCCAGATCAGTGGTGATAAACGCTTGCCCGGTGTAGCTATCAGCAATTATCTTGATATGCTGGTCACTAATTCCACACTGGGTCATCCAGTTGGCGTAGGGTGTGAAATCACTGCCAACGGTCGCCATCGGCAGTGCGCTGCCTGGGGCCAGTAGATTAAGGTTATAAGCGATATTGCCCGCACAGCCACCAAATTCACGGCGCATATCCGGCACCAGGAATGAGACATTCAGAATGTGCACCTTGTCTGGCAGGATATGATTTTTAAAATGGTCGTGAAACACCATGATGTTGTCGTAAGCGTAAGAGCCACAAATCAGTGCTGTCATCTTATTCTATCCCTTTTGTTTTTCAGCCTCTTGCCAACGAAGATCAGGCTTGCGTGCGGCTCGCACATCATCCAGTCGTTTCACCGGCAATGTGTGGGGTGCGCTCTTCACCTTGTCAGGATCTTCATAGGCCTCCTGTTTTACCGCAAGCAGTGCAGCAACGAAGCCATCAATTTCCTCTTTTGATTCGGTCTCGGTCGGCTCAATCAGCAAGCACTCCGGTACAATCAGTGGAAAATAGGTGGTCGGTGCATGGTAACCATAGTCCAATAACCGCTTGGCGACATCCATTGCGCTGACACCGGTCTCTTTGGTTAGTTTTTTCAAGGTGACAATAAACTCATGGGTAGCGCGACGCCCCGGTAGTGCCACCTCAAAACCAGCCTCCATTAGTTTCACCATCAGGTAGTTGGCATTCAGCGTGGCATAATCGGCCACCCGCTCCATCCCCTCTCTGCCCAACATGCGGGCGTAAATATAGGCCCGCAATACGATGCCGCTGTTACCCATATTGGCAGAGAGTCGACCAATCGACTGAGGAGCATCCTTTTCAGTGAGCCAGCGGTAGTTGCTGTCGGTTTTAGCGACCACAGGTACCGGCATAAAGGGCAGCAGGCGTTCACTAACACCCACCGGCCCAGAGCCGGGGCCACCACCACCGTGAGGGGTGGAGAAAGTTTTATGCAGATTGATATGAATCACATCAAACCCCATATCTCCCGGTTTTACTTTACCTAAAATGGCATTCAAGTTGGCCCCATCGTAATAGAGCAGACCACCCGCATCGTGTACCACATTGGCAATCTCTTTAATGTTACGGTCAAACACACCCAGTGTAGAGGGGTTGGTTAACATAATGCCTGCGGTTTGCGGACCAATAACACTTTTTAACGCCTCAAGATCCACATCACCATCATCACCGGTGGGGATTTCACGCACCGTGTAGCCGCACATGATGGCGGTGGCCGGGTTGGTACCGTGAGCGGCATCTGGACAGAGAATCTCAGTACGCCCTTCATCGCCACGGGCATCGTGGTAGGCTCGAATCATCGCCAGACCCGCAAACTCCCCCTGCGCGCCCGCCATCGGTTGCATCGAGACCCCCTTCATGCCGGTCGCCTCTTTCAATATCTCTTGCAACTCATACACACATTGCAAAAACCCTTGGCCGTGGCTTGCCGGGGTCAGTGGGTGATGACCCAAAAAGTTGGCCTGCATCGCCAGACTATTGCAGGCTCGTGGGTTGTACTTCATGGTGCAGGAACCCAGCGGGTAGAAGTGGGTGTCGATCGAGAAGTTCTTCTGTGACAGGCGAGTGTAGTGCCGTACCGCTTGCAGCTCTGAAACGGCGGGCATTTCTGCCGATTTCTGACGACGAAATTCAGCAGGAATGTTGTTCAGCTCGACCGCCTCACCCGGCTGTTGTGCCTTGTTGAAGCGATTAGCTTTGGATTGTTCAAATATCAGCATCTGGGTCGGCTCCTATCGCAACGCCTGGGCAAAGGCTTGGGCAAAGGCGACAATTTCATCACGATGCCTCATTTCAGTTGCGCAGACCAGCAGGGTATTATTTAATTCAGCGTAATCATTGGCCAGCTCAAAACCGCCCAAATAACCCGCCTCTGCCAATTTGCTTAATACTGGCGCAACCGGCTGGTTGAGGCGGATAACCGCTTCGTGAAAACAGGGGGCATCAAAGAGTTTTTCTACGCCATCAATGGCGGTGAGTTGTTCAACCAGTACCTCTGTGTTGGCATGGCAGAGCACTGCAGTGCGCTCGATGCCTTCAGCACCCATCAGGCTCATGTAGATGGTTGAAGCAGTGACCATAAGCCCTTGGTTGGTGCAAATATTTGAGGTCGCCTTTGAGCGGCGAATGTGCTGTTCCCGTGCCTGTAGTGTTAATACAAACCCCGGCTTGTCATCCAGATCAACCGTGCGCCCGATAATACGCCCCGGCAACTGGCGAACTTGCTTCTGCTTGCAGGCAATAAAGCCATAAAACGGCCCACCCCATGAGAGTGGAATACCCAACGGCTGCCCTTCACCACAAGCGATATCAGCACCCTGCTCGCCCCATTCACCGGGTGGAACAATCACCGCCATCGCCATCGGGTTAACCACACCAATCACCAACATTTTATTGCGGTGCGCCCAGTCGGTTAACTGATCTACCTGCTCCAGGCTGCCAAAAAAATTAGGTTGTGGAATCACCAGTGCAGCGTAATCTTCCCCCTCATACTGAGCCAGTAAATCAACCGTAATCTGACCACACTCGGTGCAGTAATCCAGCTCAACCAGTTCGATACCCTGGTTGCTGACAATATTCTTCACCACGCGGCGGTAATTGGGATGCACTGTAGTGGGCATCAAAATACGTTTACTTTTCGATTTTCGATTGGCCCTGATCGCCATCAATACCGCTTCTGCCAGTGCAGAGGCACCGTCATATAACGACGCATTAGAGACATCCATCGCCATCAGGTTGCTCATCATGGTCTGGTATTCATACAACAGTTGCAGCGTGCCCTGGCTCGCCTCAGCCTGATAGGGGGTATAGGCGGTGTAGAACTCGCCCCGGGTAGCTAACTCCCAGACGGCCGCCGGAATATGGTGTTCGTAAGCACCGGCACCGGCAAAACAGATCAGTGGTTGATCCTGACGTGCCCGCTGATTAATCAGCCGCGTCACTTCAAGTTCATTGAGTCCAGCAGGAATATCGCCCAGCCCTTTGGCACGCAACGCCTGGGGGATTTCATCAAACAGCTGTTCAATGTTTTGTACGCCAATGGCGTCAAGCATCTGGACTGTATCTTGCTCAGTATGTGGGATAAATGGCATCGGAGATCACTATTGGGTAATTAGGTTGGCGTTAATCTTCATCTTCAGCAATCAGCGCGCTGTACTCTTCAGCGGGCATCAGCTCTTTTACATCACTCAAGCTGGCAGGCTGCAGTTTGAAAATCCAGCCCTCACCATACGCATCACCATTAATTGTTTCCGGCGCATTTTCCAGCGCCTCATTGACCGCAATAACGGTGCCGGCAATGGGACTGTAGATGTCAGATGCTGCCTTTACCGACTCAATAACGGCACAATCCTGCCCAACATCAAGCTCGCTATCCATTTCAGGCAACTCAATGAAAACCATATCGCCCAACAGTGCCTGGGCATGGTCTGAGATACCCACGGTGACACTCCCGTCATCCTCAATACGCACCCACTCATGACTTTGGGTATAAAACAGTTCATTCGGTGTATTGCTCATTATGGCAATCCTTCTGAGTTATTAGTGGGGGCTTTTGTGTAGGGTGCCTCTAAAAATAGTGATTTTTTGGTGAGAGCAAGGAAGCGCCGCGTGCAGAACCGCAGTGTACAGGGGTACATGAGGATTCGAGCACGGAGCTGACGCTGCTATCGCTGAAAAATTGCATTTTTAGAGACGCCCCGGCTATTTTAGATTAGTTCAGCTCTTCATAACAAGCTTTGCCGTGACGGACGAAAGGGGGCTTAACCACCCGGGCATCCTGTAATTTGCCACGAATCTCGACCTGACAACGGTTACCCATAGCGGCAGGCACCCGTGCCAAGGCAATCGACTTGCCCAGAGTGGGTGAAAAAGTACCACTGGTAATTTTACCGTCACCGGCATCACTCACCACCCGTTGATGACCGCGCAGTACGCCGCGCCCCTCAAGGAGCAAACCCACCAGTTTATGCTCAGCTCCAATCTCCCGCTGTTTTTGCAACGCGATGCGACCAATAAAATCACGTTCTACAGGCTGCCAAGCGACCGTCCAGTTGAGATTGCACTCCAGTGGCGAGATGCTCTCATCCATATCAGCCCCATAAAGGCTCATGGCGGCTTCCAGGCGCAGGGTATCCCGGGCACCGAGACCGATGGGTGCAACACCCGCCTGGCGCAGTTTTTTCCATAACGCCTCTACGCCACTTGCCGGCAGAACAATTTCATAGCCATCTTCGCCGGTATAACCCGTCCGCGCAATAAACAGCTCGCCACAAAAACAGGCGTTAAATGGCTTCATTTCAGCAACCTTTGTACAGGTCTCATCATCCAGCACCTGGTGCACTTTAGTCCGTGCATTTGGCCCCTGAATTGCAATCATCGCTAACCCTTCCGGACTCTCTAACGTGAGATTGAAATGCTCTGATTGCTGGGTAATCCAGGCCAGGTCTTTTTTTCGGGTCGCTGCATTCAATACAATGCGGTAATAGTTGTCGTGGATAAAATAGATAATCAGGTCATCAATCACACCGGCCTGCTCGTTAAGCATGCAGGTATAGAGTGCCTTACCATCACTTTTTAGTTGATCCACATCATTGGCAACCAGCTTCTGTAGAAAAGCCTTCGCCTGTTCACCTTGAAGATCCAATACATTCATATGTGAAACATCAAACATACCGGCATCGCTACGCACGATATTGTGTTCGTTAAGCTGCGAGCCGTAGTGGATCGGCATATTCCAACCCGAAAAATCCACCATTTTGGCATTCATTGCCAAATGTTGGTCGTAAAGTGGGGTTTTATTCATCGTTTTCTCTTAAATTTTTAATTTTCTGCCAACCGGCTAAAGCCTCGACCTCCAAACCCTATCAGCTTCCAACGATGGGGGTGGAAATTAAATGTTAGTTACGCTTCTGCATGGTATGACGAACGAACCATCGGCGCAGATTTAACCCAACTAAACCCCATCGCCTTGGCTTGCTCGCCATACCAGGAAAATTTATCGGGATGAATGTACTCCACCACCGGTAAATGTTGGCGACTGGGGCGTAAATATTGCCCAATGGCAATACGTGAAACCTGGTGACAACGCAGATCTTCCAATGTCTGTAACAGCTCGGACTCACTCTCACCCAGCCCCAGCATAATGGCCGATTTACTCTCCACCCCCGCAAGCCGTGAAGCTGATTTTAATAAATCCAGCGAACGCTGATACTTGGCCCCCTTGCGAGCCACCTGATACAAACTGGGTACCGTTTCAATATTGTGCCCCCAAACCAGCGTGGTAGCGTGTGTCGCCAGGCCGGGCTGAACCGCCCGGTAAATCAGCTCAAGTGCCTCTTGCTGACAACCACGAAAATCAGGTGTCAGGATCTCCAGACCAATTTCAGGTTGTTGTTTACGCAACAGCCGCAACGTCTCGCTAAAAATAGAAGCACCGCCATCTTCCAGCTCATCACGGTTAACCGAGGTTAGCACAATGTAATCCAGCGCCATTTGTGCCACCGCCTCGGCCACGCGACGCGGCTCATCCAGATCATACACAGGCGGACGCCCGGTCTTCACATGACAGAAGCCACAGGCCCGGGTACAGGTGTCACCCAGCAACATCAATGTTGCGGTACCTCGACTCCAGCACTCACCACGGTTGGGGCAACGCGCTGCTTCACACACTGTATTCAAACGTTGCTCTGCGACCATACTTGACGTTTTGGCATAGGAGGGATCGCTGCTCAGAGAGGCGCGAATCCACTCCGGCATACGCTGCCGATTGGGTAGCGGTTTATCCGTTGCTTCAACCGTAACGGGAATACGCTGCAGGGGAGATTGTTTCATGATGACCAGAGAGAAAATAGAGGTGTGGCAAACCAGTGCAATAACAAAAACAGGCCACGATAGCAGCCTGTTTCAGAAGAGCACTCTACTTGCTCTTGTTGTGCTCTAACACAAAGGTGGTGATCGCTTCCAACTCAGCACCCTTAATATTTGGGAATGCAGACATAGTCATACTTCCTTGGGTCACTTTTGCCGCAACAAATGCCGCATTGGCATTCTCCGCACTGATCTCCCAGAAGGTGGTTAATTCGGTTTCACTGATCGCGCCATGACAGCCGACACAGGATTTAGCAAAGATCTCTTTGCCCGATGTACCCGCCGCCGGTGTATAATCATCAGAGCCAGCACAACCACTTAAAACAGCAACCGCAACGGCTACTAATAATACCTGTTTTCTCATGTTTTCATTCATCCATATACTATGTGAGTTCAATAACCGCCTAATGGTTACTAATTTTGTCAGGAATTGCAATATGAATCACGGATTTTTCATCACCGGCACCGATACAGAAGTTGGAAAAACCTACGTCAGCTGTGCACTGCTGCGGGCTTTTTCCCGAAATGGAAAGCATGTACTGGCAATGAAACCGGTGGCCAGTGGTTGTCAAAACAGCGGCTACGGGTTACGCAATGACGATGCCTTGCAACTAATCAGCAACAGCGATCGAAAACTTCCTTACGAGACGGTCAACCCTTACGCTTTTAAACCAGCGATAGCACCACACATTGCAGCAAAGCAGGCCAATATCACCATCGACCTGCCACACCTCGAACAGTGTTATCAGGCAATCGCCAGCCAAGCTGACGTGACCATTGTTGAAGGGGCGGGTGGCTGGCTGGTACCGCTGAATGAACAACACAGCATCGCCGACCTCGCCGCCATGCTGGCGCTGCCGGTGATACTGGTGGTTGGCATTCGACTGGGCTGCATTAACCATGCACTGCTTAGTGCCGCCGCAATCCGAGAGAGAGGGCTCAAGCTCGCCGGTTGGGTGGCCAACTGCGTCGACCCGAACTGCGCCTGCATTGAAAAAAACATTCACTCCATTAGCCAGCGAATCGATACCCCTTGCCTGGGAGAGATCCCGTTTGACCCCCAAGCCGATGCAGAGAAGCGAAGCTATTATCTGAAGATTCGCTCTCTGTTATAATCGCCACTATCACCTCCGGAATATGATGGAAATAGCTATGAAGCAATATATTGCACCCTGTATCTCAATAATATTCACTCTCATGTTACTGCAACCGATGGCTTATGCAGAGAGTATTTGGGATCCCAAACAGCCCCCGGCATTGATTGAAAAACCGCTCAATATCACCGTCTACCGCTCTGAGTCATGTGGCTGCTGTAAAGATTGGATTGACCATCTGGAGAAGCATAACTTCAAGGTGGATGATATCATCAACAACGACATGCACACGGTAAAAAGGGAGCTGGGACTGCCCGGTGAGCTGGCCTCCTGCCATACTGGCATTATCGATGGTTACGTTATTGAAGGGCACGTACCTGCCCAGGATATAAAAAAACTGGTCCATCGTCGGCCCGATATTGCTGGATTAGCGGTTCCGCAGATGCCCCACGGTTCACCGGGCATGGAGACCGGACGCAAGGATGAGTTTTCAGTGATTGCATTCGACAAAAAAGGCAACTTTGAGCAGTTTAGCCACTATAAAAACCAACACTAATCGTTACTCAGCGTATTCATCAGAGCACGAAAAGGCCATAGCGCCACGAACCTTGCGGTGATCAGGCATATCGCATTGAATCTGATAAAAAGAGAGAAAACATCAAAAGGTGGTCGGGGGTAAAAACAAAAAGGCTAAAGATTAAAGGCGGGCTGGAATGAAAGAGGCGATGCAGCAGGCGCGGAAGCGTGCCATACAACAGGCGGTTAAACCCCTTCGGGGTTAATTACAAAAATATTGTTGCACTTCTATTTGCTGCCGGTAACATGAGACATTGTGCAAGCAATAGCTAATAAGCGAATACTTTAATGCCAATTATTAATTTTTTAAACCCTGTACGAGATAGTCACAAAGTCTCTGCGTATAGTAGAAAAATTCTTGAAGATATAATGAAGGCCTCCGGTGTAATGCAGATTACGATTACCAGCACTGCTAGAACCGCTCACGATCAAGCAAGAATTATGTTCGAAAATATCGAGAGACACGGTACAGATCATCAAAAGAAACTCTATGGGACGTATGGCGACAAAATTATCGATCACTATTTAACGTTGAAGTCCGGTGGCAATTCGAAGGTTGTCATAATTTCTCAAATGGCTTCTAAAATAAGTTTTCTTGGAGCACGCAACGTTTCCAGGCACGCTGGTGACCCAAAAAAATTAAATGTCATTGATATCGCTCCAAGTAGTATAAATTTGGCAAGTAGAAATAAATTTGAGACAGCGGTTAATAATGATTCACGGGTGGCTAATTTCCTCACTCCCCCTAAAGACCCCGCCTATCATCTAGAGATTCCTCAACCTTAAGAAGGGTCTAATAATGTCGCTTATAAAATACATACCTCTTCTTCCCATATTAATTTTAAATATTGCATGCGCAAACGGCAATCTTCCTTACAGTAATGACTCTTTTTCGGAAGATAAATATAAAAACAATAATACAGTTTTACTATTTCAAAAATTTCCTGAATCCAATGAATATAAAGGGGTTTTGAAAGGTGGGAGTTTGTTTTCTGTTAAATACTGGGCGGGTGTTCACTATGGGGTTCATGCTGTCATGTTACTCGGGCCACAAATGAAAACTATTCCAGATGAATTAAACAGTCAAATAATTCAGTTGGCAAAGTTGGCACTATATGAACCCGAGCTAAGTGTGTTGGTTGATTCTATTCATAAAAGAAATATTAAGCTTTCAGATTCTCCAGAAATTATTCATATAAATTCTGATGAGTATAGCGAATTTTATATTTCATCCTCTATTGTCCGTGAAGCAATACTAATTGAAATCAAGCTATATCGAGGGTGATTATTTTAGAAATGATGAGCCTGTAAACCACCACACCAATACGGTGGTGTTGATTATTGCGTCTGTTTTGGGGGTTGAATTTTGATCTCAGCGGCAAACAGCTCTTCGGCATCCACCTTGTCGAAGCTGTATTTCTGATTGCAAAACTCACAGCCCACTTCAATGCTCCCTTCGTCATCAATAATGGCATGTATCTGATCGATACCGAGGCTCTTCAGCATGCCGCCCACCCGCTCGCGGGAGCAGCTGCAACGAAAACAGATCGGTTCAGCATCAAACAGCCGTAGCTGCTCTTCATGAAACAGGCGATGCAGTAGCTCTTTCACCGGCAACTCCAGTAACTCCTGAGTGCGAATAGTTGTCGCCAGGGCGATGGCTCTATCCCAATCTTCCCGGTTTTCATCACTCATATCACCGGGCATTCGCTGTAACATCATGCCGCTGGCCTGCTGGTCATCAGCCGCGAGCCATATATGGGTATCGAGCTGCTCTGAGTGAGTGAGGTAGTGTTCCAGAGACTCAGCCAGAGTCTCACCGGTAATTTCAACGATGCCCTGGTAACGCTCACCCTGTTTTGCCGGGTCAATGGTGATGGCTAGGGTGCCGTTACCCAGCAGGGTTTTGAGGCTGCCATCGACAATCTCACCCTGCCAGTGTGCAATACCCCGAATGGCACGCTCATTACTGGCTTCCATCACCATCAGGCTAATCGGGCCGCTGCCCTGAAACTGAATGGTCAGGGTGCCTTCAAACTTCAGGGTTGAGACCAACAGTGCGCTGGCCGCCATCATTTCACCCAGCAGTTTTTGCACCGGCGCGGGGTAATCGTGATGGGAGAGCGCGGTTCGCCAGCTGCTATCAAGATGTACCAGTTCGCCACGGATTGGCGCATTTTCAAAGATAAAGCGTTGCAGGGTATCCTGCTCAGCGGATGAGATTTGCGTCATAGCCCTACCCGAAAATTTTCTTTTTCAGCATCTGGTTAACCTGGGCCGGATTCGCCTTGCCCTGGGTCGCTTTCATTACCTGTCCCACAAAGAAGCCCATCATCTTATCTTTGCCACCACGCAACTCCTCTGCCTGATTTGGATTGTTGGCGATAATCTCGTCAATCACCGCTTCGATTGCACCACTGTCGGTGTTTTGCTTGAGATCTTTGGCTTCAATAATGCTGTCCGCATCACCTTCACCATCCCACATCGCGGCAAATACCTGTTTGGCAATCTTGCCGGAAATGGTGTTATCGGCAATGCGTTTTACCAACCCGCCCAACTGCTCGGCAGATACCGGGCTGCTGGCGATGCTCTGGCTGTTTTTGTTCAATGCACCAGACAGCTCAACGATGACCCAGTTCGCGCAGGTTTTAGCCTCTGCCCCGGAGGTTTTCAGCACCGCCTCGAAGTAGTCGGCCAGCTCTCGACTGCTGATCAACACATCGGCCGCATCGGTTTTTAAGCCAATATCCTCAATAAAACGGGCCTTTTTGATATCCGGCAGTTCCGGTAATGTTTTTGCCACTTCATCCAGATAGGAGGGTTCAACCACCACTGGCAGCAGATCCGGGCAGGGGAAATAGCGGTAGTCGTTGGCCTCTTCTTTGGAGCGCATGGAGCGAGTTTCGTCTTTATCTGAGTCGTAGAGGCGGGTCTCTTGAATAATTTTTCCGCCCCCTTCCAGAATGTCGATTTGACGTTCCACTTCGTGATTAATTGCCCGTTCAATAAAACGGAATGAGTTGAGGTTTTTGACTTCGGCACGGGTGCCTAACGCCTGTTGCCCCACCGGACGTACCGAAACATTGGCATCGCAACGGAACGATCCCTCCTGCATATTGCCGTCACAGATCTCTAGGTAACGAACCAAGATGTGCAGTTTTTTCATGTAGGCCACCGCTTCGTAAGCTGAACTCAGCTCTGGTTCGGAGACGATTTCCAGCAGCGGGGTACCGGCGCGATTCAGATCGATACCGGTCATGCCGTGAAAGTCTTCATGCAGTGATTTTCCGGCATCTTCTTCCAGGTGGGCACGGGTTACACCGATACGTTTGGTGGTGCCATCCTCCAGCACAATATCGAGTTGCCCCACGCCGACAATGGGGTGATCCATCTGGCTGGTTTGGTAACCTTTTGGTAGATCAGGATAAAAGTAGTTTTTGCGGGCAAATACCGAACGCGGCGTAATCTCGGCATCAATGGCTAGGCCAAACTTCACCGCCATACGCACCACCTCTCTATTCAGCACCGGCAACACGCCGGGCAGACCCAGGTCAACCGCACAGGCCTGGGTATTCGGCTCAGCACCATAGGCGGTGCTGGCACCGGAAAAAATCTTGCTCTTGGTTGCTAGCTGGGCGTGAATCTCCAGCCCGATAACCGTTTCCCACTGCATATTGTTAACCTCGTTGTTTCTAAGCAGGGATTGCCCTGATTTTAATTTCACTCTCGGCGTTTGTTCGCTACAGATAGCGCGCGGGGCCTTGCTGGTGCCACTCTGTCACCTGTTGGTACTGGTGGGCGACATTGAGCAGGCGCGCTTCATCAAAATAGTTGCCGATAATCTGTAGGCCAGCAGGGCGGCCATTGACCACACCGGCAGGTACCGAGATGCCCGGTAGACCGGCCAGATTGACCGCGATGGTGTAGATGTCTGACAGGTACATGCTAACCGGGTCTTCACTCTTTTCACCAAAGTTGAATGCTGGCTCTGGCGTGGTCGGCCCCATAATTACATCAACTTCTTCGAAGGCTTTTTTGAAGTCGTCAGAAATAAGCTGGCGAATCTGCTGTGCTTTAAGGTAATAGGCATCGTAGTAACCGGCAGATAGTGCGTAGGTTCCCACCATAATGCGACGTTTCACCTCCTCACCAAAACCTTCGCCTCGTGATCGTTTGTAGAGATCTTCCAGATCAACCGGGTTTTCACAGCGATAACCAAAACGAACGCCATCCATACGCGACAGGTTGGAGGAGCACTCGGCAGGAGCGATCACGTAGTAAGTGGGTACCGCAAGGCCGGTATTGGGCAGGCTGATCTCTTTTACCGTTGCTCCCAGTTTTTCATACTCTTTGATGGCCGCGTCAATCGCTGTGGCCACGCCGCTATCCAACCCTTCACCAAAATACTCTTTTGGCAAACCAATTTTAAGGCCTTGCAAGCTGTTAGCCAGGTCAGCGGTGTAGTCGGGGACAGGCTTGTCCAAACAGGTGGAGTCCCGGGCATCAAAACCGGCCATGGTGTTCAGCATGATAGCGGCATCCCGGGCGTCCCGGGTCATCGGCCCGGCTTGATCCAAACTGGAGGCAAAAGCAATCATGCCGTAGCGGGAGATGCGCCCATAGGTTGGTTTCAGGCCGGTGATGCCACAAAGTGCCGCCGGTTGGCGAATCGAGCCGCCGGTGTCGGTGCCAGTTGAGGCCGGGGCCATGCGTGCTGCCACACAAGCAGCAGAGCCACCAGAGGAGCCACCGGGCACCGCATCCAGATCCCACGGGTTTTTTACCGCACCGTAAAAGCTGGTCTCATTCGATGAGCCCATGGCAAACTCATCCATATTGGTTTTACCCAACATCACGCTACCCGCACTGTTAAATTTTTCAATCACCGTTGCACTGTAGGGAGCGATGAAGTTATCCAACATTTTAGAGCCACAACTGGTGCGTACCCCATCGGTACAGAAAATATCTTTCTGCGCCAACGGAATACCGGTTAGTGCCGTGGCATTACCCGCAGCTAACTGCTCATCAGCCGCTCTGGCCTGTGCCAGTGCCAGCTCGGGGGTGACGGTAATAAAGCTGTTCAAATCACTATCAAATTGTTGAATACGATCCAGATAGTGCTGGGTCAACTCGACACTGGAGAATGCCTTGTCACGCAGGCCCTGCGCCAGTTCAGAAATAGTTTTATTGTGCATAGTCGCTTCGATTTTGTTTGGTACGGAGGTTTTCGGGATACGATGGAGAGCTATTCAATCACCTTGGGAACTAAAAACAGATGATTTTCAGTTGCCGGGGCGATTGCTTGAAACTTTTCACGCTGGTTCTCTTCTGTCACCTCATCTGCCCGCAGGCGCTGAGCAATATCCAGCGGGTGAGCCATCGGTGTAATACCGGTGGTATCCACCGCACCCATCTGCTCCACCAGTGCTAAAATCGAGCTGAGGTTACGGGCGTATTCAGGAACATCCTGCTCACTAATTTGCAGCCGTGCCAGATGGGCGATCTTTTCAACGTCCGCTTTTTCTAATGACATTATCCAACTCCAGAAGGGGAATTATTCTAAAAACGCTAAAGTTATCACAGTTGGCACCTTGCCCAAAGCCCTTAGCGCGGATACACTAGGCGAGATTTCTTCCTATCAATTAGAATTGGCGATAAATAAAGCTTATGTTTGGTTCTCTGCGCGGCATGTTTTCGAGTGATCTCTCCATCGATTTGGGGACAGCAAATACCCTGATTTACGTCAAAGGCC
>UOFP01000308.1_pt1 | contig 13758 bp, 15 predicted proteins | sample 1988921 | NCBI WGS metagenome assembly UOFP01 (sample SAMEA4712195, study PRJEB27164) | hydrothermal vent metagenome | biome: marine basaltic hydrothermal vent biome; feature: marine hydrothermal vent; material: mineral | place: Pacific Ocean | collected 2011-06-14/2011-07-23 | depth 1719 m | reverse complement strand
ATGCTCATGATGCTGGCCTTTTTAATCGATCAGGTTCAACAGCTCTGTCGTTCAGCGTATCAAAAAGCACGTCAACATGCGGGGGCATTTAAAGTGCTGTTTGAACGCATTCGAAACCTGATTCAGACCGGTGTATTTGTCGATTGGGAAACGTTATTCACCTATATTGCAAACCCGGAACAAAGAGCACCACCCAGTCAGGACTGGGTGTTTCAGCTAAAGTAAGTCGCTCTTTGAAGAGAGGTTATTTTGCGTTTGTGAGTTGAGATTGGGGCAAAACCATTGGGAGTCACTCGCCTGAAAATCAATAAAACGGACGGATTCAGCATTCAGGTCTGTAGTTTTCATCCCATTGAACCGGTATTTGAGCTCAGCTCGGTTTGGTGGGAATTGCTGTCGGCTTGTCGTCCTGCTGAAGAGATAATTCAGTAAGCTGGGCAGCGCCCGCCCAGGCTAGTACATCAACCACATTGTATTGACGGATCAGTTCTGTCTGTTTTCGTGGCAAGGCGTGCTTCGCAGGGAATGGTTGTTCCCTTCATAAGAAGCACAACGCAGCCAGGGAAGCAGACAGAGCAACCCTTGGCGACCCTGTGGCATTCCGCCTCGGCGTGACAGCTCTTACCAAGGGAACAACCATTGCTCGCGAGCTGTGCCTTGATGCGAAATGCCACAGGGCCGCTGACCCGCCAATACAATGTGGTTGATGTACTGGCATTCACATAAATAGTAGGTAAAACACCCACCCTTCTTGACTCAATCATATGCGAATCATCCATAAACCGACGATCTCTGTACTCTCTTTTAAGGCAATGGGTAGCCCCTGTAAGCTGCATCTATACCTTACCCAAAAACAAGCGGATACAATTCCTCAAGCCGCTTTAAATTGCATTACTGCATTGGAAAAAAAATATTCCCGGTATCGAAGTGACAGTGTGACCAGCATGATTAATCGTGCAGCAGGCAGTAAAAAAACCACTCGCGTTGATACAGAAACAGCGGCTTTGTTGGACTATGCAAATGAGGCCTTTGTACAAAGCGATGGACTGTTTGATATTACATCGGGTGTATTGCGACGCATATGGGATTTCAAAAGTGGTGTTTTACCTTGTCAGGAAAAGATCACTCAAACTCTCGATTTGATCGGCTGGCAAAAACTGCGCTGGCGCAAGCCCTACATCGAACTTCTTGAAGGCATGGAGCTTGATTTTGGCGGTTATGTAAAAGAGTATGCCGCCGACACTCTGGCTGCGTTCTGTATCGAAAAAGGTGTCAAACACGGGCTCATTGACCTGGGTGGTGATATCCGTGTTATTGGCCCGCACCCGAATGGAAAGCCGTGGAAAATAGGTATTCGTAATCCTGATGATCCGCAAAAAGCAGTCGCGTATATCGATAGCACTGGGGGAGGGGTTGCGACAAGCGGCAACTATGAACGCTGCATGATCGTCGATGGGCGTCGTTATGGCCATGTTCTCAGTCCACTCACTGGCTGGCCGGTGAGTGGCCTGGCAAGTGTTACCGTGCAGGCTGATCAATGCCTGATTGCTGGCACGCTGAGTACGATCACCATGCTCAAGGGTCGCCCGGAAGGGAGCCTCTGGCTAGAGGATATGGGCCTGCCCAACCTCATCTTAGAGGAACGTGATGTTTAGGCTTTGCCTCGAATCGAGGTGTTTTCGCACGCAAAGAGGGCACATATAAGCGATATGTAACCGATTGAGTACGAAAATAACCAAGAAAATGAATACGCTGAATCGTTACGGTTTTTTTATCTGCTAACCAGATAGGTTACAATAGCGAAATGCCAACATCATACGATTTACACTGTCACTCAACCGCCTCCGACGGTACCTTGTCCCCCAAAGCGTTAATTCAACATGCGGCCACACAAAATGTCGAGGTGATCGCCTTAACTGATCATGACACTGTTGCCGGGTTGGATGAGGCAAGAGCAGAGGCGCAGCAACAGGGAATCAAGTTGATTAATGGCCTTGAACTCTCGGTTAGCTGGAACAATCAAACATTGCATATTGTGGCTCTGGGTATTGACCCGCAATACCCGGCGTTGCGTGATGGGCTGAGCGCGTTACAGCGCTACCGCCAACAACGGGGTGAAGAGATCGCTGCTCGCCTGGAGAAGAGGGCCAATATTCCCGGCGTGCTGGCCGGTGTCACCGAACTGGCAAAGGGCAAGTTGCTGAGCCGGACTCATTTTGCCCGGTTTTTATTGGAACAAGGGCATGTGAAAGGAATGCAAGAGGCCTTCACCCGTTACCTCAAGCGCGGAAAACCCGGTTATGTATCAAGTAAATGGGCCGACTTTGAAGAGGGTTTAAAGTGGATTACCGACGCAGGCGGGCAAGCAGTAGTTGCTCATCCGGCCCGTTATTCGATGACAGCCACTAAACGGCGTAAAATGTTAGGTGAATTCATCGAGTGTGGCGGAGTTGGCCTGGAGGTAGTCTCGGGTAGCCACTCCAAAGGGGAGAGCCATACCATGGCAAACCTGGCCAAGCAGCTTGGCCTGCTGGCATCTGTTGGATCAGACTACCACGGCCCTGAAAATCGCTGGGTTGAGCTGGGACGCCTGGCACCACTTCCCGATGGGTGTACGCCCATATGGCATGATTGGGGCTGACAGTATACTAAGGTGATAGCATCTTCTAACAAATAACACATTTAAGCGGTATCGATATTAATGAGTCAATTTTTTCAAATTCACCCTGATAATCCACAAAAACGCCTGATCACCCAGGCCGTGGAGATCCTTCGCCACGGCGGTGTGATCGCATACCCGACCGACTCAGGTTACGCACTGGGATGTTGCGTGGGAGATAAAGCGGCTCAGGATATTATTCGTGATATTCGTCGTGTTGATAAACAGCACAACTTCACGATTGTCTGCCGTGATCTGACGGAAATCTCCACCTACGCCAAAGTAGACAACAGCGCCTTTCGCCTGATGAAAACATTAACACCGGGCCCGTTCACCTTTATTTTACCGGCAACCCGCGATGTGCCCCGGCGCTTGCAAAACCCCAAACGAAAAACCATTGGTCTGCGCATTCCGGCAAACAGTATTGCCCAGGCGATTATTGAAACGCTAGGCGAACCCTTGATGAGCTCAACGCTGATACTGCCAGAAGATGAACTGCCACTGACCGACCCCTACGATATTCGACAAACCCTGGAACACCAGCTCGCGCTGGTGATAGATGGCGGATTTTGTGGCTTTGAGCCAACCACCGTCATTGGCCTTGAAGGAGAGACACCGTCACTGCTGCGTCAAGGGCAGGGCGATGTGACAGGCGTTATTGATTAAAAGTGACTGCTCAGCGTATGCTGAGTAGATAAGTTACAAAAATAAGTGCTAACAAGCCCTCGTTGATCTAGGTATAATTCCCCGATGTTAGGACTCTCTATTCCCCAGATGATCGCGGTATCCATATTGCCGCTGCTGTTCGCTATTGTCATTCACGAAGTGGCACATGGCTGGGTTGCCAAGCAACTGGGCGACCCCACCGCAAAAATGTTAGGGCGACTGACCCTGAACCCAATCAAACATATCGATCCGATCGGTACTATTTTGGTGCCATTGGCTTTGTTGGTGATGGGTGGCTTCATTTTTGGCTGGGCAAAACCGGTGCCGGTAACCTGGGCAAACCTGAAAAACCCAAAGCGTGATATGGCCCTGGTTGCCGTGGCTGGGCCAGCAGCCAATCTGTTAATGGCGCTGTTCTGGGCATTAGTGGCAAAAATCGGCATGACTCTAGGGCCTGATGTTGCTTGGCTGGCAACGCCGCTCGCCTTAATGGGGATTGTCGGGGTCACCTTCAATCTGATCTTGATGGTGCTTAACCTGTTACCCATACTGCCGTTGGATGGCGGACGAATTATCGAAAGCCTTTTGCCCGGGCCGCTTTCATACCAATTTGCGAAACTGGAACCCTATGGCTTCATTCTGCTACTGGTGCTGTTGGTGAGTGGTTTATTGGGCAACGTATTGGGTGTGCCAGTTCAATTTTTTGAACAGACAATCTTTAAACTATTTGGTTTATAAAGAGACCTCATCTACGCTGCGGTCTCACAACAAAGGTAAATTGGAACAATGCAAAATCAGCGTGTCCTGTCGGGAATGCGATCCACCGGAAAACTTCACCTTGGCCACTACCATGGCGTACTTAAAAACTGGTTAGCACTCCAGCACGAATATGAGTGCTTCTTTTTTATTGCCGACTGGCATGCGCTGACCACCGAGTATGAAAACCCAAAAAAGATTCAGGACAGCTGTACTGAAATGGCGATTGACTGGCTTGCCGTGGGCATCAACCCCAAGGATGCGCGAATATTCGTGCAGTCACAGGTGCCAGAGCACGCTGAACTGCATCTGCTATTGTCGATGATCACCCCGTTGAGTTGGCTGGAGCGGGTGCCAACTTACAAAGATCAACAAGAGAAATTACGTGAGAAAGACCTCGCAACTTACGGATTTTTAGGCTATCCGCTGTTACAGAGTGCCGATATTCTTATTTATAGAGCAGGGCATGTACCGGTGGGCGAAGACCAGGTTTGCCATGTGGAGTTAACCCGGGAAGTGGCCCGTCGCTTTAACCACCTTTACGGCCGTGAGCCCGATTTCAAGGAGCGGGCAGAGCAGGCAGCGAGCAAAATGGGTAAAAAAGCGAGCAAGCTCTACCATAAATTGCGCAAAGGCTATCAAGAACAGGGGGACGCCGAGGCACTGGCCACCGCGCAAGCGTTGTTGGGTGATCAGCAAAATATCACCCTGGCAGACCGCGAGCGGCTGATGGGTTATCTGGAAGGCGGCGCTAAAATCATTCTGCCCGAGCCACAGGCGCTGCTGACAAAAGCCTCCAAGATGCCGGGGCTGGATGGGCAGAAGATGTCTAAATCTTACGGTAATACCATCTCGCTACGTGATGATATTGACAGCATTGCCAAAAAAGTACGCACCATGCCCACCGATACCAAACGTGTGCGCCGGAATGACCCCGGAAACCCGGCAGATTGCCCGGTGTGGCAGCTACATGAGGTTTACTCATCTGAGGAGACCAAGGCCTGGGCTGATCAGGGTTGTCGCAGTGCTGGCATTGGCTGCATCGACTGCAAAGGACCGATTATTGAGGCAGTTCAAGCCGAGCTGGCTCCGATTCAAGAACGGGCAAAAATGTTTGAAGAGCAGCCAGATCTGGTGCGTAATATACTCAATGAGGGGGCAGAAGCAGCGCGGGATGAAGCACGTAAAACCCTGATTGAAGTTCGTCAGGTGATGGGTTTATATCGTTAAGGAGGCCCTGAAAATGGTCTCCTCGCTCCCCCCGGCTTCAGCAGCACCAGAGGCACCACCGGCAAAAGTGAATGGCGAACCGGTGCTGGAGCTGCCAAAGGATCTCTTCATACCACCGGATGCACTGGAGGTTTTTTTAGAGACCTTTGAAGGACCACTGGATCTGCTGCTCTATCTTATTCGCAGCCACAATCTGGATATACTGAATATTCCAATTGCCGAAGTGACACGTCAATATATGAAATATGTGGCGTTAATGGAGACCATTGACCTGGAACTGGCTGCGGATTATCTGGTGATGGCGGCAATGTTGGCTGAAATCAAGTCGAGAATGTTATTACCGCGCAGTTCACAAAGTGAAGAGGCGGAGGATTCCGATCCCCGTGCAGAGCTGGTTCGTCGGCTGCAAACCTACGAGCGCTACAAAAAGGCTGCCGAAGATTTGGATGAACTGCCACGGATGGAGCGTGATACCTTTGAGGTTAAGCTTGATCCACCGCCGTTTGCCAGTGAAAAAAAGCACCCACACATTGATTTAGCCAGTGTGTTGTCAGCCTTTAATGACGTATTTCAACGGGCAGCACTCTCGACTCACCATACAGTGGAAAAAGAACTTCTCTCGGTGCGAGAACGCATGAATTTGATTATTGACCTTGTCACGCCAGAGCACTTTTTACCCTTCACGCAACTGTTTCATTATGATGAAGGGCGGCCCGGTGTGGTGGTGACACTGCTGGCGATTCTTGAGTTACACAAGGCGCAATTGATTGAATTGGTGCAAACGGAGCCTTATGGCGCTATTCATGTGAAAGGTGTTGATTGATGTTCAGACCAGCCACATCATCCACAGCATCACTCAAAAATATTCTTGAAGCGGCGCTGCTAGCGGCAGATCAACCACTGAGCAGCAAGCAGTTGCGCCGGTTGTTTTCAGATGAGTGGCAACCGAGTGCGGCTGAAATAGCGGAGGCAATTGCACTATTACAACAGGAGTACCAAGGGCGGGGCGTTGAGTTGAAGGCGCTGGCCAGTGGTTATCGTTTCCAGGTGTGCAGTGAAACGGTACCCTGGGTCTCTCGGCTCTGGGATGAACGACCACCGCGCTACTCCAGAGCTTTACTGGAAACCCTGGCCATCGTGGCTTATCAGCAGCCCATTACCCGTGCTGAAATTGAAGATGTTCGCGGTGTCGCAGTTAGCAGCAGCATTATTAAAACATTGATTGAACGCGAATGGATTCGGGTGGTGGGCCAGCGGGAAGTACCGGGAAAACCGGCACTCTATGCAACCACAAACGCTTTTCTTGATTATTTTAATCTACAGAGTGTGGATGAACTGCCTCCATTGATGGCCGTTCGGGATTTTGATGCCATTACCGATGAGTTGAACCTGAAAATGGCGAATGAAGAGAGACAACTGCAGGTATCACCTGCCATGGTAAATGACAATGAGTAGTTACGATGAGTGAAAGATTACAGAAGGTACTCGCACGGGCAGGCATCGCCTCGCGCCGGGCGATTGAGGCCTTGATCAGTGAAGGTAAAATCAAAGTGAACGGGCGCACCGCCGTGCTGGGTGATCGTGTCGGCCCAGGTGACCGGGTTAATGTGGATGGCCAGCCGGTCAGTCAGGATAAGTTGATTCAACAACCCTGCCAGGTGCTGCTCTACCACAAGCAAGTGGGTGAAGTCTGCACCCGACATGATCCTGAAAAACGACCTACCATCTTCAAAAAACTGCCAAAGCTGCAAAAGGGCAATTGGATTGCAGTGGGTCGTTTAGACATCAACACCAGCGGTTTGATTATGCTGACCACCGATGGTGAGCTGGCAAATCGTCTCATGCACCCGTCATCAGAAATTGAGCGTGAATACGCGGTGCGGGTGTTTGGTCAAGTGACCGAAGAGATTGCACAACGTCTGCTGAAAGGGGTGATGCTGGAAGATGGACTCGCCAAATTCGATAAAATAATGGATAGCGGTGGCGAAGCCTCCAACCACTGGTACCACGTCACCTTAAAAGAGGGGCGTAACCGGGAAGTGCGTCGCCTTTGGGAGTCACAGGGTGTCTCTGTGAGTCGTTTAGTTCGTGTCCGTTACGGTGATATTTGGCTGGAGCGTCGCTTGCGCCCCGGTAAATGTGAGCTGCTGGTGGAAAAACAGGTGAACCTCTGCCGTCAATGGGTAGGGCTGGAGCCGGTGGCAAGTCAGCGGGCGATTATTCGCCGTGCTAAAGAGAGTGTTGAGACCAAACGTGATCCGGTAAAACTGCGTAAAGCCAAAGCTCGGCCACCGAAAAAGCACACACCTCGGGCGCGTATTCGTCGTGACAATAAAAAGAAAAAGAAAAGATAATAGATTGGTTTCAATAAGATAGCGATTAAACCTAATGTTTAATAGAGGCTACTCACTGCAAACCTGATTGCGACCACTGCGCTTGGCTTTATAAAGTGCGTTGTCTGCTCTCAGAAACAAACTGTCATCCTTGTCCTGATGGGTAAGGTTGGATACGCCGATGCTGATGGTCATGCTTAACGTCTGACCATGGCAAATGCACTCGGTTTGCGCCACCGTTTCACGAATACGTTCTGCCACCAGCATCGCACCGTCGGGCGTGGTGTTAGGCAGCAGCATCACAAACTCCTCACCACCGTAGCGGAAAGTGTAATCGGTGGTTCGTGCGGTGCTTTTCATAATCTCTGCCATCGCTTTTATCAAGCAATCCCCCGACTTATGGCCATAGCGGTCATTGATCCGTTTAAAGTGATCAATATCCAGTACTAACATCGCAAGGGAGTTACCGTAACGCATCGCCATTTTACTCTCATGGCTGATGTGTTCATCCATGCTGCGACGGTTGTCCAGGCCGGTCATTGGGTCTTTGCTTGCGGCTTGTGTTGCCATTTGAAATTGCAGGCAGTTACGAAGCGGGTAGAGTAGCAGTGCAATCAGATTTTCAAACAGTTCCAGATCATTTTCGCTAAAACGCTGGCGGCGGCTAATGCAAATTTCACCCAGATTTTCTGCTTCCAGTGTCAGCCGATAACAGCAGCTGTGGCGGCCACGCTCACCGGTCAGGATATCCTCTTTATGTTGATTATTAAGATAAGTGATGCCGGAAAAAGAGAGAACCTTTGCCGCTTGTTCAGCAAAGATATTCAGCACAACGCTCAAATCAAGTGAGGTTTGCAGCAGGCCGGTGAGTTGTGTCGCCTGATCACCAAACGACTCAATACAGGCACGGTCAACCACCACGTTTTTTTTGCGCTGCTTAATATCTGCCAATGTTTCAGCAACAAATGGGACAGCTGTAGACATTTTAGCAATCTCCGTCAATTGGTTTTACTGGAAAATATGCCAAAAGCATGCCATTTTTGTGGTTTAACAATAATCTACAATATAAACAGGGGGATATCATAATGCCGCTGGGTTGTGGTGGCGGCAACCGGGCGGTTAATTGATCTGTTAATAATCTGTTCGTGGTATTTTTGACGCGATAAACGTCAAAAATCAGGAACGCGCGGTAAATGCCACACCGTTGACACCTTTGCTATCCGGGCCAATCAAGTAGAGGTAATCATCCATTATGCTCTCGGGGGAGCGTAGCGCATCGTTACTCTCACCGGGGTACGCATTTTTTCTAAAGCGGGTAAGAACCGGGCCCGGATCAATGTTATTCACCCGAATACTGGTATTTTCTTCAAGCTCGTCGGCCAATATCTGGGTCAGTGCTTCAATACCAAACTTACTGGCGCTATACCCACCCCAGTAAGCACGGCTTTTGCGGCCAACTGCATCTGAGGTGAAGAGGATCGAGGCATCGGGAGATTTTTTTAGCAGCGCCAAACAGGCTTGAGTCAGCAACATCGGCGCAGTGAGGTTAACCTGCATCACCTTGTTCCATTCAGCAACAGAGTAGTGCTCGATGGGGGAGAGCGGACCAAGCGTCGCGGCGTTATGCAGTATGCCATCCAGCTGGCCAAACTCCTGTTCAACCTTTCCCACCAGGGTGTGAAAATCCTGCTGTGTGGCGGTCTCCAGATTACAGGGGATAATCGCAGGCTTTGGTGCGCCCGATGCCTCTATTCGGTCGTAGACCTGCTCCAGGTTGCGCTGTTTTCGCCCAAGCAAAATAACCGTTGCCCCCTGGGCGGCAAAGGTTTCCGCCGCCGTTGCCCCAATGCCCGAAGTGGCACCGGTCACCAAAATGATACGCCCACCCAGACAGCCGGCATCCGCTTGATATGTTTGTGGAATTGTTTGCATGATGATTATCTTTATATGAAGTGATTGTAACTGCTCAGCGTATTCATTTTTTACCTCAACTCGTCGTTATTTTCGTACTCAATCGGTCACATATGACCTATATGCTCCCTCTTTGCGTGCGAAAATGCCTCAATTTGAGGCAAAACCTAAACACGCTGAGCAGTCACAAGTGATTAAAGATGCCCTGCGGGCAACCTGGCTGCTTCGTCGCTTATGCGGCCGCCTGCTTAAGGCCTTTGCTACGACGCTTTTCACTGCGTGCGGTTTTCCATGCCAGCCATAACTTACGCAACGGTGTCAGCTTGATACGGTACTTAAGCACATTATAGTTATCTTTTTCGATTTCAGTCAGAGTTGCCTGGTAAATTGCCGCCATAATAATACCACTGCGCTGCTTATAACGGTCTGTTTCGGGTAACAGTTCGAACGCTTTTTGATAATAGTCGTGGGCACGCTTGGCTTGAAACTCCATCAATCGGGTGACCGCTTCTGTCTGTCGTCCGGCGAGAATATCCTGCTCACTCACTTCAAACTGCGCTAATTCATCAGCGGGAAGGTAGATGCGGCCACGCATGGCGTCTTCACGTACATCACGCAAAATATTAGTGAGCTGGAAAGCGAGCCCCAGGTTAAGGGCGTAATCGAGGGTTTTGTGGTCGTTGTAGCCAAATATTTCTGCCGCCATCAAGCCGACCACCGAGGCAACACGGTGGCAGTAAAGCTTGAGCTCCTTAAAGCTTGGGTAGCGCACCTGATTAAGATCCATCTCCATGCCGTCAATGATCTCAAGGAAGTGCTCTAACGGCAGATTAAACTCTTTCACTGTTTGCTGTAGCGCCAATGCCACCGGTTGTGTGGGTGTGCCATCAAAAATTTTGCCGACCTCATCGCGCCACCACTGCAACTTAATGCGTGCAAGGCCCGGGTCGCTGCACTCATCCACCACATCATCCACCTCACGGCAAAATGCGTAAAGAGCGACAATCGCCTGACGTTGATCTGCAGGCAAAAACATAAAGCTATAGTAAAAACTAGAGCCGCTGGAGGCCGCTTTTTCCTGGCAGTACTGATCTGGAGTCATGGTCTATATGGGCTTATTAAAAGTTGAGCGCCATTGTACCTGACCCGCTGGTGTGATTAAAGACACGCCGGGGTTTTGAGTGAAAATGAGGTTGAAACAGATTGGAGGAGCATATCACTTTGTGATAATTTTTGACTGAAACAGAGCTTTGAACCCCCTCCATATGCAAACCTCATATATTCTGATTTCCTATTTTTGGAAGAAATTCATCTACAAACTCTTTATTATTTCTATTATCCCCATAATTTAAAAATGTTGCACTTCTAGCATGGCCTATTACTGGAGCTTCTTCGCCAATTAAAAACCCTATAGAAGTTTTTTCACACAGTATACCAAGGCATCGTTTGTCATACTTAGACTTCAATATTTCACTCTTTTTAATTACATACTCCTCTATAGTATCAACACTAGCGCGATAAAATTCCTTGATATCTGAATATACTACTATGCTAGACATCGGATTTATTATATCGGTCAAATCTAGGGCTACTACCCCTCTAGGTTTATTACTTACACATTTTTTTAAGCGTTTTTCAATTTGAGTGTTAGCATGATTCACTCTAGGTTTTAATTTTTTTTCGGAACGAATTCTTTTGCACTCAACAAATAATTTTTTACCATTAATATCTACAACTAAATCTGCCCTGTCACTTAAATCAACGGTAAAGCCGCCTTTAATAAAACGACTAGCCACACTTAATTCGAAAGCAAAGTCTCTTGCTGGATCCTGAGTAGCATTGATAGCCTCTCGCCTAAGCTTTCGCCCTGACATTGTTTTTTTAAAAGTATTCAAAAATCCTTCACATGCTTTGTCTTGATAAGTGTTCATCAATCTAATCAATTGAACGACTTCCATTTGAGCTTGCATAAAAACATAAAATTCATTTGCTAACTCCAAATCATCGGTTGGAATATTTTTTCTATTCGGATTAAAAAATAACGCAAAATCTTTTTTATATTCTCCGAATCTTGTTCTTGTATAATTAATGCCAAGACTTTCCATCCATTCGCACGCTAAAAGAAATTGTTCTTCCTTCTCAGACGAATGGCCAGAAAATACCGTAGGTAAGGTTTCTTCAATTTTAAAATCCACTAAACTATCCTTTGCACACGGTTCAATACCAAAACCCTCTGACGTGAACCATCCAAACTTAATGCAAACCGTTATTTGACGCAATGAAAAACAGATCTGATAAAGCAGTAGCGAAATTTTGGGATTAGTTTATCGATACTCTATCGGGTCAAACAGGAGTCTGTCGGCCCAGCTGGCAACTGATGCGGGCAGGGCACTATTTGCGGCTTTTCCGGACAAGTGGCTTGCGGATCATTCACATCCGGTTTGACCGAGTAAAACCCCAATGCAGAAGAACATGGGGTAGAATATTGTTTTGAGACCTTTTCATCTTTATTTTGGATTACAATATGGCAACAACTCAATTGATTGCTCACCACCTGTTTTGTGATGGTGAAAACCCCGCTAAATTAACCTTGCGAGATAACGTGCTGGGGGATGGACTGCATCAGGATATGTTGCTGGATAAACTAAAGGGCAGCTTCATGGTGCGTTTAACCCGCAAACATGGCAGTTTTTCTGAAGGGGAGGGGGGTGGTGCCGCTCTGTTGCCAAATGAGCTGAATGCCTATCTCACAGGTGATCGCAATTTGACGGATCTGAGTCGCAATTTTATGCCATCGCTTGCCCAGAAACTGGAAGAGCAGGGGCTGGTATTGAACGCCCACTTTCTGTTTTTCACTGAAAAGTCTTTTGACCACCACCATGTTTTCTACCTGTTTGTCGCCCACCAAAGCGAATCATTGGCAATCAGTGAGCAGTTGGAGGTGTGCCCCAGCTATGTGATCGACACCGGCGCAACCCTGTTTGGTATTAAGGTCGACTTGGCCGAATGGAAAGGGGATCGTCAATACGCCTATTTATCAACCGTGCCACCCAAGGGAAGTGCACCCCTGGCTGAACTGTTCGACCAGATGACAGGCTTTAACCACGGAATCAACAAACAGGAGAGCACTACCCAGTTACTGGATGGCGTTGAACATTATGCAAAGCAGTTGCCCGACGAACAGGCCAAGGCGGTGCGTAACCAGGTGGTGGACTACTGCATTGAAAAAGAGAAAAATGACGAACCAGTCAGTATTCCCGGACTCTCCGCCGCTCTGGATGGTATCGACTGTGATCAATTCATCCGCCAGATGGCAACCCATAACCCGAAAACAACAGATGAACCGGTGATGATCGACCGCCGTGCACTGCAACGCTACGTGAAATTTTCAGGTCGTGAAAAAACACTGGCCATCAGCTTCTCATCCGACCAATTGAATGACCGTGTGTTGTACGACCAACAGCGCGACACACTCACCATCAATGGTCTTCCCAAAGCACTGCGCGATCAATTGCTGCGGCATTTGGCAGGTGCTTAAAGGAGCGAGCATCCTTATATTGACATAGCTGTGCTTCGCAGGGGGTGAAGTTATCAGTAAAACCTGGCTCCATATTGATGGAGAAAAGGTTTCTTTAATGCTGCTACCAGCTTAAAGCAGAATTGGAAGAACAGCTAAGGAGGAGACGAAAAGGAATTTGGCAAAGGTGAAAATCGGGCGAAAAGTGGTAGGGTTTGATAGGGCGATTGCATCAAAAAGTTTCGGGAATTATGGTATATGGTGTGTATTTAGGATATTCCAATGAAATCAAAATCCAACACATCCATTATTCAGCACTTCTCAAGTATTCCAGACCCGCGTATTAATCGAAGTAAGTTACATCAACTCACCGATATTTTTTTCATCACTTTATGCGCCGTTATTTGTGGTGCAAATAACTGGGTGGAGATTGTCGAATTCGGCAAGGCTAAAAAAGCTTGGTTTAGTGAGCAGTTAGGGCTGAAAAACGGTATCCCATCACACGATACGTTCGGTAATGTCTTTGCTGTTATTGATACCGAACTCTTTTCTCAATGCTTCAGGGATGTAGAAAAAATTAAAGTACCGTTATTGCACCGGATTTTTGTTCGCTCTGTCTAGGCAGGTATTGGGCGCATAGTGGGCTACGCAACGAATACTTGCCTAGACAGAGCGGGCAAAAAGAC
>UOFP01000121.1_pt1 | contig 14092 bp, 16 predicted proteins | sample 1988921 | NCBI WGS metagenome assembly UOFP01 (sample SAMEA4712195, study PRJEB27164) | hydrothermal vent metagenome | biome: marine basaltic hydrothermal vent biome; feature: marine hydrothermal vent; material: mineral | place: Pacific Ocean | collected 2011-06-14/2011-07-23 | depth 1719 m | reverse complement strand
AGGTAGCCTGATTGATTAAGGAGAAAATATGCACAATATAAAAAAACAGCGTGGCATGTCAATGATCGCGTTGTTTCTGATTTTAGCGGTGATCGGAATATTTTCGCTGGTTGCGATTAAAATATTTCCTATCTACATGGAAAATGGTCAGATTGTCTCCGCCATGAGCCGTTTGGTGGAAAAAAGCCGACAGGATGAAATGAGTGTGGCAGAGGTTAGGAAGAGCCTGCGTAGCCGCTTCAGCATTGAGAACATCAAGGTGATTGATGAAGATTATGTTGATATTGAGATTCAACCCAATGGCGACGTTTTGCTCTACTTGCAATATGAAGATCGTACCACCTTGTTTGGTAATGTGGATTTGATCGTCTCATTTGAAGAGGAAATAGGTGTGGCTGATTAATGGCTGATTTAGATAGACTATTGCGCGATCTACAATACTCATTTCAAAATATTGCGTTGCTGAATCAAGCATTGACCCATCGCAGTATTGGGGCGAACAACAATGAACGGCTAGAGTTTTTGGGCGACTCTATTCTTAACTTTGTCATTGCAGCGCAACTTTTCCAGCAGTTTCCCGGTGAAAGCGAAGGTGTGTTAAGTCGACTGCGTGCCAGCCTGGTAAAGGGTGAAACGCTAGCGCTATTAGCCAAAGACCTTAAGCTGGGTGATTACCTCTCGCTTGGGCAAGGGGAGATGAAAAGTGGTGGTTTTCGTCGGGAGTCGATATTGGCCGATGGGTTTGAGGCGATTATTGGTGCGGTCTATTTAGATCGTGGTTTTGACCAAGCAAGGGCGCTGCTGCTGCGCCTGTTTGCGGCAAGATTAAAAACAATATCACCTGATGTGATTATAAAAGACCCTAAAACCCGTTTGCAGGAGCACCTGCAGGGGTGCAAAAAAGAGCTGCCAACCTATACGTTGGTCTCACTTGAAGGGGAATCACACGAACAGCAATTTGTTGTCTCCTGTCAGATTAAAGGTTTAGATCAGTTGACGGAAGGGAAGGGTTCCAGTCGTCGCAAAGCGGAACAAGCAGCCGCACACGCTTTTTTGGAGATATTGGAATTATGAGCAATTTAGCCGAAGGCTTTCGTTGTGGTTATGTGGCGATTGTCGGACGCCCGAATGTGGGCAAATCAACGCTGTTGAATTATATTCTTGAGCAAAAAATCAGCATTACTGCCCACAAACCACAAACAACCCGCCACCGTATTCTGGGTGTAAAAACAACCCAGCAAGCACAGATTATCTATATCGACACCCCGGGCATGCACATGCAGGGCAAACGGGCAATGAATCGCTATCTTAATCGTGCGGCGAGTGCCTCGATTGACGATGTCAACGTGGTGGTGTTCGTGGTTGAAAGCGACCGTTGGAATGGTGACGACCAGATGGTGCTGGAACGACTTGAAAAAGTGGAAGTGCCGGTTATTCTCGTGGTGAATAAAACAGATAAAATCAAGCAGAAAAGTGAGCTGTTACCGGTTATAGAGTCATTGTCAGTTAAGCGAAAATTTGCCGCTGTAGTGCCTGTATCCGCCCGTAACAGCGACAACCTTGATCGCCTACAGTCTGAAATTGAGCAGTTACTGCCTGAGTCAAAGGTGATGGTTTTTCCTGAAGATCAGGTGACAGACCGCAGCATGCGTTTCCTTGCCGCAGAGCTGATTCGGGAAAAGCTGATTCGGGCGTTAGGTGAAGAGCTTCCCTATGCTCTGACCGTCGAAATCGAAGTGTTTAAGGAAGAGAAAAAACGCATTCATATTTGTGCGCGGATCTGGGTTGAACGCTCAGGCCAAAAGGCCATCGTCATCGGAAAAGGCGGTGAAGTACTGAAACGTATAGGAAGCGATGCACGAAAAGATATGAACAAACTATTTGACTCCCGGGTGCACCTTGAGCTGTGGGTGAAAGTGAAAGAGGGGTGGTCCGATGATGAACGTGCCCTGCGCAGCTTAGGTTACGACGACCAGTAAGATGCCGCGCACCCGCCTGCAACCCGCCTATCTGTTGCACCACCGCCCCTATCGAGAGACCAGCTCGATTCTCGAACTTTTTACAGCGGAATATGGGCGTGTTGCGGTGGTGGCCAAAGGAGTTAGGCGAAAAAAATCACGCTTGCAGCCGCTTCTTCAGCTCTACCGGCCATTGTTACTCTCCTGGCGGGGGCGAGGCCCGCTCTATTCACTTGATCAAGTTGAAGAGAATGGTGCCATGCATTCGTTAGCCGGTATCTCAATGATGAGTGGTTTTTATATCAATGAGTTGCTGGTGAGATTGCTGCACCATGAAGAGGCTTATCCCGCCCTCTATGCCACCTACGAACTGTTACTTCAACAACTATCACAGGGTGATTTAGGGGCTGAATTGGAGTGGTTGTTGCGACAATTTGAATTGAGATTACTGCACGACCTAGGATATGCCCTTAACCTCGAATGTGAAGTTGAGACCGGCGAAGTATTGCGAGCAGAACAGCGCTACCACTATTTACCCGAACAAGGTGCTGTTTATTGGCAGGGCAGTGGTGTGGGTGTGCCACTGCATGGTGCTACCCTGCTAGGTCTTGCCAGTGGAGAGTTGAGCGAGCCACGTAGCCGTCGTGAGGCAAAACGGTTGATGCGTAGCATGCTGGCCTCCCTGCTGGGTGATAAACCACTGAACAGTCGGGAGCTGATTCGGCAGATGATGTAATGGTTTCACGGTAAAATAATTGATTGGGGGGAGTCAGCGTGACGCAGCAAAGCAATATTTTATTAGGGGTCAATATCGACCACGTGGCGACCATACGCCAGGCACGTGGCACCCGTTACCCTGACCCCATTCAAGCGGCAATCGAAGTGGAACAGGCCGGTGCTGACGCGATCACACTGCACCTACGCGAAGATCGTCGTCACATACAGGACCGTGATGTTGAGATGCTCAAAGGTATTTTACTCACCCGCATGAACCTGGAGATGGCTGTCACCGATGAGATGTTGGCTATCGCTGAGAAAATAGCGCCAGAAGAGTGCTGCCTGGTACCCGAGCGCCGTGAAGAGCTGACAACCGAGGGTGGGCTGGCAGTGGTGGGGCAGGAAGAGCGAATGAGAGCCGCATGTGAGCGACTGGCCGCAGCGAATGTTCGGGTCTCACTCTTTATTGATGCCGACTGCGCACAGATTGAAGCGGCCAAAGCGGTGGGCGCGCCGGTAATTGAAATTCATACCGGTCACTATGCCGATGCAGAAACAGCACGCGAACGTGAGGTCGAATTGGCACGTATTAAAGAAGCGGTGGCCTTTGGCGACTCAATCGGCCTGCATGTGAATGCCGGACACGGCCTCAACTACCAAAATGTGCAACCCATCGCGGCACTGGCTGAGATAAAAGAGCTGAATATTGGCCATGCCATTATTGCCCGGGCACTGTTTACCGGCTTACAACCCGCAGTGATTGAAATGCGACGCCTGATGGAATCTGCCCGCAGATGATTGGTAACTACTCAGCGTATTCATCTTTTGCCTCAACTTTTCGTTATTTTCGTACTCAATCGGTCACATATGTCCTATATGCTCCCTCTTTGCGTGCGAAATTGCCTCAATTTGCGGCAAAACCTAAACACGCTGAGCAGTTACGATGATTGTCGGCATCGGCACCGATATTGTTGCTGTCGCCAGAATGGCTTCAGGAATAGAAAAATACGGTGAGCGTTTTGCCAGCCGTATTCTTTCATCTGATGAATTCGAAATCTTTAGCGGCCATGCTAATCAAGCCCACTACCTGGCCAAACGATTTGCCGCAAAAGAGGCAGTGGTTAAAGCGTTAGGTTGTGGCTTTCGTGACGGGATCAGCATGCGACAGCTTGAGGTCAGCAATGACTCACTCGGCAAACCGCAAGTCACCCTGCATAGTAAGGCCGCAGAACGGGCTGAAAGCCTGGGTGTGACAGAGGTTTTATTGTCGTTATCGGATGAGCGAGAGTATGCCGTTGCCTATGTTGTGGCCCAAAAATGTTGATGGCATAAATAGCCCTTGCGTTCTAACTTTCTTTTGTTAGAATACGCCACAAGTTGATGCGGGGTGGAGCAGTTTGGTAGCTCGTCGGGCTCATAACCCGAAGGTCATAGGTTCAAATCCTGTCCCCGCTACCAATTCTATCTACCAAGGCTTCAGATTTATTATCATTCGCTGATAATAGCTGGAGTTTTTTTAGTTTCAGGGGGGTAGTCATATCTGCACTCTCTTTAGCAATACCTGATTAGCCATAATTCTCAGCCAACTTTAGAAGCCTATTTGGCATAGGCGGTGTTCTTACCGCAATATAGCCAAACCTTGGCAGCATATCCTCTAAGGGATGTAGAATTCATTAAAATACCGCTCTTACTGGTCTTTTTGCCCGCTCTGTCTAGGCAAGTATTCGTTGCGTAGCCCACTATGCGCCCAATACCTGCCTAGACAGAGCGAACAAAAATCCGGTGCAATAACGGTACTTTAATGAATTCTACATCCCTAATTGAAAACGACGATTAAAGCGGTAACAAAACTCAGCTAAATATCGCGGTAAATGTCTTGAATTGATCACATGGTAAGCTCCATTTCATTTTGAAGCGGTTTTTTTGGTTCAACCAAGTATAGTCGGCTTAAAGGTTGAGTTCCGATTCTGGCTAGTATTTCCAGAAGGGCGGGTTATAGTCAGTTCAGTTTAATCGAAGTTGAAACATTAATGCTGAATCCTGACGTTTGCCAAAAAGCCAGACTCTCCCGTGACCCGCGATTTGATGGTAAATTTTTCACTGCAGTTAAAACCACCGGTATCTACTGTCGTCCTATCTGTCCGGCCACCACACCTAAAGAAGAGAATGTACTCTATTTCGCCTCAGGCATCGAAGCGGCGTTGGCGGGTTATCGCCCCTGCTTGCGCTGTCGGCCCGATAGTGCGCCCGGGTCACCGGCATGGCGAGGGGTTAATACCACGCTGGATCGGGCCATTCGCCTGATTGGTGAGGGGGCTTTACATGAGGGTTCGCTACCTTCGCTGGCGGAAAAATTGGGAATTGGTGAGCGTTATTTACGTCAGCTGTTCAAAAAACACCTCGGCATTTCACCCAAAACCTACGCCCTTTATCAACAGTGCCTGTTTGCCAAACAGCTGCTGCATCAAACCACACTGCCGATCACTGACATTGCACTGACCAGTGGTTTTAACAGCATTCGTCGCTTTAATGACTGTTTTCAATCACAGCTTGGTTTAACACCGTCGCAGATACGACGATCGGAAAAAACAACCACCGGATCGGTATTGCTTCAGCTCTGTTATCGCCCCCCTTATGAGTGGTCTTATCTACGTGATTTTTTTGCCAGCAGAGCGATTCCTCTGCTCGAATGGTGTGATGAAAAAAGTTATGGCCGAACCTTTGAGTGGCAGGGTTGCAGCGGCAGATTTACCGCACAGCATGTTGAATCTAAAAACCGCTTTGACCTCACTATTGAGCTGGATGATGTCACGTACTTGAGAGCGATTGTTAATAACATTCGGCGAATTCTGGATCTGGATGTGGACATTGAGGCGGTTGAACAGGATTTGCAGCACTGTTTTGCCGATGCCAGTTTAATCAAAAGCGGGTTGCGTCTGCCCGGTATCTGGAGTCTGTTTGAAGCGGGAATCAGGGCTATTTTAGGGCAGCAGATCTCGGTTATTGCGGCACGTAATCTGGTCATAACATTGGTAACTGAGCTTGGCCAACCCTGCGGAGCACAGCGGCTGTTTCCATCGCCAAGGTCTATTGCAAAAAGTGAGCTTGGTTTCCTGAAGATACCGGCATCGCGTAAGCAGACACTGCGTAACCTCGCGCAGCACTACCTAGATCACCACTCACCCGACGACCCCAATCAATGGTTAAGCCTAAAAGGGATCGGGCCGTGGACGGTGGAGTACGCGCAACTGCGGGGGCTAAGCAATCCGGATATCTATCTGGCTGGTGATCTGGGGGTTAAAAAAGCCGCAGAGAAACTGACCACCCGGTTCACCCCCGAGCAGGCCGCGCCGTGGCGAAGCTATTTAACCTTACAACTGTGGAGTCAACTGTGATCTATACCGACTATCTGAACACACCGATTGGCGTGATAACAATCCAGGCTTCCATACAGGGGATCATCCGGGTCGATTTTTCTGTAGCGGAAAACCATACTGCTCACCACAGTGAGCTGACAGACCGCTGCAAACAACAGCTAAACGAGTATTTTTCTGGCAAACGCCGTATATTCGATCTGCCGCTTGACCAACGGGGCACCCCGTTTCAACGCACTGTCTGGGACTGCTTGATACAAATACCGTTCGGTCAAGTCGTCTCATATGCGAATATTGCCGACAGAATAAATAACAGAAAAGCAGTTCGCGCTGTGGGTGCTGCCAATGGTAAAAACCCGATTGGGATTATCGTGCCCTGTCACCGGGTGATTGGCAGCAACGGCACTTTGACCGGCTATGCGGGTGGGGTTGAGCGTAAAGCGTGGCTGCTTACTCACGAGGGGGCAAAATTCAAATCTTAGCCACGATAGTCATATTGGGCTGATTTTTTTGTAACACACCGGCTAAAGCCTCGACCTCCTCCTGCTTTGGAGGCCGAGGCTTTAGCCAGTTTATCCAGGAGATGCAAATACGTTGAATCATGGTAGTAAACCCGCATAATGTCTCTTCAGGAAGCTCTGAACAAGCTAATTCTAACCTCACTTAGGGATGTAGAAAAAATTAAAGTACCGTTATTGCACCGGATTTTTGTTCGCTCTGTCTAGGCAGGTATTGGGCGCATAGTGGGCTACGCAACGAATACTTGCCTAGACAGAGCGGGCAAAAAGACCAGTAAGAGCGGTATTTTAATGAATTCTACATCCCTTATTCAGAGCTTCCCTTATGGGAGAAGATCATGCGAAAAAACATTTTGGTGGTTATTGTCGCGTTGCTATCGGTACTTTATCTGCTAAACCCAACAGCGGGAGTGCTTGAGTTGATTCCCGACAATATTCCCGGTATCGGCAATCTGGATGAAGCGACGGCAGTGTTTTTGTTGATCTCCTGTTTTCGCTATTTTGGTTTCGATATGGCCAACCTGTTTAAAAACCGTAAAAAGTGATCTTGGTCAGTGGTGCTTGAACCGCCCCCTCCATTACCGTAAAGTGCCCGCATGAATCCTGCCTTTGTACATCTTCGTGTCCACTCTGAATTCGCCATGGTTGATAGCATGGTGCGCCTTAAACCGCTGGTTAAAGCGGTGGCCGCTGCTGGTATGCCTGCGGTGGCGTTAACTGACCAAAGCAATATGTTTGCTCTGGTGAAATTTTATAACGCGGCAGTGAGTGCCGGTGTGAAGCCGATTATTGGCTGTGATATCTGGCTGCATAATGAAAATGAACCCAATCAACCTTCCCATCTGCTGCTGCTGAGCAAAAACCCGCAGGGGTACCGAAACCTTATTGAACTTGTTTCGCAAAGTTATACCGATGGGCAGCATCACGGCAGGGCCATCGTGCGCCGTGAGTGGGTCGCCGAAAAGTCGAGCGGATTGATTGCGCTCTCGGGGGGGCGGCAGGGCGAAATTGGTCAGGCACTGCTGGCCGGGAATATCGATGAGGCGGTTCGCCGTTTGAATGAGTGGAAGCGGATATTCCCCGATAGCTTCTATCTGGAGCTCAGCCGCACCGGGCGGGCTCAGGAAGATAATTACCTGCATCAGGCGGTTGATCTGGCGACAAAATTCGATACGCCGGTGGTGGCAACCAATGAAGTCTGTTTTATCACCAAAGATGACTTTGAAGCCCATGAACTGCGGGTTTGTATTAATGAAGGACGTGTTCTGGATGACCCTCACCGCCCTAAAAACTACTCTGAACAGCAGTATTTGCGTACGCCTGAGGAGATGGCAGAGCTCTTTTCGGATATTCCAGAGGCGTTAGCCAATACGGTTGAGATTGCCAAACGTTGTAGTGTTGAGGTGAAGCAGGGCACCTACTACCTGCCGGACTTCCCGGTGCCGCAAGGGCTGACCATGGACGAGTACTTTCGCCAGCTCTCCCACGAAGGGCTGGAAAAGCGGCTCGACTTTCTGTTTGATCGCCAGGCGGCTGACTTTGCGGAGATACGCAAACTCTATGATGAACGCCTTGAAATCGAGCTTAAGGTGATTATCGACATGGGTTTTCCTGGTTACTTTCTGATCGTTGCCGACTTCATCCGCTGGGGGAAAAATAATGGCGTTCCAGTGGGGCCGGGACGGGGTTCCGGTGCGGGGTCATTGGTTGCTTATGCGCTGGATATTACCGACCTGGATCCACTTAAATATGACCTGCTGTTTGAGCGATTTCTGAACCCGGAACGGGTCTCAATGCCCGATTTCGATATCGATTTCTGTATGGATGGCCGTGACCGGGTGATCGACTACGTGGCGCAATATTATGGTCGTGACAAGGTGTCGCAGATCATCACCTACGGCACCATGGCGGCCAAAGCGGTGGTGCGGGATGTGGGGCGGGTAATGGGCCATCCTTATGGTTTTGTGGATCGTATCTCCAAGATGATTCCATTTGAGCCGGGCATGACGCTAAGCAAAGCGATGGAGATGGAACCAGAGTTCAAGCGCGAATATGAAGAGAACGAAGAGGTTACCGCACTGCTGGATATGGCCTTCAAACTGGAAGGGTTAACCCGCAACGCTGGTAAACACGCCGGGGGAGTGGTAATCAGCCCCACCAAACTCACCGACTTTGCACCGCTCTATTGTGAAGAGGGCGGGGAGTCGCTGGTCACCCAGTTTGATAAAAATGATGTGGAATCAGTCGGTCTGGTGAAGTTCGATTTTCTTGGCCTGCGTACCCTCACCATTATCGATTGGGCAATCAAAAATATCAAAAAAGCCACTGGCGAAGAGATCGATATCGTCTCGATCCCGCTGGATGATCCCATTTCGTTCAAGCTGCTCCGGGGGTGCAAAACCACCGCCGTTTTCCAGCTGGAATCCCGGGGTATGAAAGATCTGATCAAACGGTTACAGCCCGATAGTTTTGAAGACATCATCGCACTGGTGGCGCTGTTCCGCCCCGGCCCGCTGCAATCGGGCATGGTGGATAATTTCATCAATCGTAAACACGGCCGTGAGCGGGTCTCTTATCCCGATGCCCAGTGGCAGCACGACTCGTTAAAAGAGATCCTGGAGCCCACCTACGGCATCATCCTCTATCAAGAGCAGGTGATGCAGATCGCTCAGGTACTCTCGGGTTACACCCTGGGTGGTGCCGACATGCTGCGCCGTGCCATGGGCAAAAAGAATCTTGAAGAGATGGCCAAACAGCGTGAAAGCTTTGAAGAGGGTGCCATCAATAATGGCGTCGACGGCGAGCTGGCGATGAAAATTTTTGACCTGGTGGAGAAGTTTGCCGGATATGGTTTTAACAAATCTCACTCGGCCGCTTACGCACTAGTCTCCTACCAAACTGCCTGGCTCAAGGCGCATTACCCAGCCGCGTTTATGTCGGCGGTGATGTCGGCGGATATGGATAACACCGACAAGGTGGTGATTCTGGTGGATGAGTGCCACGAGATGAAACTGAAGGTGGTACCACCGGATGTCAACGCTTGTGCCTATCAGTTCACTGTACTGGACGAAGGCACTGTTTTGTACGGACTGGGAGCGATTAAAGGGGTTGGTGAAGGGGCGATTGAAAACATCATTAATGAGCGGCAGCAGAATGGCCCCTATCAGGATCTATTCGACTTCTGCCGTCGCGCCGACCTGCGCAAAGTCAACAAACGGGTACTGGAGGCACTGGTGCGGGGTGGTGCCATGGATAATATTGGCCCCAACCGCGCCACCCTGATGCAAAACATCGAAACCGCACTGCGCATGGCAGACAAACACCACAAAGACCAGCTCTCAGGGGTGACGGATATGTTTGGTTTTACCGAGCCGGCGGCAGAAGAGGGGAAGAGTGAAGGGCACTACGATGTCACCGCCGAATGGAAAGAAGATTACCGCCTGAAGCTGGAGAAAGAGACGCTGGGGCTGTTTCTCACCGGTCACCCGATTCAACCCTACGCCGCAGAGCTGCGCAATATGACCACCTCACGCATTGTTGAACTGAAACCGGCACGGGGAAATCGTGTAGTGGTGGCGGGGCTACTGCTGGATATTCGCATGATCAACTCGCGCCGGGGAAAAATGGCCATTATCACCCTGGATGACCGCAGTGCCCGCATCGAATTTACCCTCTTCTCAGAAGCGTTAGAGCGCTACAGTGATGTGTTGCTGAAAGATAACATTCTGGTGATCGAAGGGGATGTCAGCAACGACGAATACAGCGGTGGCCTGCGTCTGAACTGCAAAGAGCTGTATGATTTGGCCCAGGCGCGGGAACAGTTTGCCAAACGTTTAGTGCTTCGCTTTGACCATGTGCGTGCAGCAGATGACTTGCTGGATGAGCTCAGCCATCGACTGGCTCCCTACCGCGAAGGACGCTGCCCCCTGGTTGTCGATTACCACAACAGCGAGGCCAAAGTTGAACTTGGTTTTGGCGATGCCTGGCGCATTCGCCCTGACGAACAGCTGCTTGATTCGTTACGGCAATTGATCGGTAATGAGAATGTGGAGATTGTTTATCGTTAAGCGACGTAAAAAAACCGAAAGATCACAATCAACTATGGTTCTATTTCTTCCGCAAACAAGGCAGAGGTGTTCTTCTCTATTTCTTTGGTTTTTTCGTTGAAGTGAGACCTTTGCACGAAAGATGGTTTCGCTTCAGCAAGGCAAAAATGATCGAAAAACCGGAGTTTGCTGGAGTAAATGAGGATTTTGAGATCATTTTTAACGCAGCTGGGGCGGAAAATATGAATCGTGCAAAGGTCTCAAAGTATTTGACACAGGCTTTATGATAACAGTTCTAGCTATGTTAGTTTTTAATCAAAATTTGGGGATGTAGAGGATGATTCTCTATGAGTGGGGGGAAGAAAAAGACAAAATTAATCAACGTGTCGTTGAACGCTGGAGTTCCTGTTTTTGAAGATGAATTCAGGCTGGAATTGTATGATGAAGAAAGTAGCAGGCCACATGAGGAGCGCTATATCACTATTGGACACAACAAGATATCAGATATCTTATACGTGGTTTATACCATGCGGGGCTATAACAAAACACGGCTAATTTCAGTTCGGCGCGCGGAACCTCATGAAAGACGTTTGTATCAAAAAATGCACGGTGGTGACAATGAGCAAGAGCAAAGTGATAGGTACTTATAAAAAATCGGATGGCAGCACCTTTACTGTCACCGATGATGATTACAAAAAAATGCGAGAAATGACAGATGAGGAAGTCCATGAGGCAGCCTTGTCTGATCCAGATGCACAACCATTGACTGAGGAGCAGTTAAAAAATCTCAAGCCTGTTAATCCGAATCGAAGGAAGCCTACTAGCCATGAATAGAACGATCACAAAAACTAAGAGTTCAGTCACCGTTCCAGCTGATGGAGAGTTGCACTCCAAGCACTTTAATGAGGCTGAGATCCATCGCCGAGCCGAAGCTGACCCCGATGCTAAACCTTTAACGGTTAAACAATTAGCTAAGTTCAAGCGAGTGAATCCATTTGTTGGCCACAAGTCACGCTAATGTCTCATGAAACTACCTCCCGGTATCACTGCTGAATTTGTTTGCTGTCGTTTTTTAGTGCAAAAACCCTTACAATCGATAGTTCGAGACCAAGTAACACTTGAGTGATTAATAATGAATATGAATTTCCTGGATTTTGAACGCCAGATTGCTGAATTAGAGGCGAAGATTGAAGAGCTGCGCCATGTGGGCAATGACTCAGACGTTAACCTCTCTGAAGATATTAGCGCGATGCAGGCAAAGAGCAGAAAACTGACCGAAGAGATCTTCTCCAAATTAACTGCTTGGCAGGTATCGCAACTGGCACGTCACCCCCAGCGTCCTTACACCATGGACTACATTGAACGTATCTTGACCGACTTTGAAGAGCTGCACGGTGATCGTCATTTTGCCGATGACCCGGCACTGGTCGGTGGCATTGGCCGACTGAATGGTCGCCCGGTGATGGTGCTTGGCCAGCAGAAAGGCCGTGATACCAAAGAGAAAATTCGCCGTAATTTTGGTATGCCACGCCCTGAGGGTTACCGTAAAGCGTTGCGTCTGATGAAGATGGCCGAGCGCTTTAAAATGCCGGTTCTCACCTTTATCGACACTCCGGGAGCCTATCCCGGCATCGACGCTGAGGAGCGTAACCAGTCGGAAGCGATTGCCAAAAATCTCGAAGTGATGGCACGGCTTAAAACACCCATTATCTGCACAGTTATTGGTGAAGGGGGTTCAGGTGGTGCTTTGGCGATTGGTGTGGGTGACCGCACCCTGATGTTACAACACTCGACCTACTCGGTTATCTCCCCCGAAGGGTGCGCCACCATACTGTGGAAGAGCGCAGAGCGTGCTTCTGATGCAGCAGAGGCGATGGGCATTACCGCAGAACGCCTGAAAGAGCTGGGGTTGATTGATGCCATTATTCCCGAGCCATTGGGTGGTGCCCATCGTGACCTGGATGCGATGGCCGAAAGCCTGAAAAACAGCTTGATCGATAATCTGAATAGCCTGGATGAACTCTCTGATGAGCAGCTGTTATCAACCCGCTATGATCGGTTGATGTCAGTGGGTAATTTTAAAGAGGCATAATTCTACTTTGTCAGACTACGAAAAATGGCGTAAAAACACGATTGTAGGGTGTGCTCCGCGCACCAAATTGCTAAATGTAGACCCGGCTCGATACACGACACTGGATAAATGAACCTGCCCCTGCAACTGCTTCTGGCATCACTTTCCAGCTTGTCGCCCCGGCAGAGACTCTGGGTCGCCTACAGTGGCGGCCTTGACTCGACCGTGTTACTCCACGCCCTGGCTGAGCTTGCCTCACAGGGGCAGCTCAACCAGCCCCTTCGTGCAATCCATATCCACCATGGTTTAAGTCAACATGCCGATGCTTGGCAGGCACACTGTGCCGAGCATGCCGCACGCTGGGGGGTTGTCTTTGAATCCATCACCGTGAATGCCCAACCGAAAACAGGCGAAAGCCCAGAAGCCACTGCCCGCAATGCTCGTTATCAGGCGATTGCCTCACAGATGAATAGCGGTGATCTATTGCTAACCGGTCATCATCAGGATGACCAAGCAGAGACCCTGTTAATACAACTCCTGCGGGGCAGTGGGGTGAAAGGGTTGGCGGCAATGCCCCACAGTCACCCCTTTGCCAACGGCACCTTGATGCGCCCCTTGCTCGCCTGTTCGCGCCAGGTGTTACAGGCTTACGCAGAGCACCATCAGTTACGCTGGGTAGAGGATGAGAGTAATAACAACGATGCGTATGACCGAAATTTCCTGCGCAACCAGATCATCCCACAGCTACAACAACGTTGGCCAAGCGTGAATGCAACCCTGAGCCGCAGCGCTTCCCACTGTGCGCAGAGTGCACAGCTCTGTGATGAGTTAGCCGCACAAGACCTGCAAAACATTGCACTGAATAACCTCGCCACACTACCAGTGAAGGCGATACTGACATTGAATAGCGCACGACAAAATAATCTGCTGCGTTACTGGATTTCAAACCAAAAACTACCGCTGCCGACCACACAGCAGCTACAACAAATAACCCAACTACTGACTGCCAAAGCCGATACGATGCCGCTGGTGGCATGGCCAGGGGCAGAGCTGCGACGCTTTGCGGGTAAACTCTACCTAATGCCGCCATTAACTGCACATGATGCCAGTCAGGTGCTAGCGTGGCCTGCCAGCCAACCATCGTTGACGATTGAATCTTTGGGATTAACATTACAGCGCAGCGAACTCACCACCGCCAAAGATCAGGACTTACAGATACGCTTTCGCCAGGGTGGCGAGTCGATACGCCTAGCAAACAAAACACACCACACCGCGCTGAAAAAACTGTTCCAGCAATATGGTGTACCGCCATGGCAGCGAAATCGGTTGCCGTTGCTTTATGGCGAGGGGGAGATGATTGAAATTGTTGGTTTAACCCGACGGGTTGCTCTGTCTGCTTCCATGGCTG
>UOFP01000179.1_pt1 | contig 14159 bp, 13 predicted proteins | sample 1988921 | NCBI WGS metagenome assembly UOFP01 (sample SAMEA4712195, study PRJEB27164) | hydrothermal vent metagenome | biome: marine basaltic hydrothermal vent biome; feature: marine hydrothermal vent; material: mineral | place: Pacific Ocean | collected 2011-06-14/2011-07-23 | depth 1719 m | reverse complement strand
CATTTCGAAACAAATGAGAACAATTTCCGCTCAGCCTAACTCTAACCAGACTTAGGGATGTAGAAAAAATTAAAGTACCGTTATTGCACCGGATTTTTGTTCGCTCTGTCTAGGCAGGTATTGGGCGTATAGTGGGCTACGCAACGAATACTTGCCTAGACAGAGCGGGCAAAAAGACCAGTAAGAGCGGTATTTTAATGAATTCTACATCCCTTATTCAGCGCTTCCTTAAAACAACAAAGCCGGGACACCCTTGTGAGTGCCCCGGCAGTGTGATCACCACACTATTACATCATCAAAGCTATTCGCCTTTCGAATTCATCATATAACGGAAGAATTCACTGTTAGGATCGATAACCATCATGTCACCTTTGTCGGCAAAGGTTTTAGTGTAGGCATCCAAACTGCGATAGAGCGAATAAAACTCCGGGTTTTTGCTATACGCTTTTGCATAGATCTCAGACGCTTTAGCATCACCCTCACCTCGCAGGTGTTCTGAATCACGGAATGCCTCAGCCAAAAGAATAGTACGTTCACGCTCTGCTTCAGCCCGGATACGCTCACCCGTCTCTGCACCTTGTGATCGTAGCTCTTTTGCTACCCGTTGACGCTCAGCTTCCATACGGCGGTAAACCGAATCAGAAATGTCAGCTGACAGATCGATACGTTTAATACGCACCTGAATCACATCAATACCGATCTCATCCGCCTGTTTAGAGGCTTTGGCACTAATGATGTCCATCACTTGACTACGCTCACCCGAGATAACTTCCTGCATAGTCCGTTTACCAAACTCATCCCGCAGGCCATCTTTGATAATCTGTGACAACAGCAGGTTGGCACGACGAATATCACCACCACCGGTTGCGGTATAGAAACGAGCCACATCGGCGATGCGCCATTTGATGAAAGCATCTACCTCAACATTCTTTTTCTCACTGGTGAGATAGCGCTCCGGTGGCGCATCCAGGGTTTGGATACGTGCATCAAAGTGACGAATTGCATTGATAAATGGAATTTTAAAGTGAAGACCCGGCTCGATATTGCCCTCTTTAATTTCACCCAACTGCAGCAAGATAGCGCGCTGATATTCAGCCACGGTATAAGTACAGGAGATCACTCCAACCACAATGGCGGCCACACCCGCCAAAAACATTGAACTCTTCTGCATTAGCGCTCTCCTCGGCCACGTACAACATCACGAACACGGCTCTCTACACTATTCATCGTCTGTTGATTAATGCCACTAGAGAAATTTTGCGGCACGGTGAAATTAGTACTCGCTCCCTGTTGCATCAGTCGATCAAGCGGCAGATACATCAGGCTGTTACCCTGCTCAACACTGATCATGATTTTGCTGGTATTGGTTAATACCGCCTGCACCGCATCAATATAGAGACGCTCACGTGTTACCTCAGGTGCCCGTTCATACTCTGTCAGAACCTGGGTAAAACGACTCGCTGCACCCTCAGCCTCTGCAATAACACGCGCTTTGTAACCGCTCGCCTCTTCTAACTGACGCGCTGACGCACCACGGGCCTTGGGAATGATGTCATTGGCATAAGCTTCTGCTTCATTCTTGTAACGCTGCTCATCCTCACGTGCTTTAACCGCATCGGCAAATGCGTGCTGCACCTGCTCTGGTGGCTGAGCATCCTGAAGGTTGATACTGGTGACAATCAAACCGGTTCCGTAAAAATCCAGTACACCTTGCATCTGCTCATGAACCAGTTCGGCAACTTCACGACGACCTTCGGTCAACACAAAGTCCATCTTGCTGTTACCTACCACTTCACGCAGAACACTTTCGGTTATTTCATGCAGAGTGAGATCCGGGTTCACAACATTGAAGACGTAGTCACTGGCGCTCTTCACCTGGTACTGAACCGCCAGTTGAATATCAACAATATTTTCATCCTGAGTCAGCATCAGTGATTCACGGTTACGTGAACTATCGCCACGACCTTCTGAGCGGTAACCAATCTCTGCAATACGTGTCTGCTCCACATCAACACGAATCACACGACCAATCGGACGAGGTGGCACAAACTGCAGCCCCGGCTTGAGGGTGTGATCGTATTTACCAAACACCATCACCACGCCACGTTCAGCGGGCTGAATAATATGCACCGAGTCGTAGATAGCCCAGCCGACCACAGCAACCAGTAGTAGTGCAACTAATCCACCGCCTACACCGTCACTTCCGCCACCAGCACTGTCTCCACCACTGTTCTTACCACCACCAAAAATAGTGCTCAGTTTCTCTTGAAACTTACGCAGTACTTCATCAAGATCGGGTGGCCCCTGATTTTTATTCCCGCCGCGATTACCCCACGGGTCTTGCTGACCACCACCCGGTTCATTCCAGGCCATAAATTTCTCCACTTTAAATTTTCATTACAACAAATAGTTAACCAGTAACTCGGAATAAGGGATGTAGAAAAAATTAAAGTACCGTTATTGCACCGGATTTTTGTTCGCTCTGTCTAGGTAGGTATTGGGCGCATAGTGGGCTACGCAACGAATACTTGCCTAGACAGAGCGGGCAAAAAGACCAGTAAGATCGGTATTTTAATGAATTCTACATCCCTAAGGGGCTTCTGAACAAGTCATGACTTGCTCAAATCCCTCATCGCTCGCATCATACAGCCATTTCCCAGAGTCCACCCGCTGCCTTTATTCTATACAAAAACGGGCAAAAACCAGCATGATTTGTGAATCATTCAGACTAAAGCAGGAGTCTAAGAGTCTTGCCTCACGATAGCAAGTGATTACAACCCATCAACTAAAACCATCTTCTCGTCAAGTAATTTTTGACGCTTTAGTTGTTCAAATTCTCTCTCATCCATCTCGATTTCAAGGTGCCACTCACCTTGCTCACCAAATTTTTCACTCCGAACGGCCTCCAGCTCAAATAACCGGGCTCTTAGTCGACCCGCATCCGGGGGAAGGCTCAGCCAGTGGTGAACCCGCTGATCACGGAACTGTTCGGCAATCGCTTCCAATAGAAGTTCCATCCCGGTATCAGCTTGGGCAGAAACCCAAACACGACGAACGTTACCGTGCTCATCCCGATCAATACGCGGCGGCTCGCCATCCAGTAGATCAATTTTATTGAACACCTCAATCTGCGGAACTGTTAATGCGTCAATTTCTTTTAGAACCTCATTAACCTGCTCAATCATGGTGTGACGCTCTGTGCTGTGGGCATCAATGACATGCAGCAACAGGTCAGAATTTCGGCTCTCTTCCAGAGTTGATTGAAATGCTGCAATCAGATCATGGGGTAAATGACGGATAAAGCCAACCGTATCAGCCAACACCGCCGCACCCGTTTGCGGCAGCTCAAGACGCCTGAAGGTGGGGTCCAGCGTCGCAAACAGCTGATCAGCCGCGTAGACGCCTGAATCGGTGAGACGATTAAACAGCGTTGATTTACCGGCATTGGTATAACCAACCAAAGAGACCGTTGGCAGCTCAGCCTTCTGACGTGCTTTACGGCTCTGTTTTCGACGACGCTGTACTTTGTCTAGCCGCTTGTTCAACTGTTTTATGCGCTCATTCAACAGACGGCGATCTGTCTCCAATTGAGTTTCACCGGGGCCTCGCAGACCAATTCCGCCCTTTTGACGTTCCAAATGAGTCCAGCCACGAACCAGCCGGGTAGAGAGGTGTTTCAGTTGGGCCAGCTCAACCTGCAAGCGCCCTTCATGTGATTGAGCACGCTGCGCAAAAATATCCAGAATGAGACCGGTTCGATCCAGCACCCGACACTCCAGCATCGCCTCAAGATTCCGCTCCTGGCTGGGTGCTAAGGCGTGATTAAACAACACCACATCCGCCGCTTCGGCAACAACCACCTCGGCGATCTCTGCCACTTTGCCGGTACCGACATAATACTTTGGATCAAGTTTGCGGCGAACTCCCGTGACAATGGCGACAGGTTCTGCGCCAGCGGAGACAACAAGCTCGTGAAACTCGTTCAGATTTTCATCGCCGGTGTTGCCAGCAATATCGATATGAACCAATACCGCGCGCTCACCCGCCTTGGGGCGTTCAAACAAGCGCTGTCCCCAAATCAATATGAGGGAAACTCATCTTATTCATCACCAGTACTCTCTTCCTGGGGAGCATTCACCATTGGCATCTTCACTGCACGTGAAGGAACAACGGTCGAAATCGCGTGTTTGTAAATCATCTGATTGACGCTGTTTTTCAGCAAAACAACAAATTGATCAAATGAGTCAATTTGACCCTGGAGTTTAATTCCGTTGACCAGATAGATGGAAACAGGAATACGCTCTTTGCGTAGCGCATTCAAAAAAGGGTCTTGTAAGGATTGCCCTTTGCTCATTTGTTTTCTCCTTATATTTATAATTAGCCCGGATACTTCACAACGTTGAACGAAATATGAATTATTCGAGTTAGGGATGTAGAAAAAATTAAAGTACCGTTATTGCACTGGATTTTTGTTCGCTCTGTCTAGGCAGGTATTGGGCGCATAGTGGGCTACGCAACGAATACTTGCCTAGACAGAGCGGGCAAAAAGACCAGTAAGAGCGGTATTTTAATGAATTCTACATCCCTTAGGATGAGGCTACTTGCTATCCCTGCTCAAATTTTCTGCCAGCAGTCAAATTGGCCACCCAACACAAAAAACATCATCTCCGCACATCAATCACTCTATATTGATGCGTCAGCTGATCCGCCAATATAGAGTGGTTGATGTACTAGCGGCACTCCTTCCACCATACCACTATATAGTGACCGTCTTCAAAAAATTCAAGAGCCTCTCAAACATCCCGACTTCCAGTGGATCATAAACATGCAGATCCTGCTCCGAACGCAGCCATGTCAGCTGGCGTTTTGCCAATTGGCGAGTCGCGTTCACCCCCTTGTCCCGCATCGTATCATAGTCATAAAGCCCATCCAGATACTCCCATATTTGGCGATATCCAACGCAGCGCATCGACGGCAATGAAAGATTCAACGCCGGGTTTTCCCGCAACATCGCCACCTCATCAACAAAACCCTGCCCTAACATCTGATCGAAACGACACGCCACACGATCCCGTAACCATTGCCGATCACTGGGCACCAGCCCCAACTTGGTCACCTGGTAAGGGAATTCACACTGTTTTTGCTTGGCCATTAATGCGGTCATGCTCTCACCGCTGATCTCATACACTTCAAGTGCCCGCTGAATACGTTGAGGATCGTTGGGGTGAATGCGTGCCGCAGCGGTTGGGTCAATATTGGCTAAACGGTCATGCATCCACTGCCAACCCATTTCAGCCGCCTGCGTCTCAAGATGCAGACGGACTTCAGCGTTAGCCGACGGCAACTCTGACAACCCATATTGCAAGGTACGGTAATAGAGCATCGTGCCGCCCACCAACAGCGGTATACGGCCTGCGGCAGTAATTTCTGCCATTTCACGTAAAGCATCGTTGCGAAAGTCAGCGGCAGAGTAACGCTCTGTCGGATCAAGAATATTAATCAGACGATGGGGAGCGGACGACAGCTCCTCAGCACTCGGCTTAGCGGTACCAATATCCATACCACGATAGATCATGGCTGAGTCAACACTGATGATCTCGCAGGGAAGTGAAGCGAGCAATTGCATCGCCACATCGGTCTTCCCGGAAGCGGTTGGCCCCATCAGGAAAATGGCAGCGGGCAGCGGAGTAGTCTCACCCATCATGACAGGTACATTGCCAACACCATTGCATCCTCTCGGCCACTCTTGGCAGGGTAGTAATTTTTACGAATACCCACTTCGTTAAAGCCCACTCGATCATAAAGATGTCGGGCGATTTCATTAGAGATTCGCACCTCTAAAAAAACAGTTTCAACCTTTTTTTCTCTTGATAAACCAATCATATAATTGATCAACTCACGCCCCAATCCCTGCCCCTGTTTTTCTGGCAAGATACAGAGATTGAGAATATGCGCTTCATCCATCACCACCGAAAGCACACCGTAACCGAGTAAACCATCCTCATTTTCGAAAACAAAGCAGTGGTATTTGGCTTTTAGGCAATCACGAAAGATCTGTTCACTCCACGGCTGTGGGTAGGCACGGGCATCAATTGCGGCAATTTCAGCAAGCTCTTGTTCGCTCATCAAGCGCACCAGGCCACTGCACAGTAGCGTCTTCACGTTGGGGGGTTCATCATGCTTTAAGTGACTTTTTCAGCTGACAAAATACTTGCCATGCTTTGCGTTTATCAAGCGGGTTTTGGAGTAGCCGCTCGGGATGGGGAGTGATTAACAACGGCACTCTGTCATCACCATGACAAAATAACGCCTTATCTGTCAGATCGGTAATTTGCTTGGTCTGCTGGAGGTCCTGGGCAACCGAGTCACCCAGGAGAACAATCACTTTCGGTTTTAACAGCGCCACTTGGCGCTGAAGATGCCCCTTGCAATTTTCAGTCGCGCTTTCATTTAACGGCTGGCCATTCTGAGAGCACTTTGCAACGGCGGTTACATATACCTGTTGAGGCCTCAACCCAAGGAAGTGCAACATGCCATTAAAAAGTGCCTCTGTTTGACCCACAAAATAACCGGCAGGCGAAGACACAACATCAACCACGGAAGTAATGAACATCACATCGGCATTTAAATCACCGAAACCCAAGCTCTTTTGCTTGCTATCGTGCAGCAAGCACTGCTGACAGTCAGCCACTGCTGCATCGAGCTGTGACCAGCTTAGTTGAGAGACATCAATTGAATCTTCAGAACTAATCTCTGAAAACGCCACAAGCTCACCCTTATCGGCACGTTCGTGGTTCTTTGTCTTAACCTCAACTTCAGCTGCATCAGGCAGCGGCATATTTCGCCGCTGCCAAACCGTGATGCCCATCGCATCGAGCACATCAACCGCTTCATATTGTTGTTGCTGAGACATCAATTAAACCTGAGGGTGCGCACGCTCTTCTGGAGCACTGATTCTATCCAATGCATTCAGATAAGCTTTAACCGAAGCGGTGACAATATCCACATCAGCGCCTTGTCCATTGACGATACGTCCGCCCCGCTCCAGACGAACCGTCACCTCACCCTGAGCATCGGTACCGCTGGTGATGCTGTTAACGGAGTAGAGCTGGAGTTCAGTCTGGCTGTTAACCACCGACTCGATCGCTTTAAACGTCGCATCAACCGGGCCACTCCCCTCGGCCCGGCCATGCTGCTCAATGCCGTTCACAGTAATGGTGAGCTCTGCCACTGGAACTTCACCCGTTTCAGAGCACACTTTCATTGAGATCAGTTTAAATTTTTCATTCACCGACTCCGATTTAGACTTGGCCACTAGAGATTGTAAATCTTCGTCGTATATCTCATGCTTTTTGTCGGCCAGATCTTTAAAGCGGGCAAACGTGGCATTGAGCTGTTCTCCTGAATCAAACGAAATACCCAGCTCCTGCATCCGGGTCCGAAACGCATTTCGCCCGGAGTGTTTGCCCATCACCATGCGATTAGCAGACCAACCAACATCCTCGGCACGCATAATTTCATAGGTTTCACGATTTTTCAGAACACCGTCCTGATGAATACCTGATTCGTGGGCAAAGGCATTGGCACCCACAATGGCCTTATTGGGCTGTACCGCAAAGCCGGTAATACTGGAGACCAGACGTGAGGTCGAGACAATTCGGGTTGCGTCAATGCTGGTTTCACAACTGAAAACATCCTGACGAGTACGAACACCCATCACAATCTCTTCCAGAGCGGCATTGCCCGCACGCTCACCCAAGCCATTGATGGTACATTCCACTTGGCGCGCACCATTCATCACCGCCGATAAGGAGTTCGCCACCGCCAAACCCAAGTCATTGTGGCAATGCACCGAAAAAACCGCCTTGTCTGCATTAGGAATACGGGTGATCAAGCGGTTAATCAACTCACCAAACTGCAGCGGAATATTGTAGCCCACCGTATCGGGAATATTGATCGTGGTGGCACCTGCATCAATCACTTTTTCAATCACACGGCAGAGAAAGTCCAGCTCAGAGCGCCCGGCATCTTCCGGCGAAAACTCAACATTGTCAGTCCATTTCCGCGCACGTTTTACCGCCTTCACCGCCTGCTCGACCACCTGATCCGGTGTCATGCACAGTTTTTTCTCCATATGGATTGGTGAGGTGGCAATGAAAGTGTGAATACGCGAGGAATTCGCCCCTTTCAACGCCTCACCAGCGGTATCAATATCTGCATCCAGTGCCCGGGCAAGAGCACAAACCGTGCTCTCTTTGATCTCTTGGGCAACCGCTTGTACTGCATCAAAATCACCCTTGCTGGCACGGGGAAAGCCCGCCTCAATCACATCGACACGCATCCGCTCAAGCGATTTGGCAATGCGTACCTTCTCATCTTTTGTCATCGAAGCGCCCGGGCTCTGCTCACCGTCACGCAAGGTGGTATCAAAAATAATTAACTTGTCAGTCATGACTTAATTCCACAATCAAATTTCTTACGGTGCAACATGAAATTGCTGCAATTTTTATTAGGGATTCGTGCCATATCAGATGAATGGCTGTAGTAAGATTATTTGCCGCGCAACGGCAGCAGTCGCAGCAGAGTGGAATGTAGGCACAGTGGGGCCTGTGTCGATGACACCTTAAAACAAACCGTTGTTTGTGATAAATAAAGTAGTTTCATGGCCCTAAATCTCTAGTAAAAACTATAACGCGTCATCCACTGTTTGCCAAGGCGCTAGTCTTCTTTCTCTTGAGTCTCTGCTTTAGTTTCAGCAGCACTTTTCAACTCATTCGACTTGGCCTGCAGTTTATTGCGCCCCAAAATGGTCGAAACCACGCCGGAAGAGGCGTAAAGCAAAAACACCGCAAACAGTACCAGTGGCGGCTCAATCGCAATCGAAACAAAGATCAACACCACCACCAAAATGGTAAAAAAAGGCACTTTTCCTTTAAGATCAATATCCTTAAAACTACGAAAACGGATGTTACTCACCATTAATAACCCGGATGCCAAAGTCAGCACATAAGCCGGTATTGCCAGCGCGCTGGCTGGCAGTTCAAAATCAACCGAAACCCAGACCATGCCAGCAATAACCGCCGCCGCCGCCGGACTGGCCAACCCTTGAAAATAACGCTTATCAGCCACACCCGACTGGGTATTAAAACGTGCTAGGCGCAACGCCGCACTGGCCACAAAAATAAAAGCGACCAACCAGCCGAGTTTGCCCATATCGGCAAATGCCCAGAGGTAAACGACCAGCGCCGGTGCCAGACCAAATGAGACCATATCCGCCAAACTGTCATATTGCGCCCCGAAATCACTCTGGGTATTGGTCATACGAGCAACCCGCCCATCGAGACCATCCAGCACCATCGCCACAAAAATGGCCATGGCCGCATTTTCAAACTGGCCATTAATCGCTGATATTATCGAATAAAACCCTGAGAACAGGCAGGCAGTGGTAAACAGATTCGGTAATAAATAGATACCACGGCGACGTTTAACATCGCCTTCGGCGGGTGGTTCCATACTCGTCTTCCCCATAATCAACTACACTGCCGACCCTTTTTTGACCCATCAAAAAAAGCCTAGGAGTGTTCTAGTGTACTAACATGGCAAGTATATCCTCACCCGCCAATACCTTGTCACCCTTTTTCACCTTAATCAGCGAATTTGAGGGTAAATAGAGCTGAGCCTTACGACCAAAGCGTAATACAGTACTCTGTGCTCCTTGGCCAATACGCTCACCTGCCGCGACCCGATAACTTAAGTGACCACTAAACGGACCCGCTTCCATACTAAGCACCAGATCATCCCGCTCATCTGTCTGTATCCATTGTGAATAAACACGCGCTGAAACGTTGTACGATTGTTTCAGCACTTTCCCCTCTATCGGGCTGCGCACAATATAGGGGCCAAAATGCGGCATTGCGATCGTCACCACAAGCGCCTCCCGTTCCAACTGGGTATCTGTTGCCATTTCAACTTCCAACACATGCCCATCAACCGGAGAGATAACCCCCAGTGGAGACGAGGGTATTTCCCGCAGTGGATCACGGTAGAGAAACATCACCAACAGTGCCAGCAGCACCAGCACGATTGAAGGAAGCACAGCCCAGAACAACAGACATAACAGTGCCGACAACAATAACAGGGCAACTGGCCATTGGGCCACCTCAGAGATAGGGGTTGTTTTTAATGCCATAATGAGACCTTTGCACGAAAAATAGTTTCTGTTCCAGCAAGGCAAAAATAGTCGAAAAACCGGAATTTACTGGAGTAAATGAGGCTTTTGAGACTATTTTTAACGCCGCTGGGGCGTAAAATATGAATCGTGCAGAGGTTTCATAATATCAGAAAGGGGAAGGCGTGCATCAACACACCTTCCCCTTCATTTCAGCTCGCCTCAAAAATCAGTTTTTGTTTTTATCGACGATTTTCTGAATCCAAGGCATCATTTCACGCAACTTAGCACCGGTTTGTTCAATTGGATGCTCTGCATTCAGACGACGCATCGCGGTCATTTCAGGGTAGCCTGACTGACCTTCGAGGATAAATTTCTTGGCATATTTACCTTCCTGAATATCTTTCAGTGCCTGACGCATCGCCCAACGAGACTCTTCGTTGATAATTTTGGGGCCTGTTACATACTCACCATACTCGGCATTATTAGAGATGGAGTAGTTCATGTTGGCTATACCGCCTTCATACATCAGGTCAACAATTAACTTGAGCTCATGCAAACACTCAAAATAGGCCATTTCAGGTGCATAACCCGCTTCAGTCAGGGTTTCAAAACCGGCTTTAACCAGCTCAACCGCACCACCACACAACACGGCTTGCTCGCCAAACAGATCCGTTTCGCACTCGTCACGGAAGGTGGTTTCGATGATACCGGTACGGCCACCGCCCACGCCTGAAGCGTATGACAGTGCAATCGCCTTGGCATTACCTGAAGCGTCTTGCTCAATGGCGATCAAATCTGGAATACCACCACCTTTAACAAATTCAGAGCGTACCGTGTGCCCTGGTGCCTTGGGTGCAATCATGATCACATCCAGATCCTGGCGAGGCAAAACCTGATTATAGATAATTGAAAAACCGTGAGCGAATGCCAAAACGGCACCCTTTTTCAAATTTGGTTCAATCTCTTCTTTGTAGAGCTGCCCTTGAAACTCATCAGGAGTCAGCACCATAACCAGATCAGATGCTTTAATTGCCTCGGCTACAGAGGTTACTTTCAGACCAGAAGCCTCTGCTTTAGCCACAGAAGAAGAGCCGGAGCGCAGGCCAACAACCACATCGACACCGGAGTCTTTCAAGTTATTTGCGTGTGCATGGCCTTGTGAGCCATAACCAATAATGGCGACCTTCATGCCCTTGATGATAGACAGGTCACAATCTTTATCGTAGTAGATGTTCAGAGACATTTTTTTACCTTTCCTAATCGTAATTCACCCACTGAGCGGGACCCAATGCGCGATATTGTATACCGAGACCTTTGCACGAAACAAATGGCGGATGAAAATGGCTGAAATCTGTTCCGCTTTCTTACCATTCAGTTCTGTGAAAAAGCCTCATCTTAAATGTGTAAAGATTTCCCACCACGTGCAATTCCGGAAACACCCGAGCGCACGGTTTCCAGTATCCTCACATCGGCTAACGCGGCGATAAATGCCTCCAGCTTACCACTGGGACCGGTCAGTTCAATGGTATAAGCCGTTGCAGTGACATCAATAATATTACCGCGAAAGATGTCAACCAAGCGCTTGACCTCATCCCGGGTACTTGGCTCTGCCACCGCCACTTTAATCAGCATTAATTCACGTTCAACGTGTTCACCTTCGGTGAGGTCGATCAGCTTGACCACTTCAATCAACTTATTCAGCTGCTTGGTAATCTGCTCAATCACCTGATCAGAGCCACTGGTGACCAGCGTCATGCGCGACAGTGAGGGATCCTCTGTCGCCGCCACAGTCAGTGACTCAATATTATAACCACGGGCGGAAAACAGCCCGGCAACACGGGAGAGTGCACCCGCTTCATTTTCAAGAAGAATCGATATGATATGCCGCATAGTTACACCAAAATCATTTCATTAAGACCGGCTCCCGCAGGAATCATCGGATAAACATTTTCAGTTTGATCGGTCACAAAATCCATAAACACCAAGCGATCTTTCAGCGCCATCGCTTCAATCAACGCACCTTCAACATCGGCGGGCTTCTCGATACGCATCCCCACATGACCATAGCTCTCCGCCAGTGCAGAAAAATCGGGCAGTGCATCCATATAGGACATTGAGTAGCGACTCTGGTAGAAAAACTCCTGCCACTGACGCACCATACCCAAATAGCGATTATTAAGGCTGATAATCTTGATGGGCAGTGAATATTGCAGACAGGTGGAGAGCTCTTGAATATTCATCTGAATACTTCCCTCACCAGTGATACAGGCAACCGTTTCACCAGGATGAGCCAACTGCACACCCATCGCCGCCGGCAGACCAAAGCCCATGGTGCCAAGGCCACCGGAGTTGATCCAGCGACGGGGTTTATCAAACTTATAATACTGTGCCGCAAACATCTGGTGCTGGCCCACATCCGAGGTGACAAACGCATCACCTTGGGTAATTTCCCACAGCTTTTGCACCACATATTGTGGTTTGATCACCTCATCACCCTGGGTAAATTTAAGACAATCCATCGCCCGCCACTCATCAATCTGCCTCCACCACTCGACCAACGCCTCTTTCTGCTCAGCGGGTTGCTCAAGCTCTTTCAACAGCAACAACATCTCTTTCAGTACATTGCTGACCGTACCGACAATTGGCACATCAACACTGACATTTTTTGAGATAGAGGCGGGATCAACATCCACATGAATAATACGTGCATCAGGGCAAAATTTTTCAATATTACCGGTCACCCGGTCATCAAAGCGCGCACCAATTGCAATCAACAGATCGGTGTGGTGCATCGACATATTGGCCTCATAGGTGCCGTGCATCCCCAGCATGCCGAGAAACTGTCGATCTGTAGCAGGATAAGCCCCCAGCCCCATCAAGGTATTGGTGACGGGAATATTCAGCTTCTGTGCCAGCTCAATCAAATAGTGAGAGGCGTTATCCAACACCACGCCGCCGCCGGTATAAAGAACAGGCCGTTTCGCCTCCAGCATCATTTCAACTGCACGTTTAATCTGCCGGGGATGCCCTTTGCTAACCGGGTGATAAGAGCGGATATCGACACTGTCAGGGTAGTGATACTCGGTCTTATCGGCCGTGACATCTTTAGGCAAATCGATCAGCACCGGGCCGGGACGACCGGTTGAGGCGATATGAAACGCCTTTTTTATGGTCTCCGCGAGATCCTTAACATCCTTAACCAAAAAATTGTGTTTCACACAGGGCCGTGTAATGCCCACCGAGTCAACCTCTTGGAAGGCATCATTACCAATCATATTGGTTGGCACCTGACCAGTGATGACCACCATCGGAATCGAATCCATATAGGCGGTTGCAATACCGGTAACCGCATTGGTAGCACCGGGGCCGGATGTCACTAAAACCACACCGACTTTACCTGTAGAGCGCGCATAACCATCAGCAGCATGAGTTGCTGCCTGCTCATGGCGCACCAAAATATGCTCGACTTTATCTTGCTGATAAATGGCATCATAGATGTGCAACACCGCACCACCTGGATAACCAAACAGGTATTCGACGCCCTCATCAGCGAGGCTGCGACAAAGAATATCGGCACCACTCAATTCCACACTCAATCTCCCGTAATTTAAACTTCGGCAGGTCTAAAAAACCCGAATCGGCGATTATACCTAATTTCGGTTAAAGATGACATTACCAGCCTTGTTCAATACAAAATGAGTCTGAGTTAAAGCCTGGGTACTGTTCATGATGGATTTTAAGAGTGCCGCTGATGCTAAAAAATCGCACCGGTCAAACAGTGGTAGGGTGTGATAGCGGTATTCTACCGAAATTAAAGTCTGCTACACACCCCCATACCGCGTATCGCACCAGGCCCCATATCCGATTCATCTGTAAAAAGATGGGCAACTGATAAAACGAGCCGTCGGTAAATAAATGCAGCTGTTAGGTTATTCTCAACTGTGACATACGGCAGATTACGCTTCGCTAATCAGCCCTACATCTGAAC
>UOFP01000205.1_pt1 | contig 14268 bp, 12 predicted proteins | sample 1988921 | NCBI WGS metagenome assembly UOFP01 (sample SAMEA4712195, study PRJEB27164) | hydrothermal vent metagenome | biome: marine basaltic hydrothermal vent biome; feature: marine hydrothermal vent; material: mineral | place: Pacific Ocean | collected 2011-06-14/2011-07-23 | depth 1719 m | reverse complement strand
GGTTGGCAAGATCCCCACTGATTCGCCGTGGGCGATAATCTTCAAGGTAGATCGGAATCCCTCGTGCCCGAACAATTTGTTGATCACGCACATCCACTTGAGCCATCAGCCCTAACATGGTGTCATGGCGATCTTGATCAAACAGGAAATTACCCAGTCCCTCAAATATCAGCGCACCATTATAATAACTAAAACCCTGAGCAACATGGGGGTGGTGTGATATGACCAAGTCTGCCCCAGCTTCCGCAGCCATGGTCATACGGTCATAGGCAGGGTCACTTGGACTCAACGTGTACTCAGCACCACCATGCAACTGTGCGACCACAAAATTGCCATCACCTTTTGCTGTGGCAATGGTGCTGCTCATCCGCACACGGTCATTCAAATCCGCTGCCCCGCCCTGGGGGGTGCAAGGGTCGTAATTAGTATCAATACAGTCAGTTGCCACATAAAGCTCAGGGTAACGAGATCCGGATACCGAAGTAGCTGAAACCAGCGAAATGGCCATGCCGTTAATCTCCGTTTCATAGGGTTTGAAAGCCTCTTCAGGCGTTTTCCCGGCCCCTGAATACTGGAGGCCATGTTGTGTCAGGTAATCCAGGGTATCTTGCAAGCCTGCGCCTAAATAATCATAGACATGGTTATTTCCTAGGCTGACATAGTTGATGCCCGCTTCACGCAAGGCAGGCAGCGATCCAGGCAGTGAAAAGTAGATAAACTCTTTAGTGGAGTGAGGTGTCTGTGGATTGAGCGTTACCGGGCTCTCAAAATTAACCACCGGAAAATCGGCCTGTTTCAGAGTTGAGCGGATATAGTCGAGAGCCCGACGACTGCCTGGAAGTGGATCACTGCTGCGAATCAGCGCCTGTGGATTATCGGCTGGAATCTCATTTGTTGGCGTCAGATCCAGAGGGTCGAGAAAACGGCGTGCAAAAGAGAGATCACCCGCAAATAGAAAACGTGCTTCATTGTTGTTTGTCGCTGTCAAAGTGAACGGTGCCAATGGCAGCGGCTGCTGGGTCATCACTGTTTGCAGTTGCAGTGGGTATTGAAATTGGCGGAACTGCGCCGCTTCCACGGTTAATAGCGTGTTTTTTCTGGCCAGATTCTGCAAGCTGAAACGACCCTGTTGATCAGTATAACTCCCCACCCCCAGCGCACTGACCAAGGCACCCTCAATAGCATTACCTGATTCATCCACCACTTCGCCATCAATATCCACCGTACTGTTTTGATAACGATCCCGCAGTGACTGATCCTGCTGCAAAAAGTCACTGGCCTTTACCGCATCATCATTTCCCCCACATCCCGACAGACCCCACGATAGAGAGAGCATCAAGATAACCAGGCAGACTCTATAACCCATTGCTGTATTCAACCTAACTCTCCCGTGGACGAAATCTAGTACATTGTACAGGTTTCAGGAGGGCATTCGAATAACATGCTCGGTTAACTCTTGCTCCATTCGTTTACGAATCGCAATTTTATTCACTACTTTTAACCCATAACGACTGGCCAGTGTGCTCCAGTCATGGTCTGAGAGTGAAAGTGAGAGTCTGGGGCGCTTTTTCTTTGCCTGTTCAAGGCCAAAGATTGAGCGTAGTTGATCTGAGGGGCTTAAGCCGTTTTGACACGCGGCCATGCGAAAGTGATCATCCGCATCACCCAGTTCAAAAATAACCTGGGTCGATTTTTTTTGTGTCGCCGCTTTTTTCAGTGCCTCAATGGCACGGTTTGAGTTGTCCCAACGGGACGGTTTTTTGCTCATGTGCTTGGCCACAGCTCTTCGATGTCGTTCTCTTCAAGTAGCCGGGTTACCATCACATCGGTATCACCATCGTACACTTCGATCTCGATGTAATATTTTTCGTCATCACTGATCAGTGAGTAGTAGTCCAACTCATCCGCCCCATCGGCAGAGTTTGAGAGTGGCTGTTGACGGTAATCTCCTTTATGAAAATAACCGCGAACCGATTTTGCATTTTGGGTGTAAACCTCGGCACTCCAGTGACTTAACCATGACCACTCTGGATCAAGCTTCTCTGGGTTGCCAGTACGCTCAAGACGCACCGGTTCATCGGCATCAAAAATTCCAGAAAATTGATCAAGCTCAAACAACTGCTCTACCACGGTGCGCGGTATCTTGATCGAAAGGCGCAGTTCAACCTCGTCATCGGACTCATCAACTGTCATAAACAAGGTCTGTTTATCACTGCCCCTGAGTACAAACTCAGTCTCGTTGCCCGATTTAAAGTCATAGGTATTGACCTCATCCACGGTGAAGCTGTTGCCCGCCAGCGGCGCGGGGGTGAAGAGTTTAAACTTCACAATATCACCCGCCGCAAGCTCCCGGGGGTGGGAGAGATGACGCACGTTGTCCGCCTCTTTTTTATCACCAAACAGTGATTTTAAAAAACCCGCCATCGTTATTGCTCCCCATTAACTTTTGTTAGCACCTTGCTTTAACTTGGCAAGAATGTCACTGGCACTGTTTTTATTGCCACCAATACCAGCCTGAGCCAGCTTGTCATCCAGCGAGCCTGAACCCATCTCGTTTTCCAGCACTTCGGCAGCATCCATTTGGTCAAAGGAGTGCTGTTGGCGCGCCTTAATTCGATCCAGTGATGATTTAGCATCTAATAACTTGTTAGCACCGGCATGTTGAGTATTGGTAATCGATTGAGTCGCTTTCTGCACACTTTCAGTGGTCTTAACCATTTTAAGCTCACGCTCATGCTCGCGAATGGTGGTCTCGCTCTGTTTGATCAACGCCTTTAGCTTGCCCACCTGTGCGGCTGTTTGTGCCAACACCTGCTCCTGGGTAACCAGTTCTGTTTGCAACTCACCCACTTTTTCTGCACAGCTGAGTGCCAACTCCTCCTCGTTTTTTTCTGCAGCTGATAGTGCCGCTGTTTCATATTTGGCAATATCATCCTGAAGCTGTTTAACGTCACGCGCCCCTTTGGTCTGGCTGGCCATGATATTGGTCAGATCGCGCTTGGCTTTGCCCAGGTTTTTCTTGGCATCTTCAATCTCTTGAGTGTAGATGCGCGTTGCATTGGCATCCATTACCGCTTCACCTGCTTCACGTGCACCACCACGCAGGGCGGTTAATAGTTTTCCAAAAATACTCGACATGATTATGATCCTTTTTAAAATTAATTCAGGTAGTCACTTAATGCGTCAATCGCATCAAGGGAGTTGTCGCTTAAAGTGGTAATTTCCAGTGCCACATCTTCAGCGCTGGAGTTGAGTGACATGGCACCAAATACGGCATATCTGTCATCCATCTTTGCAAACGATGAGAGCGGCATTGGAATATTCAGGCTCAGCATGCTTTCAAACATTGCCATGCGGCTCTCTGGTGTCACCTGTGATTCGTCAAACAAGCTACAGATGCAGAGTAGCTGATCAGCTGCCATGGTGATGAAAATCGGTAGCTCATCACGATCTTCGACAGTGACCTTGGCAACCTGCTCATCAATAATCTCAAAACTTAGATCCAAACCACCACGTTTCTCATCATCGAGAGTGGTTACTTGAGTCATCAGTTCCTTTAGATTTTTATTCATGGGTTGTTTCCTTCTGGTTAACGGGGCTTAAGTTAGCTGCTATGACATATTATGTCAAGACATATTATGACAAAAAGCAATATATCCAAATTATTGATCATCATTATATTGTGCCCACCCCTTGCGATGGTACTCAATAATCTGGTTACTGTTGATTCTGTTTACCTTGATCTCGGGTTCAATATCGTAGAAACCCTGATTAAAGGCAAATGCACCGAGCATCAGCTCTCTGGTCATCCAGCCATCATTGACCGGCAGTGATGAATACTCTTCAATCCGCTGCTTAGCCGATTTACCCGCCTTGGTGGCGATGGTCCAACCCCACTCACCAAACGAGGGCACATTGGCGTGGTACTGCTCAACCCGCTGGAAACCGGCATGTTTGACGGTCTTTTTGATCGAGATAAACGCCTCTTTGGCGTGATAGGGAGAGGTGGATTGAATAGCGATGGCACCATCACCCGAGAGCAATGCGTGCAGCTTGGCGTAAAAACGCGATGAGTAGAGTTTGTTTAAATCTGGGTGGCTGGGGTCGGGTAGGTCAACAATAATAGTGTCAAACATACGCCCTTGGGCCAGCAGTTCATCCACACTGCCATAGGCATCACCTAGGTGAATATCCACTCGACTATCCTGCAGTGCGTACTCGTTTAGCTCTAGTAGCGGACGGTTGATCACTTCGCCCTCTTGCATCACCGGCTCACTGAAAAACTGGATAATTTGTGGATCAAGCTCCAGCAGTACAACCGATTCCGGGTTCCAGCGCAGCACGTCACGCAGCGCCAGCCCATCGCCACCACCCACAATCAAAATACGCTCGCGGCGGTTTGAGGCGAGCATGGCCGGATAGGTAAGCATGGCATGGTAGATCTGCTCATCCAGACTGGAGAACTGGGTATGGCCGTTGATGTAGAGGTACCAGACCGGTGCTTTAGCCGGGTCAATAATGCGCTTGGTGATTACCACTTTCTGATAAGGGGTGATCATGCGGGCAATCACCTGATCTTTATAGAGCATATCCTCCAGCGCCAGCTCCCAACTGGGGCCTTTGATGGCGATGGTGGCAACAACGGAGGCGACAATCAGGTGGCCGATTAGCAACAGCGTACTAAAACGGATATGTTTTCGGTAGCAGAAGTAGAACAGCAGCCCGGCAAGCAGATTGGCACTGGCGGCAATTACCGCTGCAATGCTGCTCTCCAGGGTGAGTAGAAACAGCACAAAGATCAGCGCACCAATACCCGCACCAATATAGTCTGCGCCATAAATGGTGCCGGTATTGTTCTCCAGATGCATGCCGTAGACCGACTCCCGAACCTTGGCGATAAGCGGAATCTCGGCACCGATCAACATACCTAAAATAAAGGCCATCAGATACGGCATGTTTTTGGCCAGCCACTGCAAGGTATTGATAGCACCACCGGAAAGGTTGATGCCGTGCAGGCCGTAGGTTTCGGCAATAATCGAGGGCAGTACGTAGCTAAAGGCGATTAAACCGGCGATAAACAGAATCGAACTGACGCCGATCAAACCAATCAGCAGCTCCAGCCAGGCGAAGCTGCTGAAGGGGCACTTTAAATGGGCGGCTGCAAACGCCCCTAACCCCATGGAGGCGATCATCACGGTGAAGACCCCAAAGATAGCCACTTCAGTCGCCCCCAACACCCGTGCGGCGTAGTGGGAAAGCAGGAACTCATAGATCATACCGCAGCCCGCCAACACCGCCATGATGCCGATCAGCACCACATCGTGCATCAGCAGGCGGCGATTGTTACGCCAGCGGTTAACAAGATTCCAGCCTTTGGGGGGATCGGTTGGCTCCGCCATGGAGAGTTAGGCAGACGGCGCGATGAGTGCTGCGAGCAACAGACCATAGATAATATAGATCGCCGCTTCTATCAGCCCGATGCCCACATTGCCCTGCTTATCCACCTCTTCCACCACGTTGATACCACGCAGAATAATGTGCCGCGAGAGAATCGCCAATATGGAGAGCAAAATAACAAAAACCACCGAAGCGACACCCCACAGCAATATCGCCATGAAGGGAGAACTCTCACTAAAGGCGATGGTGCCGGAAGCAGCGGTAACAGTGAGTGCAGCGCCAATTTTATGCCCCAAATAACGAATGCTCAGTGCCTTATTGCCCTGAGCCAATGCCGCTTGCAGACATTCTCCATTATGACGTTTGGCATAGACCGCATGGCGGTAACGGGTCACCAGCACCAGCAACAGCTGCGAAATAACAAAACCCACCAGAACAATCGCCAGACCGTAAAGCGCTTCGGTATCGACCCAGACCATCACCGCACGAATAATAATCGCCGTGGCGATCATATTACCGGCATCAATAATGCCCACCGCCAGATTGCCATCAGCAATCTGTTGCTGCACCGAGATGTTACGCAGGGTTATTTTATCGAAAAAGAAGCGCGTAGAGGCCATCAGCAAAATACCGACAATGCCGTAGGCACTCACAATACCCAATTCGTACAGTAGTGAAGGTGAAGCATCTCCGGAGACAACCCCGGTCATCATAATACCAAGCCCCAGTAGTGCACCGGCAAATGAGATACCAAAGGCAAAGTTATCTTTTTCAGATAACTCTTTAATCGAACTGACATTGGCAATAATACCCATTTTGATACCCACCAGCGTCAGCATCAGGGTGACAATAATAAAGTCGATGAGCAGAATCAGCGTCTGATATTGATCAAAAGTGATTAATTCAGATAGGTTCATATTCTATTTCTCCATAAATTCATCTTGCAGGTACTCATTTGCCACCGCCGCCAAAACTTCTGGAGCTGCTGCTGCCACGGAAACTGCCGCCGTATGAACTGCTTTTTGATCCTGAGCCGTAAGAGCTGTTTTTGGAACCTGAACCGTAAGAGCTACTTTTACTTGAACCACCATACTGGCCCGTGGATTTAGAGGCGACATAACCGGAGGCGTTACGCGCTTTAACACCACTGCCCTTGGCATAGGTGGAGCCTTTACGAGTTGATGATTGATAACTCTTGGTATTTGATTTTTGATAGCTTGAAGCGCGCTGGCGGCTCTTTTGTGAACCGTATTGATGAACCCCGCGATCCTGATAGTGGCTATAGGGGCGGTGACGGTCCCAGTCGTTATAAAGAATGGAGCGCCCACCACCGGTAAGATTTGAGAACATGCTATACATGCCATACCACGCCCAGAAAGAGGTACCACCACTGCTCTGGTTCCACTGACCATAAGCGGGGTTACCCACTAATTGGCTGCCTGCGCCATAATCACTGGCATCATTAACCAGCGCCTCTTCCTCTTTGCTCATGCTGCTGACACGCGGCAGGCTACCATTTGATATATCAGCCAGGGCATTGACGGTATCGGTGAGTGCACTGTTATAGGCCGGTATTGCCATTGCCCTTAATAAAGACTCCGATTCCATCAGTAATGTTTTTGGCTCGCTGTGCACCTGCTGCATTCTTTTGATTTCATCCAACCGGGTTTGCAGGTGCTTGAACAATGCACCCTTCGTGGTAGCGTCTTTTGCCATAATATCAGCGATGGCGGCCATTTCCGGCTGCTCTCTTTTGATACTGCGGGCATAGCGTTCAACCAGTGCCGCATTGCGCACGCCCCCATTGTCAAGTGCACTGCGCAGTGTATCCAGGCGCTGCTCTGCCTGAGTGATACGCTCAATTGCGGCGGCACGGTTAGGGTCTTCACAGCCGCTTAACAGCAGTAAAATAAGTATGGCGTAAATAATCTGCCAATTATAAGAGGTGTGTTTCACACCGTTTCTCCTTTAGGTACCGACGCCAGGTCAAGGCGTTGTAGCGATTTCCAGACAAACCACACACCGGTCAGCGCAAATAGCTCCCAGAGTGCGACCCATACTAATTCGGGTATCAGGGTCAACTGAGAGAGAGTTGCACCATCGCCCAGATTACGACCATCAATTAACCAGAGCGGCGATTTTATCGCATCCAGCAACACATAGCAGCCGATAAATTTCAGCAAAATATGAACCGTCTTCGGGTGCCAGTCGCCCTTTATAGGTAGTAGGCATACCGCAGTAATAACAAGCAAGATGAGAATGGTGACTAAATCCCTGGCCCAAAACAGCAGCGCACCCAAGGTGATGCCAGCAAGGGTAACCGCCAACGCCTTTGATTGATAAGGCGAGGCTGCTGAGACTGATAAAACCAGCAATACCCCAAACAGCGTAGCGCCAAAATAACCAGCTAAAGTGACAATAAAGCGAATGCCACCTGAAGTGTAGCAGAGGCCAGAACCACTCAGGTGAATTTGAATACTGCTAACACTGCCGCCGGTAACAATCGCCGCCAGACCATGGCTGATCTCGTGGAAAAAAGTCTGAATCCAGGTAAACGGCCAGTTCAGTACCGGTATAAAGGAGACCACAATAGCGGCAGCCATAATGATGATAAATTGGTGTTGCAGTTTCATTTTCGTACCTTCAACGGTGAGTGGCACCAGTTAAAACACTTAGGGATGTAGAAAAAATTAAAGTACCGTTATTGCACCGGATTTTTGTTCGCTCTGTCTAGGCAGGTATTGGGCGCATAGTGGGCTACGCAACGAATACTTGCCTAGACAGAGCGGGCAAAAAGACCAGTAAGAGCGGTATTTTAATGAATTCTACATCCCTTACCACCAGACACTGCTTAGAGGCTGGCACCATAAACGAATTCCACACAAACCGCCACGTCTGTTGAGAAGCATTACTCCCAGATATCAATTATAGAAACCGTGAGTAAACAAAAAAATAGCACAACACACTTGCACAAAAACAAAGCATGTATATAATTACATGCATGTTTATTTACACATGTGCGTAAAAATAATGGAAAACCTGACTTCGCGACAACAAGATGTCCTTAATCTGATTCGCCAGCATATTAACAATACCGGCATGCCACCCACCCGCAGTGAAATTGCCAAGGCCCTTGGCTTTAAATCTGCCAATGCTGCCGAACAGCACCTGCGGGCACTGGCAAAAAAAGGTGCCATAAAGATGACCGCTGGTGCCTCAAGAGGCATTCAAATTATTAATCACATCGATGAACCGGAAGGGCTACCCGTGGTCGGGCGCGTGGCCGCAGGCAGCCCACTGCTCGCCGAACAACATATTGAAGAATACGTCAGCGTTAAAGGGGAGTTCTTTCACCCCGCTGCCAGTTACCTACTTAAAGTACACGGCATGAGCATGAAAGATATTGGCATACTCGATGAAGACCTGCTGGCCGTGCACACCACAAAACAGGTGAAAAATGGCGACATAGTTGTAGCTCGTATTGAAGATGAAGTCACGGTAAAGCGCTTTCACCAAGACGGATACCGTGTCACGTTAATTGCAGAAAACCCTGATTTCGCACCAATTGAAATCGACTTGCGCCATCAAAACCTTGAAATTGAAGGCATCGGCGTCGGTATCATTCGCAACGGTGGAGCACTTTAAAATGAAAACTCAAACAGACCATGAAAAACAGATTTTCCCTGCTTCAAACAACCCGTTAGTGCCTGAAAGTATGATGTTGCAAGGGGGAATCATTGAGATCATCACCCACAAAAACAGCAATGAACTGGAATTAATTCTATCCGCATTAACCACCTCACCTCGCCACGACCGCTGGATCGCCTGGGTTGGAGCCGCACTCCAATCCGATAACATAAAACTTCAAAAGCTCTCAGCATCACCCCATCGACTGCTTCATGTGCACCTCAGAGAGCAGGAAAACCACCTGAAGGTACTGGGGAAAGCGCTATCAACCGGACGCTGTAGCGCCGTTATCGCACGATCAAAACAACACGATGCACAAGAACTTCAGCAACTACGAATAGCCGCCTATAGAGGAAAAACCATCGGCATTCTCCTCAAAGAGAGTGATCATCAGGGCGGAGAGGCTATACCGATAAACCACGGTACGATTACGCCACTCAACCAGCAGAACAAAACCTTGAATAGCACATTCAGTGACAAAATTTTCGCCAGTCAAACTTCGATAGAAATCAGCAGTAAATTCAGCCAGAATAACCAGCTTAGTTTCTTTTGATTGGGAGGTAATTGGAGGCCGAGGCTTCAGCTAGTACCCCGCTTTGGAGGTCGAGGCTTTAGCCGGGAGCAGTTTAATCTTTTCATACTAATTAGCTGAGGCCGAGGCTTCAGCTAGTACCCCGCTTTGGAGGTCGAGGCTTTAGCCGGGAGCAGTTTAATCTTTTCATACTAATTAGCTAAGGAAGCTCCTAAACAAGTCATGATTATTTTATACTGACTGAAATCGCCCTCATCTGTCCCGAAAATTGCACCAATAGAACAACCATTACTGCGCATTTCGAAACAGATAAGAACAATTTCCGCTCAGCCTAATTCTAACCCCACTGATTCAGAGCTTCCTTAACGTTTATCCCCTGATCCTGACTTATTGGAATACCGGACCATAAATATGACTGAACAGCCAGCCCCACAAAAAGTACGCATTGATAAATGGCTATGGGCGGCTCGCTTTTATAAAACCCGCGCACTAGCCACAGCGGCCATCAATGGAGGGAAAATTGCGATTAACCACCTTCGGACTAAACCCTCTCGCCAATTAAAAATTGGCGAGCAAGTCACCATCAGCAAAGGCCCTTACAAAACCACGGTCGAAGTAATTAACCTATCAGACAAGCGTGGGCCAGCAAAAACAGCCGTCACCCTCTACAACGAAACAGATGAGAGCGCGCAACAACGCCAACAACTATCAGAACAACTCAAGATCGAAAGAGCCGCCACAGCCAACTATGAGGGCAAGGGGCGACCATCAAAACGAAAGCGCCGACACATCATCCGCTTTACCAATAAAAACAGCAGCCAATAACCCCGCTGGATCCATACCACGTTCTGTAGTATTTCACTGGGAAACTCTGCTCTCCTCTGAGCTATTTGCAGTTCCACGGTAAGTGGTCACTCACCGCTACTTTCAAGCTTTCTTATGGCAGTTTTTGTCAACCGAAAAGAGAGTTATCAACACCACTTTTTTCTGTCAGTCATTTTTGACACTATCGCATCTCCGATAGTTACAAATCACTATTGACTTACATAACCAATTGATAAAACAACACTTTAAATCACTGCCTATTTTTTGATCAATTTAACAAAAGCGTAATAAAGACGGGCTTTAAACCGCTATTCACACAATCTATCCACAAAGTTATCCACAGGCTTTGTGGAAAACTAAATTTTGCTTGAAAAGACGGTAAGTTAGCGCCTAAAGTGAAACCTGATAGACACGCTTTATTCGCTGGGTAGAGAAAATATTGTAACTACTCAGCGTGTTTAGATTTTGCCTCAAATTGAGGAATTTTCGCACGCAAAGAGGGAGCATATAGGCCATATGTGACCGATTGAGTACGAAAATAACCAAAAGTTGGGGCAAAAGATGAATACGCTGATTCGAAAAACAAAAAAACCGCAACAATCGCTTGTCGCGGTTTTTTAGAATAGCCGACTACAATGCAGCCACAATCGGTATTACCTTATCAGCTACCTTTTTGTACTCCTCAATTTCGTGGAAGTTGAGGTAACGATAGGTATCGGCAGCTAACGGTTCGATGGTTTTAACCGCACTCATATATTCAGCAACAGTGGGAATTTTCCCCATCTGCGCACAGACTGCCGCCAGTTCGGCGGAGCCGAGGTAGACCATGGCATCCTTACCCAGACGATTGGGGAAGTTGCGGGTCGATGTGGACATCACCACGGCTCCTTCCGCGACCCGGGCTTGGTTGCCCATGCAGAGTGAACAGCCCGGCATTTCGGTACGGGCACCGGCTTTGCCGTAAATGCTGTAGTAGCCCTCTTCGGTGAGCTGGTGCTCATCCATTTTGGTGGGTGGTGCAATCCATAAACGGGTCGGTACGGTGCCACCAAAAGCCTCCAGTACTTTGCCCGCTGCACGGAAGTGGCCAATATTGGTCATACATGAGCCGATAAAGACCTCATCGATTTTTTCACCCGCAACGTCTGAAAGCACTTTGACATCATCCGGGTCATTCGGACAACAGAGGATCGGCTCTTTAATCTCAGCCAGGTCGATCTCAATAATTTCGGCATATTCGGCATCCCGATCACCTTCCAGCAGCACTGGGTTATCTAGCCACTGCTCCATCGATTCGATACGCCGACTCAAGGTACCGGCATGGGTATAATCGTTGGCGATCATCCATTTCAACAGGGTGATGTTTGATTTGAGGTATTCAATGATCGGGGCTTGATCCAGTTTGACGGTACAACCGGCGGCGGAACGCTCGGCAGAGGCATCTGACAGCTCAAACGCCTGCTCAACCTTCAAATGCTCCAGTCCTTCAATCTCCAGGATGCGGCCGGAAAAAATATTCTTCTTGCCAGCCTTCTCCACCGTCAGCAAACCTTTCTGAATTGCAGCGAGAGGAATTGCGTTAACCAGATCCCGCAAGGTCACACCGGGCTGCATTTCACCTTTAAAGCGAACCAGTACCGACTCGGGCATATCCAGCGGCATCACCCCCAGTGCGGCAGCAAAGGCCACCAGGCCAGAGCCAGCAGGAAAGCTGATACCCATTGGGAAGCGGGTGTGGGAATCACCACCGGTACCGACGGTGTCGGGCAGTAACATCCGATTTAGCCAGGAGTGAATTACCCCATCACCGGGGCGTAGCGCAATACCACCACGGTTACCAAAGAAGGCCGGCAACGTATGCTGAAGCTTAATATCCACCGGTTTGGGATAAGCGGCGGTGTGACAGAAAGATTGCATCACCAGATCCGCAGAGAAGCCCAGACAAGCCAGCTCCTTCAGTTCATCCCGGGTCATCGCGCCAGTGGTATCCTGGGAGCCCACCGTGGTCATGCGTGGCTCGCAGTAAGTACCCGGGCGAATGCCATCGACGCCGCAAGCCTTTCCGACAATTTTCTGTGCCAGGGTGTAGCCCTTGCCGGTATCCGCTGCCGGTATCGGTCGGGTGAAGAGGGTCGATGGCTCCAGAGCCAACGCTTCGCGGGTTTTGTCGGTCAATGAACGACCGATGATCAGTGGAATCCGGCCACCGGCTCGCACTTCGTCGGCCATGGTGGTCGGCTTGAGGTCGAAGCGGGAGATAACCTCCCCCGCCTGGTTTTCAATCACCCCTTGATAGGGCTTGATGGTGATGACATCACCCATATTCAACTTTTCAACATCACACTCAATCGGTAGCGCTCCCGAATCTTCCGCAGTGTTGAAGAAGATCGGTGCAATTTTGCCACCCAAGATGACCCCACCTTGATGTTTGTTGGGCACGAAGGGGATGCGGTTACCCATGTGCCACAGCACTGAGTTGATGGCCGATTTACGGGAAGAGCCAGTGCCAACCACATCGCCCACATAGGCCAGTGGGTTTCCTTTCTCTTTCAGTTCAGCGATTTTCTCCATTGCATCGGGCATCATGCTGACCAACATCGCCTTGGCATGCAGCGGAATATCAGGGCGACTCCACGCCTCTGATGCAGGCGAAAGGTCATCAGTATTGGTCTCACCGGGCACCTTGAATACTGTCACCTTGATCTCTTCAGGCATCGCTGGTTTATTGGTAAACCACTCGGCATTCGCCCAGGAGTCCACTACTTGCTTGGCATAACCACTACCTTCTGTCGCCATTTTAATCACATCGTTGAAGGCATCAAACATCAGCAAGGTTTTGGAAAGTGCAGTGGCCGCAACAGGAGCAAGGGCATCATCATTTAGTGCCGCAATCAATGGCTCAATATTGTATCCACCCAGCATGGTACCCAACAACTCAGTGGCACGAGCAGCGTCGACTAATGGCGACGTTACCTCACCTTTGGTAATTGCGGCAAGGAGTGCCGCCTTAACATAAGCCGCATCATCAACACCCGCCGGGACACGCTCTACCAGCAGATCCATCAAAAATTGTTCTTGTCCAGCCGGTGGATTTTTAACCAGCTCTACCAGAGCTGCCGTCTGTTCAGCATCCAGCGCCAAAGGCGGCAAACCTTCAGCTTCACGTTCAGCAACGTGTTGGTTATACGCTTCGATCATTCGTTTCCCTTAGGTTTTTCAGAGACATTCAGGGACAGTATTCTACATGATTTTAGAGGAAGCTGCTCATTGGCAATTTAGCAAAAGGCTAATAAGTCAGATACTGGCACCCTAGGGGAGAGCCACAAATTCGCTGCCACTGCTTTTTTGATCGTTTGAGGCGGGCATTGGCTATATTCAACGAAAAAAATCGAAAAAATGGATCAAAATAAATAGTACCTAAATCCTGCAAGTAGTTATTTTGCAGGGAACAACCACTTAAGATGAAAGTGTATAGCCCAGGTTCGAGCTGCTTCTGATTGCTATTTGACCAGATAAAGGTGGGCTACCCAACCCTATCACCTGCTTTTCTCGACTTTTATGCCCGATTTCCCACCTATTCCGAAACGCAGACGTGTGTATTGTGCCTCAATCTCTGTGAGGCCTGTATTAAATTCCCCCTGTACACTTATCTAAGCGAGAGCCAGCCAATCTTCCCACGGCTGAGGGTGCAGATGGTTTTTGGGCAGCTTGATTCGGGTTTGGTTGCCGCCGACCAGCAGTTTTCCCGCAACACAAATCAGATGCACACGGATGCTTTCCGGCTCCCACTTCCTGAGTTGCGCATTGCCACTCGTCAGCGCCATCCA
>UOFP01000105.1_pt1 | contig 14272 bp, 9 predicted proteins | sample 1988921 | NCBI WGS metagenome assembly UOFP01 (sample SAMEA4712195, study PRJEB27164) | hydrothermal vent metagenome | biome: marine basaltic hydrothermal vent biome; feature: marine hydrothermal vent; material: mineral | place: Pacific Ocean | collected 2011-06-14/2011-07-23 | depth 1719 m | reverse complement strand
TGGTCTTTTTGCCCGCTCTGTCTAGGCAAGTATTCGTTGCGTAGCCCACTATGCGCCCAATACCTGCCTAGACAGAGCGAACAAAAATCCGGTGCAATAACGGTACTTTAATTTTTTCTACATCCCTTATTAGATTGGCCTCCCTATCGTGGTATACCCCTGAATAAAAGACAGCCCATTGGCAATGGCAGCATAAAATAGCCTCAGCGGATAACTCGAATTTCGTAGGAATCCGTCCCTGAGTGTGCCGGTTTTCTATTTACTCTGATCCCATAGCAATTTATTCTATTCTCAATAGAGGTTATCTGGAGTTGAATTTGCCACAGAATCAGTCGTTTTATATTGGTATTGATGTGGGTTCCACCACCGTGAAATTGGTATTGGTGGATGCGGATTCCATGGCGATTCGCTGGCATGCCTATCAGCGTCACGAAGGACAGCAGATACCGAAGCTGCTTGGGTTGCTACAGCAGTTGGAGCTGGATTATCCGGCGCTGACGCTGGATGTGGTGCCCGCCTACATCACCGGTTCCGGCGGTGCGCCGTTGGCTGAGCCGCTGGGGGCGCGTTTTATTCAGGAGGTCAATGCGGTCACTCTGGCGGTGGAGCACCTGCACCCCGATGTGCACAGTGTGGTGGAGCTGGGTGGTCAGGATGCCAAGATCATTCTCTTCAAGGGTGCTGCTGGTAGCCCTGAGCGCCAGGTGATGACCTCGATGAATGATAAATGCGCTTCCGGTACCGGTGCAACGCTGGATAAGTGCATGATCAAGGTGGGCATCGATCCCGCTGATGTGGCCAATATTCCCCACCTCCCCGATAAAATTCACCCAGTTGCCGCTAAATGCGGGGTATTTGCTGAAACGGATGTGGTCAATCTGCTGAAGTCTGGGGTGCCCGCTGAAGAGATTCTCAACTCGCTGGCGGATGCGATTGTGATGCAGAACCTCTCGGTGTTGACCCGGGGCAATCTGCTGGAACCGAATGTGCTGCTGTTGGGTGGCCCCAATACCTATCTGCCGTTTCTACAACAGTGCTGGCGCACCCGTATTGTTGAAGTGTGGCATGAGCGACAATTAACGCTGCCAGACCGCCCGCTGGAAGAGTTGGTTCAAGTGCCGGAAAATGCACAATATTACGCCGCCTACGGAGCGGTGGTTTTTGGTGCAGGTGAGGTGGGGGAGGCGAGTGACTATGCCGGGGCGGAGGCACTGAAAGCGTATCTGGAGAGTGGCGGCACCCGGCTGAATCGCAGCCGTTTGCAACAGGGTTTGTGGCAGGAGCCTGCAGAACTCAAGCAATTTCTTGCCGCCTACCAACGCCCTGAATTTCAGCCCCAATGTTTCAAGCCGGGTGACACGGTCTCTGCCTACGTGGGGATTGATGGCGGCTCCACTTCATCCAAAGCGGTATTGATGGATGAGCAGGGTAAGTTGATCGCCAAGGCTTACCTGCTCTCCAAGGGCAATCCGATTGAAGACAGCAAGGCGCTGTTAACCCGATTGAATGATGATATTGTCCGCCAGGGTGCGACCCTTGAAATTAAAGGGTGCGGCGTGACTGGCTATGCGGGTGATGTGCTGGAGAAGGCGCTTGCCACCGATGCGAATGTGGTGGAGACCATCGCTCACCTGCGTAGCGCTCAGTACTATTGTGGTGACGATATTGATGTGATTTGTGATGTGGGCGGTCAGGATATCAAAGTGCTGTTTATGAAAAACGGTGAGATCGATCACTTTAAACTCTCCAATCAATGCTCTGCCGGTAACGGCATGCTGTTACAGGCGATGGCGCAGCAGTTTGGTGTGCCGCTGGAGCAGTTTGCCGAGGTTGCTTTTAGCGCCGAATCGGCCCCGGAGTTCAGTTATGGCTGCGCGGTGTTTCTGGACAGTGATCGGGTTAACTTTCAGAAGGAGGGCTACTCTCGTGAAGAGCTGTTTGCCGGCCTTTGTCAGGTGTTGCCGAAGAACATTTGGCAATATGTGGTGCAGGTGCCTCGGTTGGCGGCGTTTGGCCGTAAGTTTGTTTTGCAGGGGGGCACCCAGCACAATCTGGCGGCGGTCAAGGCACAGGTGGATTACATTAAGCAACGGGTACCGAATGCCGAGGTCATTGTGCACCCCCATACCGGCGAGTGCGGGGCGATTGGCGCGGCCCTGGCGGCGATAAATGAGGTAAAAGCTCAGGGTTACTCCCGTTTTATCGGTTTGCAAAGCAGTGTGCAGCTGGGTTTTACCACCCAGACCAGCGAAGAGACCCGCTGTCGCTTTTGCGATAATCTCTGTTCACGTACCTTTATCGATATTGAGGTGCCACAGCAACCACAACCGGTGCGCCACATTACTGGCTTTGCCTGTGAAAAGGGTCAGGTGGAGTCCAAGGCGCAGGTGGTGAGTCTGGCCAAACTGCGGCGTAAACTGAAGAGTGATTACCCCAACCTGGTTGATTATGAGTCACGGCTGCTGTTTAGCCGTTTTTATCAGGTGGCGACAGCGCCAGAAGCTAAACCAACATTTTGGCAGCGGCTACGGGCCGAGCCAACAACAGAGGCTGTTGATCGTGCTCAGCTGCGCATTGGCATTCCCCGTGCACTGAATATCTATACCATCGCCCCCTTTATGCGCGGCTATCTGGAGGCGCTGGGGATTAAGCCGGAGCAGATTCAGTTTTCAGATCACAGCTCGGAACGGCTCTGGGACGAGGGGAGCCGTTATGGTTCAATCGACCCCTGTTTTCCCGCCAAGGTATCGCTGGCTCACATCCACAACCTGCTCCACAAACACCACGCACGCAGACCGTTGGATATGATCTGGTTTCCGGCGATCAGCCAACTGCCACAGCAGACCAGTAACAGCCGTGGCAGCAGCAGTTGCCCGGTGGTGGCCGGTACTCCCAGTGTGGCCAAGGCGGCATTTACCAAAGCGCGGGATCTGTTTGCCCAGGCCGGGGTGCACTATCTTAGTGATGTGATCGACCTGCAAAATCAGACCCTGCTTAAACAGCAGCTGTTTGACAGCTTTGTGGCACCACTGGGGTTATCCCGCCACGAGAGTGATTGGGCGGTGGCGCAGGGGCTGGCGGCGATGCAGGGTTGTGACGCTGAACTGCAAAAACGGGCAGAAAAAATTCTGCACCAGGCCAAGCGTGAACATCAGGTGGTGTTGCTGCTGCTGGCTCGCCCCTACCACAGTGACCCGGGCCTGAATCATGAGCTGCTGGAGTCGTTCCAGGCGCTCGGTTATCCGGTGTTGTCAATTCGTTCACTGCCACGTTCTGCGGCATTTCTTGAGCGCTATTTTGCTGATGATATCGCCAGCGGACGGATTCAGGATGCGCTGGATATCAGCGATATCTGGCCGGAAAACTACTCCACTAACAGCGCACAAAAGGTGTGGGCGGCCAAGTTTGCCGCCCGGCATAAGAACATTGCGGTGATCGACCTCTCCAGCTTTAAATGTGGCCACGATGCGCCAAGTTACGGGTTGATTGAACGTATCATCAACGGCAGCAACACCCCCTACTTTGCCCTGCATGATATTGATGCCAACAAACCGAGTGGCTCGATCAATATCCGTATTCGCACCTTTGCCCACAGCCTGGAAAATTACCACCAGCAGTTGGAGCAGCAGGCACAGCAGGAGACGGAACTGGCGAAGCGAGTCTTCCATAAACGCCAGCAATTGGTTACGCAGTTGCCCGATAGCGGGCATGACTATTTCGACGATGATCTGGATAGTGAACAGACAACCCTTATTGAACGCGCCGCACAACAGCCTGATGGGCTAAAAGTGAAGCCCCGCAGTGGAGAGAAGCAGCATGGAGAGCCGTAATATTGAGCAGCAGCTACAGCAGTTTGAGTCGCAACAGCGTGAGCAGTTGGGGCTGAATCAGGTGCCGATCCACTGGCACGATGCGGCACTTCAAGTCGAACCGTTTGATAAAAGCAAACATACCGTGCTGTTTGGCAGTTTGACCCACGCCCATGATCAGCTGTTGTTGGCAACCCTGAAAGGGTGTGGTTACCGGGTCGAGGCACTGCCAACACCCGATGTGAATTCACTGCAACGGGGCAAAGAGTTTGGTAATCGCGGCCAGTGCAACCCCACCTACTTTACCGTGGGCAACCTGGTTCACTACCTGCAAACCCTCTGTGAACAGCAAGAGTTAACGGCGGAACAGGTGGTACGCGATTACGCCTTTGTGACCGCTTCTACCTGCGGCCCCTGCCGCTTTGGTATGTATGCGACTGAGTATCGTAAAGCACTGCGGGATGCCGGTTTTGAAGGCTTTCGGGTGATGTCGTTTCAGACTGAGACGGCGGTTGAGAATGAGCCGCTGGCATTCCCAATCAACAAACGGCTGACCCTGGCGCTGTTACGGGCAGTGGTGATTGGCGACGTGATTAACGCGCTGGGCTATCGCATGCGCCCTTATGAGGTGAACGAAGGTGAAACTGATCAAGCACAGGCACAGAGCATGGACTTGATCACTACCGCCATTGCTCAAGGGAAGGGGCTGGGCAGGGCGCTGGCACGTAGCAAGGTGTTGTTTAACCGCGTTGAATTGAATCTACTGCAAGCCAAGCCAAAGATCTCAATTATTGGTGAGTTCTGGGCCATGACTACCGAGGGTGAGGGTAACTACCAGCTGCAACGTTTCCTTGAGAGCGAAGGGGCAGAGTGCGAAGTACAGCCGATTGCCGCCTGGTTTCTCTATCTGATTTGGGCCGAGCGGGACAGCCATGCCGAGGCGACCCGGGCGGGGTTGCATAGCGCGTGGTCAGGTCGTTTGCAGCAAGTTAAGTTACGTCTGGTTGAGCGTATGTTGAAAGGCTATTTCCAACATATCAGCAAAAAATTGGGGCTGAATTACTACAAACTCTGCGACATGGATCAGTTGGCGGAGACCAGTAAAGAGTATTATCCCATCCAGCTGCGGGGTGGCGAGGGGCACATGGAGGTGGGCAAGTTGATTCAATCTTTCCGCGATAAAAAACACCACCTGGTGCTCAGCGTCAAACCGTTTGGCTGCATGCCCTCATCCGGCGTCTCCGATGGCATTCAGCCACTGGTTATCGCCCACTATCCAGAGGCGAATTTTTTAGCGGTGGAGACCAGCGGTGACGGTGCGGTGAATGTTTACAGCCGAGTGCAGATGGCGCTGTTTCGTGCTCGTAAAAGTGCCGAGTCGGAGTATCAGGCACAGCTACAGCAGCACCAGGTTGATGAGAAACAATTAAAGCAAAGCGGGGTGCCGGCGCGTTACTTTCCTCATCACGTTGCGGGTACGGCCGCTAACGCGGTGGCTTTTTTGTCTGCGCAGAAGTAGTGGCCGCTGCTGCTTGTTTGCCTGCTCGCCAATAAGCCCAGCCCATTAGTGCTAAACCGGCTGCCACCATCGGGGCAGAGAGCAACATGCCCATGGTCAGCCAGTCGAAGGCGATAAAGCCAAGGTGAGCATCGGGCTGGCGGAAAAATTCGATCGAGAAGCGGAAACTGCCATAACCCACTAAAAATAGCCCGGAAGCCGCCGCCATTGGCCGTGGTTTTTTGGTGTAGATCCAGAGAATGGCAAACAGTACCAGCCCCTCCAGTATTCCCTCATAAAGTTGTGATGGGTGACGCGGCAGTGGCCCGCCGGTGGGAAAGATCATCCCTAATGGCGAATCGGTGACCCGCCCCCACAGCTCACCATTGATAAAGTTACCGGTACGCCCAGCAAAAATCCCCAGCGGGGCCAGCGGTACCAGGTAGTCGGTGACATTGAAAAAGTGTTTGTGATATTTGCGGCAGAAGTAGAGAACCCCAACCATCACCCCAATGGCACCGCCGTGGAATGACATGCCTCCCTCCCAAATACGGAAGATGTTGAGCGGGTTGTCGGCCAGTACCGAAAAATCGTAAAACAGCATGTAGCCCATGCGGGCACCCAGAATCAATCCTATGGCACAGAAGAAGATAAGGTCGCTGACCTGCTCTCCGTTCCAGCCGGAGTTTGGCTGTTTGGCGCGATGGTTGCCCAGCAGCCAGGCCGCAGCAAAACCAAAAAGGTACATTAAACCGTACCAGTGAATCTTCAATGGGCCGAGGTCCAGCGCAACGGGGTTAATGTCGGGATAGGTGAGCATTTTAAAGTCTCTAAGCATTTATAACGGAACAGCCGCCTATTGTGCGGGTTTCACTGCACAAGGTAAACGGTAAAAGCAGTGAATCATGTACTGGCCACTCAAACCCGCCAATATAGAGTGGTTGATGTCTAGTACATCAACCACTCTATATTGACGGATCAGCGGCCCTGTGGCATTTCGCATCAAGGCACAGCTCGTGGGTAATGGTTGATGTACTAGGGCTACCCATAATATGCCATGTTGAAAGTAATGAAAAACACCGGCTGAAGCCTCGGCCTCCAAATTCTTTTTTTCTCCAACCAAGAGGGTTTTGGAGGTCGAGGCTTCAGCCGGTTTGTTGTGTAAAGGGTGTTAGGGATGTAGAAAAAATTAAAGTACCGTTATTGCAGCGGATTTTTGTTCGCTCTGTCTAGGCAGGTATTGGGCGCATAGTGGGCTACGCAACGAATACTTGCCTAGACAGAGCGGGCAAAAAGACCAGTAAGAGCGGTATTTTAATGAATTCTACATCCCTTAGTTCGATATTTGTCAGTCCAAGAGCAACCTATGCACTTTTAGTGCAGAGTGGTTGAGTGTGTTTTCTGATGTCCGACAATACTTTTAGCGGCTCATATCTATCGCTAAAAACAGCTAAATATTTTTTCTCACCCATCAGGCCAATGCTCTCTCCCAATTTTACTTTGGATGCTAACTTACCGTCTTTCCACACAAAATTCAGTTGTCCACAAACCCTGTGGATAACTTTGTGGATAGATTGTGTGAATGTCGGTTAAAAGCCCGTCTTTATTACACTTTTGTTAAATTGATCAAAAAACAACCACGCTAATAAAGTTTTATTTAATCAATGAGTTATGTAAGTCAACAGTGGTTTAAAGGTGTCGGAAATGCGATAGCATTAAAAATGATTGACAGAAAAAAGTTGTGTTAATAACTCGATTTTTTGTTGACAAAAAATGACACGGGGTAGCCCAAAAGCAGAGGTGAGTGACCACTTACCCTGGAGCCGTAAACAGCCCAAAGATTGATCGGGTTCCCCAGTGAAACGCTACAGAAAGTGGTATTAATCCAGCTTGGTTAAGGAGGCTCTGAATAAATTATGATTATTTAGACTGAGGACGATTTCAGCCAATCATGAATTGATCAGAGCTTCCCCAAAAAAACATTCCAATAATTACCTTTTAGGGCCAGTGAAATAGCTCTGATAGTTGTATTTATCGCTCTGATCATCTGCATTGGTAATAGTAAAGGTGATCGCCTGTTTTGCTTGATCTAGCTTTGCTTGGGGTATTTTTACAAAGAGACGCACCGATGACATTGCTCCCGGCTTAGTTACTATCGTCTGCACTGGGCTAATCAGAGTGGCGTGCTCAGTTTGATTGAGTGTCACATAGTGCCGACTAGGCTCACTGCCTTTATTAAAAATACGCACCTGGTAACTGTTTTGGATCGAACCATCACTCATTTTTACAAACATCGGTTGACGCTCAGGCTCAACACTCATCTCAATAGGGGTGATATTGGTCAGGCCATAGGCAACAAAAGCAACACAGGTCATCAACATTGCAAATGAGACTAATACCATAGGGCGTTGTCGCATGCGGATTTGAGGGGTATTTTGCATCTCATTTAAAGAGGCGTAACGAATCAAACCTGTTGAGCGATCAATCTTTTTCATCACGCTATTGCAGGCATCAATGCATAAGCCACAAGTAATACAACCCAGCTGTTGGCCATCACGAATATCAATGCCCGTGGGGCAAACTACCAAGCACTGATCACAATCAACACAATCCCCTTTTTCATTAACTACTGTCTCCAGCTCGCGTTTACCTCTCGGTTCACCTCGTCGATAATCATAGGTTGGTAACACGCTGTTATGATCAGAGAGCACACCTTGAATGCGCGCATAAGGGCACAACCAAAAACAGACCTGTTCACGCATAAAGCCCGCCAATAGATAGGTTCCTGCGGTAAACATGCCCAAGGTGATCCAGGCCGATATATGCGCTTGCAGTGAAAAGTAGTCAGACCACAGTTGGAAAGCATCGGTAAACCATGCGGCAAAACTCACCCCGGTCAGCATCGCAATAGCGAGCCACAGCCCGTGCTTTAACCCTTTACGGCTCAGCTTGTTAATATTCCATGGGCTATTATCCAGTGCATGCCGTGCACGGGGTTGACCTTCTATTTTTTCCTCAATCCAGGTATAGAGATCAGTCCATACCGTTTGAAAACAGAAGTAACCACAAAAAACACGACCCGCTAGCAAAGTAGCGGCCACTAATAACATCGCAAAGAAAATCATAATAAAGGTCAGCACCCAAATATCATGCGGATGAACGGTTAATCCATAGATATGAAACTGGCGACTGGGTAGGTCAATTAACAGTGCTTGCCGTCCCTCCCAACGCAAGTACGGGCCGATGAAAAAGAGTAACCACAGACTTGCAGTTAACCATTTGATAGTACGAAATCGGCCAGAAATGCGCTTGGCATGAATGGTTCCACTATCACCAACATTAGGGTGCCAAGTAATGGCCGTTTCTGAGGTCGTTTGAGATGGCACGTTGCGTAGCTCCTTATCGATACTGTATTTGTAATATCGATAGTTACTACAAGAGCTGTGCCATTTAATATTTCATATTAAAAACAGATAGTTAAAGATGCGATCTAATATACCTCTCCATTAAAAGTTACGATATATCGTTTGTTGTACGATATGTCGTTATCAATGTGATTAGCGTTCTATTCCTAGCTTTAACATTCGAGAGCGAAGGGTATTAGGGTGTAAGCCCAATATAACAGCGGCGCCATTCGGGCCTGAGATGACTCCATCCGTTATCTTAAGTATCTGCTGAATATACTGGCACTCCAACGCTTCCAATGTAATCAACCGACCACTTGAGGCTGCTTGTTCACAAGGTTGGAATTCACTCAATTTCAGATAACGGCCATCTTCAATAATTGAGGCGCGTTCAATGACATTTTTAAGTTCACGGATATTCCCCGGCCAGGGATATGCCTGTAGTTTTTCCAAGCCTTCTGGTGCAATTCCTCTCATGGCTTTGCCCATTTTTTGAGCGCACTGAGTTAAAAAAAATTGTGCCAAAAGTGGTAGGTCACCCATGCGTTGTCGTAAAGCCGGTGTCTCAAGCGGGAAGACACTTAAGCGATAAAATAGATCTTCGCGAAACGTCCCTTCCGCGACCATTTGTGATAAGTTGCGATTACTGGCGGCGATGATGCGCACATCAACATGAATAGTCTTACTGCTGCCCACTCGCTCAAACTCTTGCTCTTGTAATACACGCAATAACTTAACCTGTGTATCAAGAGGCAGTTCGCCTACCTCATCAAGAAAGAGTGTGCCGCCATCCGCCAGCTCAAAGCGCCCCTGTCGATGGGTAATAGCCCCGGTAAATGCCCCTTTTTCATGGCCAAATAACTCACTCTCAACCAAGCCCGCACTGATGGCACCGCAGTTAACTTTAACCAATGATTTGTGATTACGGCGACTCTGCTGATGAACTGCCCGTGCAACTAGCTCTTTCCCGGTTCCGCTCTCTCCGCTAATTAAAACAGAAGCATCTGTTCCTGCCACTTGGGAGATCTTTTTTAACATCGCTTTAATAACCGGTGAATGACCAATAATTTCACCATAATGAAGGTCATGTAAAATCTCTTCTTTTAAATAGGCGTTCTCCTGCTGCAATTGTTCTTTAAGGTGTTCAATCTCATTAAAGGCGGTTTTGAGTGCATGCTCAGCTTGTTTTCGCTCGCTAATATCCTTAAATACCACCACCGCACCGGCTAATGTGCCGTTGTCATAAATAGGTGTGCTGGTATATTCAACCGGGAAGTAGCTACCATCTTTATGCCAAAACACCTCATCATCTCGATGGTGAACCTCACCATCGTGAACCGCCTTATATATTGGGCACGCCACATGGGGGTAATGAGTTCCATCTGCATGGCTATGATGGTGTTTATAATGAATGGAGGTGCCTATGGTCTCATCCGCACTCCACCCGGTCATTTCAACCGCTGCTCGATTAACGTAGGTCGCGTTACCATCAGCATCTAATCCATAGATTCCTTCACCAGCAGCTTGCAATATTGATTCATTGTGTTGTTTCAGGCGTGTAATATCCGCTTCGGCCTCTTTATAGCGAGTGATTTCAATCGCGGTTGCTTGCGCACCATTGCATTGGCCAATGGCATCAAAACGCGGCTCAATAGTGACCAGAAAACTACGATGGCCTAAGGTTTGTTCATAACTAACCGTCTCGCCTTTCAGTGCCAGGCGATGTGCGCGTAGAGGTGAATAATTATCGCCTTGAGAGCGATAAAACAGCTCAAGTGATTGACCAATGACTTGATTATCGAAAAGAAGAGTAGGGCCAAATAGAGCAACTAACCTAAGTTGATTATCTATACGCCAGCCGAGAGGTGGTGGGCTTGGTTGTAAAAAATTATCCATATCCATTTTTGGATTATATAGTGATTTATATTGCAGACCCTAGTGCATTGACAATCGTACCTCGCAATGCAGAGCGGCAATCGGTTATATTATGCGCAACTTCATCTTCAGGTTGTCCGATTACCATGCCAAACCGCGATAGTGCTGCCAATAACATCCGCATGACGGAATATAGCCACGGCGCAGGTTGTGGTTGCAAAATCTCCCCCAAGTTGCTGGATGATATTCTCAAAACCGATACGGTAAAGCCCTCTTTCCCACAGCTGCTGGTGGGGTACGATACTAAAGATGATGCTGCCGTTTTTGATTTGGGTAACGGTAGCTCGGTGATCTCAACCACTGATTTTTTTATGCCGATTGTGGATGATCCTTTCGAGTTTGGTCAGATTGCCGCCACCAATGCGATCAGTGATGTCTATGCCATGGGCGGCACACCGCTGATGGCGATCTCTATTTTTGGTTGGCCGATTGATAAATTGGGGCCAGATGTCGCTTCACAGGTGATTGACGGTGGTCGCCGTGCTTGTGAACTGGCCGGTATTCCACTGGCTGGTGGTCATTCAATTGATTCACCCGAACCGATCTTTGGGCTGGCGGTGACCGGGCAGGTGGAGAACCGTTATCTAAAGCGTAACAGTGATGCAGAAGCGGGCTGTCAGCTTTACCTCACCAAGCCGATCGGCATCGGTATTTTGACCACCGCACAGAAGAAAAAATTGTTGAAGCTAGAACACAGCCGCATCGGCCCCGATGCAATGTGCCAGTTGAATAGCGCGGGTGCTGAATTTGCCAAACTGCCGGCGGTGACGGCGATGACCGATGTGACCGGCTTTGGCTTGATGGGACACCTCACCGAGCTTTGTCAGGGCAGTGGCTTGCAGGCACAGCTGACATTTGATGCGGTACCCACTCTGCCGCAAGTTGAACACTATCTGGCTCTGGGTTGCACCCCCGGCGGCACCCTGCGTAATTTTGAGAGCTACGGCCATCATTTGGGTGAAATGAGCGAACAGCAGCGGATGATATTGTGTGATCCACAAACCTCCGGTGGCCTGTTGGTGGCGGTAACTCCTGAGGGTGAGAGTGGGTTTTTGGCTTTGGCAGAACAGTTGGGAATGCAACTGGATGTGATTGGTGAATTAACTACCCCGGTTGATGGCCGTGCCATGGTGGAGATTCTTTGATGTCACTGCCGCAGGTTGATGATTACCAAACTCTCTTTTTGAATGATACGCCGATGATTGATCTGCGGGCACCGGTGGAGTTTGCCCAGGGGGCGTTCCCGCATGCGCTGAGTCTGCCATTGATGAGTGATGATGAGCGAAAACGTGTCGGCACCTGCTACAAAGAGCAGGGGCAGCAGAGTGCGATTAAACTGGGCCATGAGCTGGTGGCCGGTGAGATAAAGGCGCAGCGTCTTGCCGGGTGGGCGCAGTTTATTGAGCAGAATCCACAGGGGGCTCTCTATTGCTTTCGCGGCGGATTGCGTTCTCAGATTACTCAACAGTGGATCTACGAAGAGACCGGCATCGCCTACCCCCGGGTAATTGGTGGCTATAAACAGCTTCGACGCTACCTGATTGATGAGCTGGAGAGATCAGTGGCGCAGATGCAGTCGATCATTCTCAGTGGCCGCACCGGTACCGGCAAGACACTATTATTGAAGAAGGTTAAAAACAGCATCGATCTGGAGGGGATTTACCACCACCGGGGCTCGGCATTTGGTCGCCACGCCACCCCGCAGCCGAGTCAGATTGATGTGGAGAACCGGCTCTCAATCGCGTTATTAAAAAAGCGCATCGCCGTAACCGATACCCGCTGTCAGCTGCTGTTTGAAGATGAGGGAAGCAATATCGGCTCGCGTAACCTGCCCGCTTCACTGGTGGAGTGCATGGCACAAGCATCCGTGGTGGTATTGGAGGTGCCACTGGAGCAGCGTGTCGGTATCGTCTTTGATGAATATATTACCGCTGCCCTTGCCGAATACCAGCAGCTATTGGGCGAAGAACAGGGTTTTTCCACTTGGGCTGATAGCCTACAGCAGGCGCTGGGGCGGGTGAAACGCCGTCTGGGCGGCGAGCGCTACGGCGAGCTTAGTGCGGTGATGGATAGTGCGATCAGCAGCCAGCAGCAGCGCGGTGACTGCTCTGGTCATCGAGAGTGGATTTGCCAGTTACTGGAGGGTTATTACGATCCGATGTATGACTACCAATTGAGTAAAAAAGCGGAGCGTATTCTCTTTCGGGGTGATGAAGGTGCGGTGCTTGAATATCTGCATGGGCGGGGTATTATTTAGCACCCCACTTATACAGGGGTCTGAATATAGCTTGTTTTGTCTATTTCTCGTTTTTATTACACAAGTCAAAGGCAAAGCCCGTTTTTTAGCGTTGAACGATGCAGGTTATTAGGGCTGAAGTGATGTATGGATTCCCAAAAAGGGGGTGTTATACTTTTCGGCAGCAAATTTAATTGGTGAGACACAGGCATGAGCGAAAACTATACACTAAATCCTGGGATTACTCTGCCAATAGGCATTAAGGTCAAGGTTAAGAAAATTGCAGATGAATACTACTCACTAACCAATAACAAAGTTGTGGTTACGAGCGGGGTAAGAACGGCGAAAAGCCAGGCAGTAGCAATGTATGGAAAATTATCCGGTGGCGACTCTCTGATAATCTATAAAAATCAAATAGCGGCCAAAGAAATCAAGAAAGCATACGACGATGGAAGTGCCGCGAAAAAACCAAAAAATGAGATCATTAGTGATATAGAAAAGAGAATAGGCAGCCAAGTAAAAAAAGGAATTTACATATCAAAGCACTTGAAAGAAGGCGCGGTTGACATTCGAAGCAGAGACATGTCATCGGATGAAAAAACAAAATTCAAACGTGTAGCTAAAGGCTTTGCTGTTGTCGTAATACTTGAGACCACTCCACCCCACTTTCATCTTCAATTTTGATTGAACATGAAAATAACATCTTCAAAATATGTTTTATTAACGATTACGCTTTTAGTCAGCATTTTTTTCGCAGCGTGCTCTGTCACGAATCATCCCGCGCAACAGAATAACTCTTCGCAATTCACAATAAGCCCAAAAAAAATAAATATTGATCAGATAATTACGATCAGAGTTCCTGAGTTACATCCTTTAAAAATCTCAATACAAGATCCTATGGGAGTATGGCATGTAGTTCACGATTCTGGAGAAAAAGTATTTATATTGCCAGAAGATGAATATGTAAAAGCAAGAAGGATAGATGTAACACCATCCAAGCTGACGGGAATAAGCTGGATCAATGGCAAGAGGTTTGAGGGATTGGTATTTGGCTTGCCGGGCGAATATCTGATTTATATGGCTGATAACCTTGAGACCGAGCCTGACAACACCTTTCATTTTATGGACAAGGTGTTTTTAAACTCAACCACTACGCACTAAAAGTGCATAGCTTGCCCGCGCTCCAGCGTCACTGTCATTAAGTTAAGAGAATGTGGCTTAACTTAATGGCAGTGAGCCTCCAGCGTGGGAACACATAACTCCCTTCACCCCTGCGACAACATGTCGCATTCTCTGAATCCACAAACTCCCATACAATTTTGTCATTAATCCCCGCCGGGTTTTTAACTGAATTGTAGGAGTTTTCATGAAATTTCAAAATAAACACCAT
>UOFP01000299.1_pt1 | contig 14467 bp, 10 predicted proteins | sample 1988921 | NCBI WGS metagenome assembly UOFP01 (sample SAMEA4712195, study PRJEB27164) | hydrothermal vent metagenome | biome: marine basaltic hydrothermal vent biome; feature: marine hydrothermal vent; material: mineral | place: Pacific Ocean | collected 2011-06-14/2011-07-23 | depth 1719 m | reverse complement strand
ACGGTCATCTCACCCCGGTAGTCGGTTGCCGCTACCCATAAGCGCAATACATCGGCACCCAGATTATTGATCACCTTCTGTGGTGCCACCACATTGCCCCGGGATTTAGACATTTTTTGCCCTTTAGCATCCACAGTGAAGCCATGGGTCAATACCGATTTATAGGGAGCTTGACCATTGATCGCCACCGAGGTCAACAGTGAAGACTGGAACCAACCCCGGTGCTGGTCGGAACCTTCCAGATAGAGATCAGCTGGATAGGTCAATGCCTCACGACGCGCCAATACCGCATGGTGGGTCACCCCGGAGTCAAACCAGACATCCAGCGTATCAGTCACTTTGTCGTAATCAACGGCCTCGTCACCCAGCAGCTCTGCGGCATCCATCTCAAACCAGCCTTCAATGCCCTGCGCTTCAACCCGCTGCGCCACCTGCTCGATCAGTTCAGCGGTGTTCGGGTGCAGTTTCTGGCTCTCTTTGTGTACAAACAGTGCAATCGGCACCCCCCAAGTGCGCTGACGGGAGACACACCAATCCGGGCGGTTATTGACCATCCCTTCAATTCGCGCCTTGCCCCACTCGGGCAGCCACTGGGTCTTCTGTATTTCACCCTGTGCGATACCCCGCAGGCCATTCTGCTGCATGCTGATAAACCACTGTGGGGTGGCGCGGAAAATAATCGGTGTTTTGTGCCGCCAGCAATGGGGGTAGCTGTGGTGCAGTGCTGCAACACGCAGCAGCGTACCCTTCGCCTTGAGCAGCTCGATGACACTATCGTTAGCCTTAAAGACATGTTGACCGGCAAAGTGTTCGGTATCAGGTAGAAACTTACCATCACCACCCACCGGGTTAACCACCTCTAGGCCATATCGTGAGCCAACCACATAATCGTCCTGCCCGTGACCCGGGGCGGTATGCACCGCACCGGTACCCGCCTCGGCGGTCACATGCTCACCCAAAATGATCGGCACTTCACGGTCGCTAAAGGGGTGTTGCAGCTTCACGCCTTCCAGATCAGCGCCTTTACAGTAGGCAATCACCCGGTATTCATCTATCTCGTAACGCCCCATTGCATCTTTCAGTAGCGCCTCTGCCAATAGCAGACGCTCATTAGGGGTCTGCACAACGGCGTAGTCAAACTCAGGGTTCAGGCTGACCGCCTGATTAGCCGGCAGTGTCCACGGGGTGGTGGTCCAGATGGGTGCCGAGATCGGCCCATGCCCGTCGTGACCCTCCACATGACTGCAACGGCTTAGAAAATCGGCATCATCAACCACACTAAAACGCACATCAATCGCCGGGGAGGTTTTATTTTCATACTCCACCTCTGCCTCTGCCAGTGCCGAGCCACAGTCCACACACCAGTGAACCGGTTTGGAGCCTTTGTGTAGATGACCATTTTCAATGATCTTGCCCAGACTGCGGATAATGTCTGCTTCAAATTGGAAATCCATGCTCAAGTAGGGGTTATCCCACTCGGCAAAGATTCCCAGACGTTTAAAATCTTCCCGCTGGCCATCCACCTGTTTGGCAGCATATTCACGGCACTTGTGGCGGAAGGTTTTGGCATCCACCTTCTGACCCGCTTTGCCCACCTTCTTTTCGACCATTAGCTCAATTGGCAGACCGTGGCAGTCCCATCCCGGCACATAAGGGGCATCAAAACCACTCATCACTTTCGATTTAACAATAATATCTTTCAGCACCTTATTCACCGCATGGCCAATATGAATATTGCCATTGGCGTAGGGGGGCCCATCGTGCAGAATAAATTTGGGACGACCAGCTAATGCAGCGCGCTGTTTGCCATACAGACCCTGCTCTTCCCAGCGCTTAAGAAATAAAGGCTCACGGTTCGCCAGATTGCCACGCATCGGGAAATCGGTTTTTGGTAAATTCAAAGTTGCTTTATAGTCGCTCACGTCTATCTCTCTTTAACGCGTTATGCACCCAGCCTAGGCGGCTGATAATGGTTGCTAAAAAATGTTTTTGCCGTTGTCACATCACAATTAATCTGTACCACCAGCGCATCCAGTGATGCAAAGCGCTGCTCTTGGCGAATCTTGTGCAAAAAGTCCACTTGCACATAGTGCCCGTAAATCTGCTGGGAAAAATCCAGTAGGTGTATCTCTAAAATGGAGTGGCTACCATTCACGGTTGGGCGGGTACCAATATTGGCAACACCGGCCAAAGGCTCCCCCTCGAGGCCAAACACCTCCACCGCAAATACTCCCTGTAACGGCACTGAAATACGGTGTAGATGTACATTGGCGGTGGGAAAACCCAACTGCCGCCCCCGCTTATCACCATGGGCAATGCGCCCACAGATTCGGTAGGGGCGACCCAATAATTTTTCTGCCTGCAACAGATCACCCTGTTGCAAACACTCCCGCAAACGGGTGCTACTCACCCGCCCATGCTCAACATTAAAGGTGTGCATATTAACCACCTCAAAGCCGTGTTCACTACCGGCTTGTTGCAGCATTGCAAAATCCCCTTGGCGCTGATAACCAAAGCGAAAATCGTCACCCACCACCAGATAGCGCACACCCAATTGATTCACCAGCAGGTCAATAAACTGCTCTGCAATCATCTCGGAAAATAGTTTATCAAAATTAACGCAGATAACACGATCAACCGCATAACGTGTCAGTGACATCAGTTTTTCGCGTAGCCGGTTCAGACGGGCAGGCGCCTCATGGGGCGCAAAAAACTCCTGGGGTTGGGGTTCGAAAATCATCACTGCCGCCGGCAGACCCAGTTCAGCTGCCTTCTCGGCCAAGCGCCCCAGCACCGCCTGATGGCCGAGGTGCACACCATCGAAGTTGCCAATCGTCAATACGCAGCCGTGATGTTTTCCTCGTAGATTATGTAATCCGCGAATCAGCTCCATAGTGACAGGGCTACCATTATATTTAGGGAAAGATGCGAGTATAACAGTAGCAACGCCTTCTACCTAGATCCTGCAAGTGATCGTGCTTGCGCAGTGCAGCCACCGACAGGATCTAACCCCCGATCACAATTTTTAATCGTCAGGGGTGTTGTTTTTGGGTCTGCCCAAGAGCTCTTTGAGCCTGACCCCCAATAGTAGCAACGTGGCAAAATAGCTTGCCATACCGGCGGCCACCCAGAGTAGAAGCCACAAAGCACGATCCCAACCGCCCCAGGCCATCCACTGATCAAGCGGTGGTGAATAGAAATAGAGCAGCATTCCCATCACCAGTGCAGCCACCGCCACCTTCAACAAAAAATTTCTCCAACCCGGCTGCAGTACAAGAATCTTCTCTTTGCGTAACAGGTAGTAGAGCAACCCGGCATTAATGAAAGCTGAAAGTGCGGTTGCCAATGCCAGGCCAGCATGGGCACCGGCGATATCAAACCACACCATCGGCACCACAAACACCACATTAAGCACCATGCCGATCATTATCGCTTTAATCGCAATTTTGACCGGTGTTTTAGTATCTTGTCTAGAGTAGAAACCGGGTGCCAACACCTTAACCAAAATAAACCCCAGCAATCCCGTTCCGTAGGCCATCATACTCAAGCTCGCCATCTCAAGATCTTTTGCACTAAATGCACCATAGTAGAAGAGTGTCGCCAGCATCGGCCCCGCCATCATCACCAACCCGAGTGTTGCGGGTACTGCAATCAAAAACACCCAGCGTAATGACCAGTCCATGGTCTCCGAAAAACCATTTTCATCGCCACGAGTCACCTGTTTTGAGAGTGTTGGCAATACCACCGTCGCCAGTGCGATGCCAAACACCCCCAGTGGAAACTCAACCAATCGATCGGAATAATAGAGCCAGGAAACACTGCCGGTCTCTAAAAAAGAGGCGATAATGGTATCAAACAACAAATTAAGCTGAACCACCGAAACACCGACAATCGCCGGAATCATCAGCGCCATAATTCGCTTCACCCCCTCATCCTGCCACCCCCATTTTGGCAAACCAAGCACCCCGAGGCGCATCAAAAAAGGGATCTGAAACAGCAGTTGAGCAACACCGGCAATCAGCACACCCCACGCCAATGCGGTGATCGGTTCGTGCATATGGGGAGCTAGCCAGATGGCACAGCCAATCAAACTCAAATTGAGAAATACCGGGGTAAAGGCGGGCACCCCAAAACGGCCAAAGGTGTTTAACACCCCCCCCGCCAGTGCCACCAGTGAGATAAAAAAGATGTAGGGAAAGGTCAGCATCAACATATCGGAGGCGAGCGCATGTTTGTAATCATCCCCGGCAAAACCGGGTGCAAACAGCAGAATCAACAGCGGCGCGACAATCACACCAATAATGCTGACGATAAAAAGTACTCCGCCCAATGTTCCGGCAGTGCGTTGAACCAGCTCACGCACCGCCTCTTTGCCTCGCACCTCTTTATATTCAGATAACACCGGAATAAAAGCTTGAGAAAAGGCCCCCTCAGCAAACAGTCGACGTAAGAAATTGGGGATTTTAAACGCCACCAGAAAGGCATCGGTACCGGCATCTGCACCAAAAAGGCGTGCGATCAGAATATCCCGTACAAAACCAAGCACACGGGATATCATAGTGATGGCACTAAATGTTGCAGCGGAACGTAGTAGCTTTGAACTCACACAACAGCCTTTAATTGCTTATCAAATCTTAGAATGCACCATTCTATAACAACTAACACAATACATCCGCATCAACGAACAGCAGCATAAAAGGTGGTTCAGCTAAAAAACAGCTGATATTTACAATAAAAAACCGCAATGGCATTGACAAAACAGTGAAAAAAACGCATATTAGCCGACCTTCGATATAGATCGATCAACATTTAACGGAAACTTAGGAGTAGACCTTTGGCAAATTCAGCACAAGCTAAGAAACGTGCCCGCCAGGCAGAGAAGAGTCGTCAATTGAACACTTCTCAGCGCAGTGAAATGCGTACTGCAGTTAAAAAAGTATTAAGCGCTTTGGAAAATGGCGATAAAGCGCTTGCTGAAACGACTTACAAGGCTGCTGAACCTGCACTTGATAAAGCCGCACGCAAGGGGCTGATCCACGCAAATAAAGCGGCCCGCGTTAAAAGCCGCCTGAATGCACGCATCAAGGCAGCGGCTTAACCGCTCGAAGCCACAGGGAAACTGCGTTTCCCTGATGCTAAAAAACCCGCAATGCGGGTTTTTTTATGGCTAGCACATCAACCACCCTATATTGATGGATCAGTTGTTCTGTCTGTTTTCGTGGCAAGGCGTGCTTCGCAGGGAATGGTTGTTCCCTTCATAAGAAGCACAACGCAGCCATGGAAGCAGACAGAGCAACCCGTCGGGCGACCCTGTGGCATTCTGCCTCGGCGTTACAACTCTTGCCAAGGGAACAACCATTACCCACGAGCTGTGCCTTGATGCAAAATGCCACAGGGTCGCTGATCCATCAATATAGGGCGGTTGATGTACTAGTACTCCAACACTGCTAATCAGCTTAACACCAAATTATCCTGGTGAATCAACTCCACCTCATCCAGATAGCCCAACAGCCCGATAATATCACCGCTGGGGTGGCCGATAATTTTAAGCGCCTCACCTGCTGAGTAATTAACCAGTCCCCGACCAATTTCAAGCCCATTCGTGTCAAGAAAAACCACCAATTCACCTCGGCGAAAGTCACCCGTCACCGCCTTCACATCAATCGGCAACAGCGAGCCCCCTCTCTCTTTCAGGGTTTTCACTGCCCCCTCATCTAACGAAAGCGAACCTCGACTCTGAAGGTGCCCCGCCAGCCACTGCTTACGTGCATTGACCGGCTCGCTATCCGGGTAGAGCAAGGTTCCCAACATTTCGCCAGAAAGAATACCCTGCAAAACATTCGGTTGATGACCAGACGCAATCACCGTTGCCGCACCAGAGCGAGCCGCCAGCTTAGCTGCGCCAACTTTGGTCAGCATACCGCCTCGCCCTAACAGGCCCCCGCCACCAGCCATCGCCGCAAGTGATTCATCATCCGCTGAAAGCTCACTCAGCAATACGGCATCCGCATGGTGACGCGGGTCTTTATCGTACATACCCTGCTGATCAGTCAAAATCACCAAAAGATCAGCTTCAAGCAGATTAACCACCAGCGCCGCCAGAGTGTCGTTATCGCCAAAGCAGATCTCATCCGTTGCAACCGTATCATTTTCATTAATAATGGGAATCACGCCGGATGCCACTAGCGTATTAAGCGTACTGCGGGAGTTAAGATAACGGGTACGATTTGAAAGATCATCATGGGTCAGCAAAATCTGAGCACAACAGAGGCCATGCCGCTGGAATGCCTTTTCATAAGCATGCACCAAACCAACCTGCCCAACCGCTGCTGCGGCCTGCAGCTCATGCAGCATTTCCGGCCTCGTCTCCCAACCCAACCGCAGAACACCTTCGGCAACCGAACCAGAGGAGACCAATATCACTTCAACACCCAAACGCTGCAAGGCAGCCAACTGGGCAACCCAGACATCAATGGCCTGATGATCAACTCCTTCGCCGTTATTGGTCAGTAGCGCACTGCCAATTTTCACCACCCAGCGATGATATGTTCCAATCTGTTGTCGTTTAGTTTTTCCCATCTTCCCGCTGCTCTAATTCATCCTGTTTGGCTTGCTCCACCTGCTCCATGATGTGATACATCAAATCGCGCGTGCCATCACCACTCAAAGCGATCACCTTATAGAAAGGACCTTTCCACTGCAAGCCATCGATAATCGCCTGGCAACACGCCTCTCGCTCCTCCTCCGGCACCAGATCAAGCTTATTCAACACCAACCAGCGCTCTTTTGCCACCAGCTCGGGGCTGAACTTCTCCAACTCGGCAATAATTGACTGCGCATCCGCCACCGGGTCACGGCCATCACCAAATGGTGAAACATCAACCAGATGCAGCAACAGGCGAGTGCGGGCTAGGTGCTTTAGAAAACGAACCCCCAGCCCGGCTCCATCCGCAGCCCCCTCAATCAACCCCGGAATATCGGCAATCACAAAACTGCGGTGTGACTCGATACTCACCACCCCGAGATTGGGGTGCAGGGTGGTAAAAGGGTAGTCCGCCACCTTGGGGCGAGCAGCTGAGACCGAACGCACAAAGGTCGACTTACCGGCGTTTGGCAAACCCAACAGACCCACATCCGCCAGCAGCTTCAGCTCCATGCGCAACTCACGCTGCTCCCCCTCTTTCCCTGAGGTAAACTGACGCGGTGCACGGTTGGTACTGCTTTTAAAGTGCGTATTGCCCAGGCCACCCCGGCCACCCATCGCCACACACAACACCTGGCCCGGTTCGGTTAAGTCGCCCACCAACTCTTCCGTATCCACATCAGTAACAACGGTACCCACTGGCACTCGGACATAGAGATCATCTCCGCCCTTGCCGTACATATCACGCCCCATACCCGTCTGACCACCCTTGGCACGGTAACGACGCACATGGCGAAAATCCACCAGTGTGTTCAACCCCTCGTCGGTTATCAAGTAGACGCTGCCACCATGGCCACCATCACCGCCGTTAGGGCCACCTTTGGGAATGTATTTCTCACGACGAAAACTGGCACAACCATTGCCGCCCTTGCCCGCCTCCACCGTAATCACCACTTCATCAACAAATTTCATAATCGATACCGCCAGAGGATCCACACCCCAATGGATTTAAAAAATATTTCACTATAACAAAAAAAGCCCCACCAAAAGGTAGGGCTTTTTCATCGGAGCAGGCCCGTATAATTAAGCCGCGTGAACGCTGACAAACTTACGATTTTTAGGACCTTTCACCTCGAATACAACTTGACCATCCGCCTTGGCAAACAGTGTGTCGTCTTTACCAATACCGACATTCAAACCGGGATGAAAATGAGTGCCACGCTGACGAATCAGAATATTACCAGCAACCACCGCCTGACCACCAAAACGCTTAACACCCAGACGTTTGGATACGGAATCGCGACCGTTACGGGTACTACCACCCGCTTTCTTATGTGCCATTGCTAAACCCCTTGCAGATTAGTTAAGCTGAAATACCAGTAATCTGGACTTCAGTATATGACTGACGGTGACCCGCCTGCTTACGATAGTGCTTACGGCGCTTGAACTTGATGATCATCACTTTCTTGCCACGACCGTGGGAGACCACAGTGGCGTTAACCTTGCCGCCCTCTACACGGGGAGTGCCGACCTTAATATCGTCACCATCAGCAACAAGCAACACATCATCAAATGCCACGGTGCCGCCCACTTCAGCAGTCAGCTTCTCAATCTTCAGGGTCTCACCTTCAGATACCTTATATTGCTTTCCGCCGGTCTTGATTACAGCGTACATGTCGAATTCTCCAACTCTGCATCCCGCACACCCCACTGGCTGCGACACGCGTAAAAACTTAAAACCTTACGTTTCGAGGCGACGGATTCTAACCACATCCACCGCTAGCGTCAAATGGTTTACACGATTAATTTTACACTTGCAACAAATAACCTTACCCCTAATCCTCGGGTAGAAAACCCTAAAACGCAAAAATACTTGGCTATATAATGGTTAGCGACCAAGGCTTATGGACATTCTACCTTACAAACTCGACACCACCAACGACCTGCTGACATCACGAACCAGATTATTGAAAGAGACAATCAAGCCGCTCAGCGATTCAGACTCGTGCATTGCCCAGGTTCACTTACCCCGCTCCCTCTATATCAAATGATAAAAGACTTATTCAGATCCCGATTAGGGGCTTTTCGGTTTCTATCTGGGGATTTGGGATTTACATCTTTGCAATAACCGGGATAAGATGGCGGATTAATTGATGGGCAGCGCTTAGTGCTGCCTTTTGTCATTTTAGGGAATAAGAACAGCATGTCAGATTCAATCATGCCAACCTATGCACGGCTGCCGGTCTGCTTTGAGCGGGGAGAAGGGTCGTGGTTATGGGATAGTGAAGGCAAGCAATATTTCGATGCCATCAGCGGCATCGCGGTCTGTAGCCTTGGCCACGCCCATCCACAAGTGGCCAAGGCTATTAGTGAGCAAGCAGGTCGTCTGCTGCACACCTCAAACCTCTATGGCATTCCGGCCCAGCAACGTTTGGCCGACAAGCTTGTTTCACTCTCGGGCATGCAGCAGGTGTTTTTTTCTAACTCAGGCGCGGAAGCCAATGAAGCGGCAATTAAAATCGCCCGCCGCTACGGTCATAAAAAAGGGATCGACAAGCCCGCCATTATTGTAGCCAGCAACAGCTTCCATGGCCGGACCATGGCTACCCTTTCAGCAACCGGCAACCCGAAAGTACAAGAGGGCTTCACACCGCTGACCGAAGGTTTTGTGCGGGTGCCCTATGATGATATTGATGCGATTTCAGCCGTCGCTGCCAGCAATCCCAATGTTGTTGCAGTGCTGATTGAACCGGTTCAGGGTGAGGGAGGGGTTAATATTCCCGCCGCTGACTATCTGGACAAACTACGGGAAATCTGCGATCAGCATCAGTGGCTGATGATGTTGGATGAAATCCAAACCGGCATGTGCCGGACTGGCAAGTGGTTTGCATTCCAGCATAGCGATATCATCCCCGACGTGATGACCCTGGCAAAAGCGTTAGGCAATGGCGTACCCATTGGTGCCTGCCTCACCAACGGCAGAGCAACCGGCCTGATGGGTGCTGGCAGCCACGCCTCTACTTTTGGTGGTAACCCGCTGGTTTGCCAAGCGGCTCTGGCCGTTATCAATGTGATGAAGCAGACCAATGCCGCACAACAAGCAGAGCAGAGCAGTCAGCGAATTGTCGATGCATTCAGGGCTGAATTTGATACCACAGCCGGGGTTGTCGAGATTCGACACCACGGCATGATGATCGGCATTCAGCTTGAACGGCCCTGTATTGAATTAGTCAAACAGGCCTTGGCACAAGGGCTTTTGATCAACGTCACCGCTGGCAATGTCATACGCCTGCTGCCGGTATTGCTGTTGAGCGATAGCGAAATAGATCAACTCGTCACCAGAGTGAGTACGCTGGTGAAGAGTTTTTTAAGTTAAACCCTATTCGAGGATGCAGAGATGGCACTTCGTCACTTCCTGACCCTGATGGATTTCACCGCTGATGAACTTGATGGCTTAATCAATCGCGCCATTGAGTTAAAAGCGATGCACCGTCGTGGTGAGATCTATGAACCAATGAAAAACAAGGTACTGGGGATGATTTTTGAAAAATCATCTACCCGCACCCGGGTCTCATTCGAGGCCGGTACCGCACAATTTGGCGGCCATGCGATTTTTTTATCACCCCGGGATACCCAGCTGGGCCGAGGCGAACCAATAGAAGACTCCGCACGTGTGCTATCGAGCATGGTTGACATCATCATGATCCGTACCTTTGAGCATGAAAAAATCGAGCGTTTTGCCGAGTATTCACAAGTGCCGGTTATCAATGCACTGACCGATATGTATCACCCTTGCCAGCTACTGGCTGACATGCAAGCCTACATTGAGCAGCGAGGCTCTATCAAGGGGCGCACAGTCACCTGGATTGGCGATGGCAACAATATGTGCCACTCCTACATCAATGCCGCACGTCAGTTTGGCTTCAAACTCAACATTGCCACACCGGTGGGTTATGAACCTGACGGTACACTGGTTGCCGCCGCTGGAAATGCCGTCACTCTGAGCCACGACCCCCAGATTGCAGCAACCGATAGTGACTTGATTGTGACCGATGTTTGGGCAAGCATGGGACAAGAAGAGGAGCAGCAAGCCCGTGAAGCCACCTTTGCAGACTTCCAGGTCAATGAAGCATTAATGCAATTGGCCGAGCCGGATGCACTGTTTATGCACTGCCTACCCGCCCACCGTGGTGAAGAGGTAAGCGCAGCCGTTATCGACGGCCCCCAAAGCGCGGTGTGGAATGAAGCGGAAAACCGCCTCCATGCACAGAAAGCATTAATGGAATTTTTGCTTAAAGAGGCTCTAAATAAGTCGGGTTAGATGAGGGAAATAAGTCATTATGACTCATGACGCATTTCCTTAAATAGCAAACCATCCATCAATGACCAACATTTCCCCTATCACCTAGATCTTGCAAGTGATCGTGCTTGCACAGTGCAAGTTATTGATTTGTATAGTGAATGACAACCTTGAGGAAATCCTTATTGTGATTGCCGAAAGGTTTCATATTACTATACGGATCAATAGGTTGTGCTGAGTGAGTATGAGCACTTGCAGGATTTAGGTATCAAGCAGAACAGTTGAAATTAATTTACAAACAACAAAAACATGCCGTTAGCATAGCAAGAGGCTCATTCAAATACGCAACCCCAACTGGCAAAAACAAGAAACAACGTAACAACTCCGCAGGCCTACCTCCCCAAACCAAGACGTTTCACACACAAAGGGAGGTGTGAATATACCGAGATCGTTACCAAAAAACAGTTAGAAGGCAAAATATTCATGTGCGCAGAAAAAAGTGATGCAATTCAACAAATGACAACCGACAAACGCTACGTTGAGGAGCAACTATCATGGTTGGATAACATAGATTCACTGAAAACAGACCAGGCAAAGACAAATCTGATCAAAAGCCTGCGCTATCTCAACAAAGCCGTGCTGGCAACATCCTATCGTTATCAGCTGATGATCAAGCTCTACAAGCAGGCACAGATTTTAATCGATAATTCGGAACGTGATGCCAAGAAAAAAGCACGCAATACCGTGTCGGTTAAATTAACCCGTCACCTGCTTCAAGAGAGCATCGCCAGCTACGAAATCATCATCAGCGAGTTTATAGAAAGCGGGGATCCACAACAGCAGCAAGAGCTGCTCGCCCAGAGTTTTTGCCATACGTTGCGGCTGGAATCTCGCTATTTAATGGAACATTACCTTAGCTACGAACCGATTAGTAACGATGTTTGGAATAAAATAAAACGGCTTTATCACCGTGCGCAACAGCTCAAACTCATCAACATGCCACTTTACGAAAAAACCGGTGCAGTGCAGACAATTGAAGAGGCTTTTGTCGCCGTACTGCTGTTTGCAGCCATCAACCCGTTTCGTTTGCATAGAAGTGAAATTGTCAATAGTTACCACATTCTCAGCCAGTGGGCGCATCATTGCCACTTTGAACCATGCGATAGCGAATGGCGCTCCAATGGCGAGTGGGTAATCTGCCTTAACTCGGGTCGTCCACCGGAGTATCTACCCGCAGAACAACAACCCGAAGATACAGACGGCCTATTGAGAATCAATATCGACACCATATTGGAAAAAGATGTACTGCTGGGGCAAAAGAGCGCAGAAGAGAATAGCGATACCGAACATACACAGCTAAAACAGACACTACTGGAACGACTACGCAATGGCTGGATAACAACACCGCCCCGGAGTTACGAACGCCGCAGCCACTTTCAGAAAATGACACTGTCAGTTGGTCTAAAAAATTGCCACCAGTTACTCATCGAAGAGGAAGTTCAACTATCAAGCAATCACAGCCCCACTTGGACTCTCCATCTTGCCAACCAATGGCTGGAAGCCGAAGTTGACTCCCAGGAGCGGATAATAGACAAAATTCAACAGATCGATGTCGGGATCGGTGGTTATGGCTTAAGCTGCCCCCTGCAGCACTACGAGAAATTTTTAAAGGGCAGCTTATTGTTAATTCGAAATGCCAATGATTCGGAAAAACCCTGGAGCATTGCCCAAACCTGCTGGAAACAGATCTATGAAGCTGATTCAGAGACCATCGTCGGTGTCTCCCTGCTGGCGGTCGATGCGGCACCATTGATCATCATCCACGCCGAAACCAAAACTGAAACCAACGGTGGCTTATTACTGCCCCGGGGAGATTTCAATAACCCGTTGGCCACACTTATATTGCCTGATGGCCATCAAGAGGGAGAGACAATACAGTGCATTACCGCTCATGCCCAGGTTAAAATCGAACTGATAAAGAGCTTAAAACAGGGGCCAGATTTTCAGCAGTTTAGCTACCGGGTTGTTGGGTAGGCAAAGCTACCCGATTACGCTTTTTTGATAACTTCCTCGCATTTCATTACCCTGATTCTCAGATAGAAATGCAAATCACTCGTTAGCAAGTAAAGGTTTTATTCCGGCAAGGCAAAAATAATCGAAAAACCGGATCCCGACACGGGTGTCGGTTATAAAGGCATTGCAGGAGCATCTTGCCAGTTTACTGGAGTAAATGAGGATTTTGAGATCATTTTTAACGCCGCTGGGGCGGAAAATATGAATCGTGCAAAGGTCTCTCTAAATATGTTACCGTTAGCCGCAGCCAAAAAAACCTTAGTATTGTTATTGCATAGGGAAGTGATGTGGTGTCGAAAAAAACCTATATATTCACGTTAGTCATTATTCTTACTCTGTTTTCGACTCCAGCATGGAGTGTGCCCGAAATTCTATTTGGTGCTGGCGTTGGTGGCCCTGAAGCAACGGCTATCCCAATCCATTTTGAAGCCAATGACCAAGGTCTGACCGCTATTCAAATCGATCTGGATATTGATCTTGCCGAGATCACACCCACTTTATTAACACCCACCAGCAATTTAAAATATGACTTTGAAATCATAAGCCACTCGTCAATACGCATCATAATCATATCGACTGCTAATGACCAAGAAATCCCCCCTGGCCTGTTGGCGACCCTCCATTTTGTTCAAAATGGCTCGGGTTTGAGTAAAAGCCAGATACTCAACATCTCCTCAGTGACGGCGCTTGATGCTACCTCAACAAACATCGCTGACATCTCGACCACAAACGGCTTTATCGCATTTCCCGGTGATGAACTGGCAGATTCAGATAATGATGGCATACCGGATGTATACGAAGCAGTTAATGGGTTGCACCCCATGATAGCAGGGGATGCAATATTGGACACTGATCGGGATGGTCTACCCAATGTAGATGAATTTCGAATAGGCTCAAATATCAACAATCCAGATACCGATGGCGATGGTATTGGTGACCTGTTTGAACATAACTTCATCGGTTTAAGCCCACTGGATGAGACGGATATATACCAGGACTTCGACCGTGATGGCGCCAATAATATTACCGAATTTCTTGCCGGTACCTACCTTGATGATTCAGACAGTGATAATGATGGCATGGATGATGGCTATGAGCTGTTATACAGTGTACTCGACGCGCTTGATGACAATGATGCTGATATTGACAGTGATAGGGATGGACTGACCAATCTTGAAGAGTCTATTTTGGGTTCATCCCCTGATCGCCAAGACAGCGACGGTGATGGCCTGGAAGACCTGCTCGAATTAAACATAGGTACTAATATATTAGTGTCAGAGGGCTCCCCCATTGCGGCGGACACACTGCTTTTTGGTCAAATAACATCAGATTCGATACTTCTAGCTGATACCACTTATCACGTAGTGGCTAATTTTGACATTGCTCCCTGGGCCACGCTGACCATTGCACCGGGTGCTAAATTAGAATTCTCAAGAGGTGTTACCTTTCAC
>UOFP01000278.1_pt1 | contig 14480 bp, 15 predicted proteins | sample 1988921 | NCBI WGS metagenome assembly UOFP01 (sample SAMEA4712195, study PRJEB27164) | hydrothermal vent metagenome | biome: marine basaltic hydrothermal vent biome; feature: marine hydrothermal vent; material: mineral | place: Pacific Ocean | collected 2011-06-14/2011-07-23 | depth 1719 m | reverse complement strand
TGCGATACGCGGTATGGGAGTGTGTAGCAGACTTTAATTTCGGTAGAATACCGCTATCACACCCTACCACTGTTTGACCGGTGCGATTTTTTAGCATCAGCGGCACTCTTAAAATATGGAATTTAATTTTACTCTGACCCCAAATATTACAGTTGTTTCGTTACGTGTTGCTTGAAGGCATAAAGTGCCGCTAGATTACCCACCACTCCGAAATATTGTGGTTATGCCCGCGCAACTTTTTCACCAGCCAGTGAGGTTAATAGCCATGAGGCATTCTTATGGCGGTTTGCAGTCGCTCTCTTAATATTTGGGGTCAAATATTATTATCGATTGGCTTTAGTTTTACTCTGACCCCAAATATTTGTGACCCCAAATATTGGGCCTATCGTGGACGGTAATAGTCTTTTTAAGCTAAAGCCACTACTCCCAGACCATTGAATCCCACTTTCCGTTACCCCAAGTGTTTTCAGAGCTTGATTGATCGGTGTTGCCGCTATCATCCCCTCCGCCACAGCTTATACATAAAGTAAAGAGAGTAGTCAGTATCAGAACCTTTATCACTTACGGCACCTGCTGGATGACAATATAGTCGATTAAATCATCGAAATGCTGAGAAAGGGTTTCTCTGTGGGACATTGCATCGGTTGTAATATTATCTGTAAAGTCGTAATCCCCTGGGGATATGATTGTAGCCTGCTCTCTTTCGCTTATGTGGTAGGGGGGTAGAAAAAAGCTCGTCTCATTCACCCTTACCCAGATAGATGCTGAGTATTGAATTGAAGAATGTGACTCACTTATTCCATTGGTATTCAGATACACACTCCTTGAATCGTTAAACTGTAAGCTTGCAGGATAACCTGAGATAGTACTACACGTAGCTATGTCGGGATTGCTTTGGTGATACGTATTGAAATACGTTAGAACAGAGCCATCATCATTAATTTTCATAGGCATTTTGACTGTATAGCTAAGATCTGTACCAAACCCCTTAAATGCCATCTTAATCATTCTGTAGTCAACCCCGTTGATTTGCACCAACTCCCCCACGCCAGCCTCAACTAAAGTATAGGTCAATGTGTGAGGCCTCTCTGCTAAGCAAGAAGCTCCCAATTGACTTTCTAGTTCTGAAATTCGTCGATCTAGGCTTTGAAAGTTTGCATTTACTTCACTAGCCCTAGCTGGTGAGCCTGAAGAAAAGGTATAAGGCATGTCCGCCAATACTTGGCCTGACATCCAAACAAGCGCAATTATCGTCACTGTTCGGCGTAATTTGATCACTTACATACTCCTTGTGGTTTCGCGTGGGCAACATGTCATCCAATAGATGATACTTATAGCCCGTGGCCTGATAGCAATCATACCCCTATTTTTAGAGGATGGCTAACAAGAATCCCAATCTCATATTACTAGGAGCAAAAATACGCTCCCTGAGAGAGTCCTTTGGTTACTCTCAGGAAGGCTTTGCTAATGAGTTAGGGTTTGATCGTGCCTACTATGGGGGGATTGAAAGAGGGGAGCGGAATGTAGCGGCCCTTAACCTTATTCAAATAGCTCAGACATTGAATGTAGAATTAGAGGAGTTATTCCCTCCCATTGATGAGTTCCAGTCTTAAAAGGGAGTCGATTCAACTCGTAACACGGTTCAAAAAATAGAAAAAAAACATTTGGGGTCAGAGTAAGATTAAAACCAATCGATCATTTTCCCTGCCTTGATTGTAATTATATTGTAGTTATAATTTAACTATGAGCGAACTAAAATTCACCTGGGATGACCGGAAAGATTCGGCCAATCAAAAGAAACATGGCATTTCTTTTGATGAAGCTATATTGGTATTTGATGATGACAACGCACGTTTAATTCCCGACCCTAATCACTCCGAAGACGAAGATCGATATATTCTACTGGGGCTTTGTTCTCAATTGCGGGTTTTAGTTGTATGTCATTGTTACCGAAATGAAGACCTTTCTGTAAGAGTCATATCTGCTCGTAAAGCAAATAAATCTGAAGCTAAACAGTACGAGGGCTTTCGTCATGCGCGATAATTATGATTTTTCGAATTCCATTAAGAACCCATATTCAAAAAAGCTTAAAAAACAAGTTACCATTCGGCTTGATGAGGACACCATTGAGTATTTCAAAAATATGGCTGAAGAGAAGGGGATACCTTACCAACGTTTAATTAATTTGTATCTTAGGGATTGTGCAGATACTCATAAAGAACTTAGAGTGAAGTGGGCGTAGCGCACATAATCGGATAGCCAGGGGTTTCCCCCCCCCAGCCTCCACAAACACCCTAACCCCCAAGGTTTTGCCTCTATTTTTAACAGGGCTTATGAAGCAGGCAGAAAAGTAGCGGCAGGATTTAAAGAATCCATGCGGATCGTTTTTGATGAGCATCTTAGGCTCTGGAACTATGTGGCTGCACCTAAAAGGGTTGAAGGTTAAGTTGTCGAAGTTATTTCGTGATCGCTCCTTATCATACGAATTCAGGTAATCATAGTTTTTGCTCGGAACTTCATCAATCAATATCCTCTAGAGGAACCGGCTCACCAATGAAATAGCCCTGAGCATAATCAACTTCCAGCGCAATTAAACAGTCGAGAATAGCCTGACTTTCAACAAACTCGGCAATCGTTTTAAGCCCCATCACCTGCCCAATATGATTAATCGCTTCAACCATGGCGTAGTCAATCGAATCTTCCGCCATATCCCGCACAAACATGCCGTCAATCTTGAGAAAATCCACCGGCAGATTCTTCAAATAACTGAATGATGAGACACCGCTGCCAAAATCATCCAGGGCAAACTTGCACCCCAGGGCCCGCAACGCTTTGATAAACCGGCGGGCATGAGTCAGGTTCGCCACCGCCGCCGTCTCGGTAATTTCAAAACAGATACAGTGGTGGGGCAGTTGATGCCGCGTTATCTGCTCTTGAACATATTCGAGAAAACCATCATCACCTATTGATAGCCCGGAAAGGTTAATGGCGAAAACACATGACTCCCCAGGGTTACGCTCTAAGTATTTGACTAAAATACCCAACCCTTTTTCAATCACCCAACGATCAACATTGGCAATCAGGCCATAACGCTCTGCCGCAGGCAAGAATGCACCTGGGGGTATCAAATCACCACTATCACCCACCATTCGCAATAGCACTTCATAATGCCCCCCCTGCTGATCACCTTTTAGCGCCTTAATCTCCTGTAGGTGTAGAACAAACCGATCTTCAGCAATTGCTTTACTAATCAACGTCACCCACTGCATTTCGCCGTGACGCTGTTTCAATTCGGTATCACTTGATTCATAAAGGTGGTAACGGTTTCGTCCACCATCTTTCGCCGCATAACAGGCAATATCGGCGGCACTCATGATGGATGCGACACTTTTCGAGTTTTCATCCAGCATCACTAGGCCGATGCTGACACCGACCTCAAAGGTTTTATCTTCCCAGATAAAACGAAACTCCCGCACAGTATCCAGCAGAGAGAGGGCTATTTTTTTAGCGTGATCCAAAGAACAGTTACTCAGTGCCACACCAAACTCATCCCCGCCCAGTCGGGCCAGAATATCGGTTGCGCGCATTTTTTCACGCAGCAGTGATGTCAACTGTTGCAACAACGCATCGCCAGCCACATGTCCACAGGTATCGTTGACCACCTTAAACTGATCAAGATCTAAAAACAGCACCGCATGCTCGGTGCCCGTGGTACGTGCTTGGTTGAGCGCCTCACTCAGTTTTTTCTCAAAAACCAGGCGATTGAACAGCCCGGTTAACGCATCATGATTGGCCTGGTGTAATAACTGTTTGCGTAACTGCCGCTCTTCACTCACATCTCTAAAGACAACCACAATACCGGTCACATTGCCGTTATTATCAAGCATTGGCGCAATGGTGCTCTCAATCGCAACCATCGCCTCGTAACGGTTGAGTAGATTCATGCTGTAATTCATACTCAATTGGCCACAGTGTCCCTGGTCAATACACTCCTTCAACAATTCAGAATCCATTCGTTCACTGTTATCATCAAAGAAGGGTAATACTTCCTCCAGCGCACGACCAACAGCCTCGTGAGAAAGCCAGCCGGTCACCCGCTCGGCGGCTGGGTTGAAATAGGCAATCTGCCCCGTATTATCCACCGTCACCACTGCTTCTGCGATTGAGCGTAACGTCACTTGTAGTCGCTCTTTCTCTTGAAACAGCTCTTCTGTGCGATGCTTGACCCGCAGCTCTAATTTGGTATGGGCATCACGCAAAATCTGTTCGGTGCGTTTACGCTCGGTAATATCCCTCGCCACACAGACAGCGCCATCCATATCGCCATTGGTGTCATAAATATGTGAAAAAGAGAACAGTACCGGCACATAACTACCGGTGCGGGTAATCAAGTATTTTTCCTGATCGTTAAAATCATAGTTCTCCATCAAAAAAGATAATTGTTCACCTTTACAGTCCGGTGTATCACTGCAAACCAAACTGAGTGGAAAACCAATCACATCCGTTCGCGCCGCGTAGTGCAATAATTTCAGTGCGGCATCATTAATATGCTCGATTCGATTATCCACCCCAATCACAAACAGCGCATCACCCATGGTACGAAGAATTTTTTCGTTATATTCGTTTGCATTGATCAGGCTTTCCTGAGAATCAGAAAGATAATCCACCATGCGGTTGAATGAATGCCCCAATTGAGCGATTTCGTCTTGAGTATCCAGTACAGCAACTTTATGGAAATGCCCCTGTGCAAGCAGTTGTGCTGATTCTGAAAGCGAACGAATTGGCTGAATAATAACCCGCTGCATTAACCATGAGAGAACAAAAAATATAGCAATCGCCATAATTAGCGCAATCAACCGCATGCTTTGAGAGAAGCTTGCAACATTATCCAGAGCAGGCTGCAGATTCATGACCAAACGGACAACCCCGATAACCTCCCCATCATCGGAAAAAAATATCGGCTCTAACCGTTGGTAATAACCAACACTATCCCCCCCGGATTCGTGGACATCTCCTGATTTAAAGACCTGTTTAATGGATGATGATAGAATCACAGGATCCACTAACTGACGATCACCATACGACTGCAATAACATAATTTGTTCATTGTAGACTTCTAGGTTCATCACCTCCAAAATTCCACGAACCTGGGTCACCAGATTATTTAGAAAGTATTTTTTATCCTTCATCAGAAGTAATATTTGCGTCATCCGTTGCTTGACAATGTAAGAGACAGCCTCTGCACTATGATCAACAGATGTCGTTGGCACCAATGAGAGCACCACGACGCCGATCACTTGATCACCAAGACTTTTCTCTTCAATCACCGGAATAAAACGCATAGATGAAAACTCATCTATCGAAAAAATATCGCCCTGCTGGCCATTTTTAAATACATTTTCAACCACAGAAAGCAGTTCATTTTCCAGCCTGATTCCAACCAGCTCAAAATTTTCGTGGGCAATAACATGACGATCTTCATCTAAAACCAAAATGCTCTCAACATCGGGACGTTGAGTTAACTCGACCACCAGATTTTGCATCTGATCATGCTGGTTTTTAATTTCACCCAGAAACTCACCGACGCTCAAGCTAACAATATTGGAAATGGAGGTTGAATTATCGCGGACCTCCCCTAACATGTCACTGGTCTGTCTATCCAGCGCGAAGTAAAGCCCAACAAAAAGAGTCGTTCCAAGCGTTAGTAACACACCCAGAATGAGCTTACCACCAAGCTTCAGCATGAAAAGCCCCGGTTATCTAGGTTAATTTGGAAGTGGAAAAAAACATTGCAGATCCGCATAGAATTGTTAGTCGGACACTCAAGCCAATACTTAATCACTGCCCAATCTCAAAATAGAGATACACCCTACCAGTACACCGTGATTACAGGCTAAAATAGGTCAAACAAAACTAACAAAAAACCAAGGAAAACCCATGACAGCCCTGATCATCAGCCTGCTTGCGGCTGCAATCATCTCACTCATTTGCAGTCTATTTTGCCATTACTTTATCAAAAATGACCGGCCAGCCAACATCGCCAGCGTCACCTACACCCTACTGATCTTCCACGGTCTCGCCTATGCGGAAGCAGGCTACATGGATCCTTACTGGATGATTTCATCCGTTATCGTCGTGGGTGTTGCACTACCAATCTCCGTACTAACCGGCACTTATATGCGGCGGAAAAGGCAAAAGAAAAAAGAGGGGTTTAACCCATACAAATAATCAGGTGTCGCCTAAAATCACTTGTAGAAATATAACAAGAACATCCTTTGAAATTCAGAATGCACACAGCACGCCTAATACCTCAATAAAATTGAAATTTGCTGGGTTAGCTGCAATACTGTCGCTTTAAAGCGAGTGGGAGCTTCGAACTAAAAATTTCATGAAACCCTAAAAAGCCAAAAGTTACCAAAACCGGGGGAAGCGAATTCTCAATGGCTCGGAGTATTTACATACGCGATACAAGCCTTTAACCGGTCTCTGCATTATTCCCGAACATGAATTCAAGGAAAATAAAGATGAAATTATTTGCAGCACTGCTAACCACATTATTAATAACTGGTTGTGGCGGTGATGGTGATGGTGATGGTGATGGCACTGTAACAGAACTGGAAGGTGCATGGATTGAGACGTGTCATGGTCTAACTACTGGGTATGAAATAGAAAGTGCCACTTTTGCTGGAAATACATTTACTATCTCGCAAAAAAAATACAGTGATTCTGCATGCACAGTGGTTAATGGAACTAACTCTGCTACTGGGACATTCACTATTGAAAATTCTATAACCGCCAGTTCAGGGCTAAGTGCAAAAGAAATTGATGTCACCATTCTAGTCATCAATGGTAGTGATGCCTCTATTACATTTTACGATATTTTCAGAATAGATGGGGATAAGTTGTATTTTGGAGATGCTGGTGAGTACGATGAAAATGAGGACGACTGGGAGTACAGCGGGATAACGGAAGAAAAAAGACCTATCGATTTAGATTTCAGCTGGTATTACACAAAGGAATAAGGTTTAGCAAACATTATCCCCCTGAAAAATTACAGGAGCCATCTTCAGATGGTGAAACGGTACCACTACACTAAAAGCTTGCCCTATACATTCAAGCAGAGTTCATCTACAAAAAGCCCGCAACTGCGGGCTTTCTGTTTTACATAACAAGCACACTTCTTCCTTAAGCCTTTTTATAAATTTCAGCGCCACTCTTAACAAACTGTATCGCTTTCTCCTGCATCCCCTTTTCTAGTGCCTGGCCTTCGGTAATGCCTTGTTTAGCGGCATATTCGCGGACATCCTGGGTGATTTTCATCGAGCAGAAGTTGGGGCCGCACATGGAGCAGAAGTGCGCTACTTTGTGGGCCTCTTTGGGCATGGTTTCGTCGTGGTATTCGCGGGCACGTTCGGGATCGAATCCGAGGTTGAATTGATCATTCCAACGGAATTCAAAGCGTGATTTAGACATCGCATTGTCTCGCAGCTGTACGCCGGGGAATCCCTTGGCGAGATCTGCGGCGTGGGCGGCAATTTTGTAGGAGATAATACCAACCCGCACATCCTCTTTATTCGGCAGCCCCAGGTGCTCTTTGGGTGTGACATAACAGAGCATCGCGGTACCGTACCAGCCAATATTGGCTGCCCCAATGGCGGAGGTGATGTGGTCATAACCCGGTGCAATATCGGTGACCAGCGGGCCAAGGGTGTAGAACGGTGCTTCAAAGCAATCCGTCAGCTCTTTGTCGACATTCTCTTTGATCATTTGCAGTGGCACATGGCCTGGGCCTTCGATCATCACCTGCACCTCGTGCTGCCAGGCGATTTTGGTCAACTCGCCGAGGGTCTCCAGCTCGCCATATTGTGCTGCATCGTTGGCGTCTGCCAGTGAACCGGGACGCAGGCCATCACCCAGCGAGAAGGCCACGTCATAGGCCTTCATAATCTCGCAGATCTCATTGAAGTGGGTATAGAGGAAATTCTCTTGATGGTGCGCCAGGCACCACTTCGCCATAATGGAGCCACCTCGAGAGACAATTCCGGTGACTCGATGCGCCGTCAGTGGCACATAACGCAACAGCACTCCGGCATGGATGGTGAAGTAGTCCACCCCCTGCTCTGCCTGCTCGATCAGAGTATCTTTGAAGATCTCCCAGGTGAGATTTTCCGCCTTGCCGTTCACCTTCTCCAGCGCCTGATAAATTGGCACGGTACCGATGGGCATGGGTGCGTTACGCAGAATCCACTCCCGGGTTTCGTGAATATTTTTACCGGTGGAGAGGTCCATCAGGGTGTCGCCCCCCCAGCGGGCAGACCAGGCCATCTTCTCTACCTCTTCATTAATCGAGGAGGTGACCGCCGAGTTGCCGATGTTGGTATTGATTTTGGTGCGGAAGTTGCGGCCGATAATCATCGGCTCCAGTTCGGGGTGGTTGATGTTGCAGGGAATCACCGCACGGCCTGCGGCCACTTCATCGCGCACAAATTCTGGCGTGATCTCCGATTGAATATCCGCTCCCCAACTGTGACCGGCATGCTGGCGCAGCAGCTTACTGTAACGAGCGTCTGCCTTTAACTCTTGCAAGCGGCAGTTTTCACGAATCGCAATATACTCCATCTCAGGCGTCACAATGCCCTGTTTGGCGTAGTGCATTTGCGAGACATTTTTGCCCACTTTGGCGCGGCGTGGGGTGCGAATATGCTCAAAGCGCAGGTGAGCCAACTCGGGGGCATTTTGGCGCTGTTGACCATAGTCTGATGTTGGCCCATCCAGCCACTCGGTATCGCCTCGCTCTTCGATCCAGGCACTGCGTACATCGGGCATTCCTTTCATCAAATCAACCGTCACCGCTGGATCAGTGAACGGGCCTGAGGTGTCATACACCGTGATCGGTGGATTCTCTTCCACACCGCTGTCGGTGTGGGTATCGGCTTGATGAATTTCACGCATCGGTACACGAATATCGGGGCGGGAACCTTCAATATAAATCTTTTTTGAGCCGGAAAAGGGCTGGGTAACCTGCTCAGAGAGCTGGGAGGCTTTCAGGACAAAATCTTCTGGAATTGCGCTCATATCATCACCTAACAAAATATTGGATATGGACGCAGGCAAGGCTTGAGATTAATCTCGTTCAAGCAGCTTCCCTACGCCGGGATTAACCGGATCAGGTTCAAAGGGTCTATCTCAGTACACCATCATAATTTGGCATACACCCCCAGCCTGTAAAGCGCGAATAGTAACAGGATGTTGCAAAAATTGCGATCAATAGCAGAGCTGGACAGTCAACTATTAATGTCGTGTTTACGCCACATATAGAAGGCGCAACCGTCGGTACCCTTGCCAGAAAGGCGCAAACACCGTAATCTCTAGTGAAAATTTACACAACGATTTCTGTACGGAGTTAACGATGACAAGCATAAACCAAGAGCAAGCCCGCTTTAATATGGTTGAACAGCAAGTCCGCACTTGGGATGTATTGGATGCACGGGTGCTGAGCGTGTTACACGAAACCCCTCGGGAGCAGTTTGTCCCCCACGCCTATAACACCCTGGCCTATGCCGATACCGAGATCAAAATTGGCCACGGCCAGACAATTGAAAAACCGCTCATCTGTGCTCGCCTGCTTCAAGAGCTGAATGTTAAAGAAGATGAAACCGTGCTGGAAATTGGCACCGGCTCAGGCTACCTGACCGCACTGCTGGCCCAATTAGCCCAGCACGTGTACAGCATCGATAAAGGCAGTACCTTTATTGAAAAAGCCAAAATGACCCTGGCAGCACTTGAAATTAGTAACATCACCTTCGCTACCACAGATGCGATTGAAGGCAATATTGAAAATGGCCCATTCGATGCTATCGCCTGCACTGCCTCGTTTCCAGAGCAAGTGCCACAGAGTCTGCTGGAGAAAATAAAAGTAGGCGGTCGTATGTTTGCGATTATCGGCCAGGCACCGATTATGGAAGCAACACTGATCACTCGCACCAGCGAGAACAAGTGGCACACCGAAGCGCTCTTTGAAACTGAAACCGCGGCTATTGATGGCCTCAAAGCGACCCCAAAATTCACCTTATGACGCTCGAACATTAGAATACAACCACATCCCAGCTGGACACAGAGCGTTGACCCATGCAACAGATCACGGCAATCAAGCTCAAACAGCGCTTGAATGACGACCAACTGGTTCTGCTGAATATCCGTGAGATGTGGAAATATGAGATCTACCAGCACGGCATGCGTGGTCAACAAATCCCCATATGGTTGAAACAAAATGCTTTTGAATAGGTCTTTAATCTGTTGGGAGGCATTCACTAGGCATTACAGGTTGATCCCAACATGGCCCGCTATTAAACCCAGCTACGGAGGATATTAACGTGTCTCGATATTGGCTAGCGCTCATCATTTTGGCATTCAGCCCTCTTCATGCTCATGCAAGTGAAAACCTGCAAAGCATTTATCAAGCAGCAAAACAGCTAGACCCTCAGTTCAAATCAGCAGAAGCGACACATCTTGCCGACCAGGAGCTGGCGGTACAGGCTCAGGGTGGCTATTACCCCGAGATCAACTTCAGCGCCAATACCGGCAAGGATTGGCGTGAAAGCCCGGGACGCGACATTATCAGCAAGGGCTACGCCATCAACTTGAATCAACCCCTCTATCGCCGCAGTACCTATGTCGTCAATAGCCAAGCAGATGCCGAAGTAAAACGGGCTGAAATCAACTTCAGCGCCGCACAACAGGCGTTGATTATCCGAGTCGCTAGCGCCTATTTTGATACCCTGGCCGCACAAGATAACCTGCAATTCGTCCAGGCAGAAAAAGCAGCTATTGAACGACAGTTGGAGCAGACCAAACAGCGCTTTGACGTTGGTTTAATTGCCATTACCGATGTGCACGAGTCACAAGCCGCCTTTGACAATGCAAAGGCGACAGAGATCGTCGCTGAGAATCGTTTAGCCATTGCTCGGCTGGCACTACAGGAGATCATTAACCAACCCGTGGAAATCATCGCACCACTTGCTGATAACATGCCACTGCAGCAACCACAGCCCAATGATCAAACGCACTGGCTGGCACTGGCAAAAGATAACAACAAAGAGTTAACCGCCCTGGCGCAAACATTAGCCATCAGCGAACAGGCAGTTAAACTGGCACGCTCTGGCCACCACCCAACCCTCGACTTAAATGCCAGCCACCGCTATGCAGATGATAGTTCCAGCTTTTTTTTAGGCAACAGATCAACCAGCATCTCACTGCAACTGAACGTACCGCTCTATCAAGGCGGACAAACCCAATCAAAGGTGCGCCAGGCGCAGCACCAATTGACTGCCGCTAAAGAGCAGCATGAACAACAGCGCCGTGCAGTGGAGCGCCAGGTGCGCAGTGCCTTTCTGGATGTTACCGCTGCCATCAGCCAGGTGAAAGCACTTCAACAAGCGCTTATCTCAAGCCAGAGTGCACTGGAAGCCAGCGAGGCCGGACTAGAAGTGGGCACCCGCACTACCGTTGACGTGCTGAACACCCGCCGTGAGCTCTATCGCGCAAAAAGCAATCTAGCACAAGCTAGATACAGCTTTATCATCAACACCCTGAAACTAAAGCAGGCGGCAGGCGTGCTCGACGAAGAGGATATCAGCACGGTCAATCGCTGGTTACGGTAGACGTCAAACTCTGAACCGGCTAAAACCTTGACCTCCAAAGCGAGGGGGAGGCCGGGGCTTTAGTCGGCTTGCCAGTGTAGTAGCCTCAACTCTCTGATACCACTTTCACGGTCGATAGGTTTCAATCCGGTTACAATTTCGCACATCAAAGTGCAACCATGAAACACCCAACTCCACACTGCCGATAAGCTCAAATATCGGCTCATCCAATTTAGTCAGAATATCTTCGCGCACCTCATCCACCGTCACGCTAGAGAACAAACAATCTGCAGCACGCCCAAAGCTGTGCTGGCTATAACGGCTATAAAACGGACTATCACTGGTTCGCAAACCACTCCATTCTCGCTCACCACCCCAAAACCAGTTATTCACCGTCATCGAACCATACCGCTTGCGCAGCCGATCAAGGGTTATCAACAACCGCTCATCAAGCAATGCCCAGCCCTTTTCACCCCGCAGCTGATAGCTATTCACTGGCAACAATTCATGAAGCGCAAAATGCTCACACTGATACATTCAAAAAACCTCCTGTTCAATCATCTATCAATCCAATAGAGCCAAAATCGCCCTATCCAGTGAAATAGTATCAATCAGGGTGTGAGACTGCAGCACTCTTTTCAGCTACTAGCAAAAAAGAGTAGACTGTAGTGACAGCTCACAATCTCTGTTCATCCATACAATACAGGTATCGCCCTTGTCTCAAAAAAACAATCCACCCGAGTTCATTGCCGCTATCGACCTAGGCTCTAATAGCTTTCACATGATTGTGGCCCGCCTGCACAATGGTCAATTGGTGGTGATCGACAAATTACGGGAGATGGTGCGGTTGGGCGAAGGAATCACCGATGAAGGCAAGTTAAAGCCCGGTGTCGCTCAACGTGCTATCGACTGCCTGGAGCGCTTCGGTCAACGGCTACGTGACTTCCCCCCTGGCAGTGTTCGTGCTGTCGGCACCAATACACTGCGCAATGCCAATCAGGCGGGTGACTTCCTTATTCAGGCAGAGCAAGCACTCGGTCACCCCATCGACATCATTACCGGCGTGGAAGAGGCGCGTCTTATCTATCTGGGTGTCTCTCATGGCATCGCCGAAGATAGCAGTCAGCGCTTAGTGGTGGATATCGGCGGAGGCAGCACCGAACTCATTGTCGGCGAAGCATTCAATCCCCGCTATATGGAAAGCCTGGAGATGGGTTGTGTCTCAATCACCCAGCATTTTTTCTCCGATGGGAAAATCAATGAAAAACGCATCAAAGCAGCCCTGCTAGCCGCCAGTCTGGAAGTTGCACCCCACAAAAAGAGCCTCAAACAGCTGGATTGGAAACAGGCGATTGGTGCCTCGGGCACCATCCGTGCAGTCCGTGCGGTTTTACTCGAAAATGGCTGGAGCAACGAAGGCATTTCCATCGAAGGGTTACACATGCTGGTTGAAAAACTTGCCGACTTTAAACAGATTGACGAGATCAAACTTCCCGGACTCAGCTCAGAGCGTGTACCGGTCTTTTTGGGTGGCGTATTAGTACTGCTCGCCACCTTTGAAAAGCTCAATATTACACAAATGATTGTCTCCAATTGCGCACTGCGCGAAGGGCTTATTCACGATCTGCAAGGGCGCATCGAGCATGAAGACACCCGCACCTACAGCGTCAAGCACATGGTCGAACGCTACCATATCGACCGAGATCAAGCCAAGCGCGTCACACAATCGGCTCTCGAGATCTTCACACAGCTCCGTGATAGCTGGTCACTGAACAAAGCCAATCACCCCGACTGGATCAACTGGGCGGCTCAACTCCATGAAATCGGCCTCGACATCGCCCACAAACACTATCACCTGCACGGGGCCTATATCATCGAACATTCAGACCTCGCCGGGTTCAGCCAGCAGGAGCAGCGCAAACTCTCACTGCTGATACACCTGCACCGCCGTAAATTTCAATCATCACTCATCAGCAAACTACCCAAGCGCTGGCAAAAAAGCACCACCAAGATGGCAATCATTCTGCGTCTCGCCTTCATACTCAATCGCAGCCGCAACAGTGACCCCATTCCCGACTTCACACTCCTGGGCAAAGAGAACAGCCTGAAAATCACCTTCCCGAAAAAATGGCTTAACGACCACCCATTGACACAAGCAGACTTGGCACAAGAGGTCATATATCTGGAGAAGAGCGGCTTCACATTGGCATATCAGTGACCAGAGGGCTAATCTGAAGGAATGCCGATAACTCACTTGACGGCATAAAATACGGTGATATTAATCGGGGAAAAACATTCGACATCAGATTTCTACTAAAATTTGCCGTCATTGTACCGAGATCATCACAGGTCAATCGCATGCGATGCTAATCAAAAACCACACAAAACAATGAGGTAGAACATGTCATTTGAAGCGGTGCACAACTATTACGAAAAGTTAGTTCAAGAACATCTTAATACGTTAATAGAAGACCCAGGTAATCAACTGAGTGAAGATGAAATTGATGATATTGCCTGCATCGCACTCAACACATTGCCACCACGCTATATAAAACACAATGTAGACGTACTTTTTTACGTGTCAGAAAAAGAGCATAGCGAAATGACCAAGGAGGTCATCACCGCAATCAAGAAAGCCATTCAGTTTGTCAAAGGGCACCCAAGACAAGAGTAATAACCCCTATCAACAATACCCTCTAAAAACCTAAAAACCGGGTCAAAAAAAAACCCCAATCAGGTTGAGCACCTAATTGGGGTTCTTCGGAATAAAAGCCTGACAGTGACCTACTTTCACATGGGAGCCCCCACACTATCATCGGCGCTAAGTCGTTTCACTTCTGA
>UOFP01000002.1_pt1 | contig 14682 bp, 13 predicted proteins | sample 1988921 | NCBI WGS metagenome assembly UOFP01 (sample SAMEA4712195, study PRJEB27164) | hydrothermal vent metagenome | biome: marine basaltic hydrothermal vent biome; feature: marine hydrothermal vent; material: mineral | place: Pacific Ocean | collected 2011-06-14/2011-07-23 | depth 1719 m | reverse complement strand
GTTTTCACCCCACCAGGACATTATTTCCGAACGTCTGCTCACCCTGAGCAGGCTACCCCAGCTAAAAAGGGGGATTTTGATTGTCCCGGTCTCTACCCTGCTGCACCGTCTACCGGATAAAAATCACCTGCAAGGCAACACTTTGGCACTGGATGTGGGCGATGAGCTGGATATTGAACCATTCCGCCGCCGTTTGGATGCCTGCAGCTACCGCTGTGTCTCCCAAGTGGTGGAGCACGGCGAGTTTGCGGTGCGCGGCAGTGTGCTGGATATCTTCCCTATGGGCAGTGATCTCCCCTATCGTATTGACCTGTTGGACAATGAAATTGAATCGATCCGGACTTTTGATCCTGAAAACCAGCGCTCAATCGACAAAGTAAGTGCCATTCGGCTCCTGCCCGCCAAAGAGTTCCCCTTCACTGCCGAGGCGATTAACCGCTTCCGTGAACGCTATCGAAACCAGTTTGAGGGGGATACCCAAACATCCCAGATTTACAATGAAGTGAAAAACGGTGTGGCGAGCGCCGGTATTGAATACTACCTACCGCTCTTTTTTGATCAGACCTCAACCCTGTTCGATTATCTGCCCGAGAATACGCTGGTCTGCATCGACCATTCGGTACACGAAGCCAGTGAAACCTTCTGCAGCGAAGTGGCGAATCGCTACGAGCAACGCCGCCACGATATAGAGCGCCCAATTTTACCGCCACAACAGCTCTTCCTGAAAACCAGCGAACTTTTTAGTCAACTCAACCAGTTGCCCTTGATCAACATACAGCATTTTGAGCATGAGGAGGCTGCGGGAAAATTCAACTACGCCACCCGTAAACCACCGGCACTGGCCTTTGACGTTCGTGGTCAACAGCCGGCCAAGGCACTGCTCGCTTTTCTGGCTGATTTTAAAGGGCGGGTTTTATTCGCTGCCGAATCCGCCGGGCGACGCGAGGCGCTGTTAGAGCTACTGAAAGGCTACGACATTCACCCACGGACATTCAGCAACTGGCAGGGGTTTATTGACGACTCTGCCAAGGTTGGTATCGCTATCGCCCCGCTGGAAGATGGCCTGTTGCTGAATGACCCCGAGATTGCGGTCATTGCCGAACCACAGCTGTTTGGCCAACAGGTGATGCAGCGCCGCCGCCGTAAACGTCGTAGCAGTGAAGCTGACAATGCGGTACACAACCTGGCTGAACTGCAAGCGGGCTCACCGATGGTTCACATTGACCACGGTGTGGGACGCTATTTGGGGCTACAAAAAATCACTGCGGGTGGCATGGAGAACGAGTTCCTTGCACTGGAATATGCCCGCAGTGACAAACTGTATGTACCGGTCTCTTCGCTGCATCTTATCAGCCGTTACAGTGGCTCAAACCCGGAGAGTGCGCCGCTGCATAAACTCGGTAGCAACCAGTGGGAAAAAGCAAAAAAGAGAGCCAAAGAGAAGGTTCATGATGTGGCCGCCGAGCTGCTGGCCATCTACGCCAAGCGAGAGGCACGTGAAGGCTTTCAGTATGAATATGATCCAAATTACTATAGCGCTTTCGCTGGCCAGTTTCCTTTTGAAGAGACACCCGACCAGGAGCAGGCCATTCTGGATGTAATCAACGATATGTCCTCCACCAAACCGATGGATCGTCTGATCTGTGGTGATGTCGGTTTTGGTAAAACAGAAGTGGCGATGCGGGCCGCCTTTCTGGCCACCCAGGCGGGTAAACAGGTCGCCGTATTGGTACCCACCACCCTGCTGGCACAGCAGCACTTTGAAAACTTTAAAGACCGCTTTGCCGATTGGCCAGTCAAAGTGGCATCACTGTCACGCTTTCGCTCGAAAAAAGAGAGCGATGCGGCACTGGCAGGCTTGGCTGATGGCACCGTCGACATCGTTATCGGTACCCACAAATTGCTACAGGGCACCATCAAATTCAAACGTCTGGGGTTATTAGTCATTGATGAAGAGCACCGTTTTGGGGTGCGCCAAAAAGAGCAGTTCAAGGCGATGCGCAGTGAGGTGGATATTTTAACCCTCACCGCCACCCCCATTCCACGCACCCTGAATATGTCGATGTCCGGCATGCGTGATCTCTCCATCATCGCCACACCACCGGCAAAACGGCTCTCAATTAAAACCTTTGTCACCCAATGGGACAACGCCACTATCCAAGAAGCGTGTCTGAGGGAGATCAAACGTGGCGGGCAGGTTTACCTGCTGCACAACAAGGTAGAAACCATCGAAAAAACTGCTAGAGAGATCAGCGAGCTGGTACCAGAAGCAAAGGTCGCAATTGCCCACGGTCAGATGCGTGAGCGTGAGCTGGAACATGTCATGTCAGATTTCTACCACCAGCGCTTCAACATACTGGTCTGTACCACCATTATTGAGACCGGCATCGACATCCCCACCGCCAACACCATCATTATCGACCGCGCCGATCACTTTGGTCTGGCACAGCTTTATCAATTGCGAGGACGTGTGGGGCGTTCACATCACCGCGCCTACGCCTACCTGATCACCCCGCCCCAGCGCAGCATGAGTGCCGATGCAAAAAAACGCATCGAAGCGGTGGAGTCGATCAAAGAGCTGGGCACCGGTTTTACCCTCGCCACTCACGATCTGGAGATTCGCGGTGCCGGTGAGTTACTGGGTGAAGATCAGAGCGGCCAAATGCATGAAATTGGCTACTCTATGTATATGGAGATGCTGGAGCGAGCGGTCAAAGATCTTAAAGAGGGTCGCCAGCCCGAGCTGGAAAGACCACTCGACCACGGGGCCGAGGTGGATATCGGTGCACCCACCCTGATCCCGGATGATTACTTGCCCGACGTGCACAATCGCCTGCTGATGTACAAACGCATCGCCAGCGCCAATAGCATGACCACCCTGCGTGAACTCCAGGTGGAGATGATTGACCGCTTCGGTCTGCTACCAGAACAGCTGAAGAACCTGTTCCGTATCACCGAATTAAAGCTGAAAGCGACTCCGTTGGGAATCCAGAAGATCGAAATGGGCCCGGGTGGTGGGCGTATTACCTTTGAAGAAAAGCCCAACATTGACCCGATCAAAATCATTCAGTTGATTCAGACCCAGGCAGACCGTTATCAACTTGACCCTCAACAGCGGTTGAAAATCGCCCAGCCACTGGTCGAGATTGCTGATCGCATCGCTGCGCTGGATAAACTACTTTCAATGTTGGCAGAGTAATGGTGAGTAAGATGATGAAACGATTCCAAGTCACTGGTCTATTGCTTATGAGTATAGCGATTGCTCCTTCAGCATCGGCATTCGATGGAAGCAACTACCTCAAACAGGGTGCCGAGGTCAGCCTCTCGATCGAAAACCACCGGCAACAGCTGCTCAACAAAAAAACATCCACTGAAACAACCGTGCGGGTTCAACGACTAAAATTAACTGCTTACGAATCTCCCTACCAATGGCTACAGGGTGGGCTGCATATCGGCTATTTAAACGCCTCCCATGATGATGCACTACTGGCCACAGGCACCCTCCCCTCGGGTCAATTTGTCGGCATTCAACTGCGCAAGCCACAAAATGAGAGTCGCCGCTACGACCTGCACTGGTCACTCGCCTACAGCTATAACCGGCTGAAAGATGGTCAAGCCACAACCAGCAGTAGCATCAGCTGGCACGATACCCATGCTGAAATAGGTTTTATCATACGCGTCTCAGCATTTCGCCTCTCTCTGGGGGGATACTATGCACGGTTATCCGGTACAGAACAGAGCACCAGCACAACCAACAGTGTCACTACCCGCAGCAGTCAATCATTTAGCAGCCTTGATAACAGCGGTAGCTACGCCGCCATCGGCTATCAAACCAGCAAAAAAGGGCGCATTGAGTTAATCGCCCGCAGTGGCGCACAACGCGGTGCGGCGCTCTTCTTCTCACATCAGTTTTAAGGATCAACAGACAATGAAATGCAGCATCTATCGCGGAAAGCGGAAAGAAGATCACTACGTCTACCTGGCTGAAGCCGATAATTTCGACCCCATACCCGATGCCATCAAGCGCCTAATGGGGGAGTTTGTACTGGCGATGGAGCTTGAGATCACCCCGGAGAGCAAATTGGCGGGCAACAATGCAGAGGAAATTTTAGAGAAGATTGAGGAGCAGGGATTTTTTCTGCAAATGCCCCCCAAACATGAAGTATTAAATGTAAAAGTGGGTAACTACGAGCGCAAGCGCTGAACAGGCGAGTGCACTCAGGGTAACAGGTTTTTTCGCCCCTCCTGTATGGAGTGAGTCGAGCCATCCAGATGCTGGCGCGCCTCCTCCATCATACCCGGGTCGGTATAGAGCGGCATCTCATCTTTAGTGAGAAACAGCGCCAGTGCAAACCCGACCATCACACCCACCACAAAACCCAACACCAACTTGTTTATATCACTCCACAACATCTTATTTCAGCTCGAATAATTTCATTTTACCGGGGTTTGCTCTCGTGAACATAATTTACAAGATATCTCTATCAGGGAGCTCTATCAATTATCCCGGTTAAGTTTTTTCCACAAAGATAGAGTGTGTCATGGCTTAAATCCTGCTCGTTTGGCCACGCAACAGAGCCAAAAGAGACACAAACACGCTTAAAATAATTAATTTTTTTTAGCTCACGAAATACGCCTTTTTCGAGATAAGGGGAAACATCCATTTTTTTCTTCTCCCCATTGACAAAAGTTACTATCAATTGATAGTCATCAGTTGGTTCAACATCAAGCACTTTAGGGTTCATGATTGGATCTACTTCAAAGGGTCAATTTTAAATATTTCATCACCATTAACAGCCAACTCCCAGTCAGCCATCAGTTCATCCTGGTGTATTTCAATCCATGCCTGGACTAACTTCATTTTGTTACTTTTTAGCTTCCCTTCAAGTACTTTACCAGATGGAATTTCAATTACAGCAGACTCATCTTGATAATGTACGTGAATATGGGGGCAGTGATGTTGCTGATTATCAAAGTAAAACAACTTAACTATCACACCATAAAACATTGATATTACAGGCATTGCCCCCCCTTATTTCTAAATTAACAAAACCAAGGCTCTTCTCTTCCACATTATCACACAAACCAAGCCATCTTGTTTATTCAAACTCCCAGCGCTTTATTCACCATTTCATACACATCTTTGGATAGATCCGGCGCTGCGGCTATTCTCTCCAATTCACCCCTCATCAACAACTGCCGTGTCTCATCATATTTACGCCAGGAGACCAGTGGTGTTACCAGACGAGAAGCTATTTGTGGGTTGAGGGTATTCAGCTTGAGAATGTACTCACTCAACAGTTGATAACCCTCACCACTCAGGTCATGAAACTGTGCTGGATTACCGGAGCAGAAGGCACCGATCAGTGAGCGCACTTTATTGGGGTTGGTGATTTTGAAGGCGGGGTGTCGGGTCAGCTCTCGTACACGGCCCAGAGTACCGTCAAGGCGCGAGGTGGCTTGCAGTACCAACCACTTATCCACCACCAGCGACTCACTGGACCATTTATCATAAAAGGACTCCAGCGCTGAATCCGCCCGCTGAGTATTTTTATTAACCAAGGCTCCCAGTGCGGCCAGAACATCGGTCATATTATTTGCACCGTAAAATTGCTGTTCACAGTGGTCGATCAGAGTCGGGTTATCTATCATCATTAAATAACTGAGGCAGACATTTTTAAGTTTGCGCTGCGCCATGCTGGCAGCATCGTTTTTAAACTCGCCTTTATCATGGTTGGCCAAGTAGACCTCTAGCAACTGCTCTTCCAGTGCACGAGCAATCTGCTGCATGAAAAAAAGGCGGGCCTGATGCAGCGCCAGCGGATCAATGGGTGAGATAAAGCCGCTCAAGTAAGCCTCTGATGGCAAGGTTAATGCCATCGCTACCATCGCTTTGTCTTCTGTTTCGCTATTGCCAAGAACCTTCTCCATCGCTTTGATAAAACGGAGATCCAGCGATAACTCGTTACCCTGTTGAATCGCCTTCGCCAACTCAAGAATCAACTTCACCGCGATCTGCTGACCAGCATCCCAGCGGTTGAAGTCATCACTGTCATTAGCCATGATGAAGTAGTGCTGCTCTTCGCTCAGATCAGAGCTAAGCTTCACCGGTGCAGAAAAGCCCCTCAACAGGGAAGGCACCGGTGATTCAACAACATTCTCAAATACAAAGGCCTGCTCTGCCTGTTTAAGATGTAAAACCACAGTGTGCTCATCAGCAACCGCTTCACCTCGTAATTGCAGTGGCATATCGTTGCCCTGATGATCCAACAGCCCCACCGCCACCGGTATATGCATCGGCTTTTTTCCACTCTGCCCTGGAGTATCCGGACAGTGCTGCTTGATGGTGAGAGTAAATGTTTTAGCCAGCTCATCGTAGCTGGACCTCACATCCAACTCCGGGGTGCCCGCCTGGGCGTACCACAGCTTAAACTGAGTCAGGTCGACACCATTGGCATCCTCCATCGCCTTGATGAAATCATCGGTGGTCACCGCCTGGCCATCATGGCGATCAAAATAGAGGTCGGTGCCTTGACGGAACCCCGCTTTACCCAACAGTAACTGCTGCATACGGATCACCTCACCGCCCTTCTCATAAATTGTCACGGTGTAGAAGTTGTTGATCTCCACATAGGATTCCGGACGCACCGGATGCGCCATCGGACTGGCATCTTCACGAAACTGGTGGGTACGCAGCAGATTAACATCCCCAATACGTTTGACCCCACGGGACTGCATATCGGCACTGAACTCCTGGTCACGGAAAACTGTAAAGCCCTCTTTAAGGCTCAATTGAAACCAGTCACGGCAGGTGACCCGGTTACCCGACCAGTTATGGAAATATTCATGCCCGATCACCCCCTCAATGCCCTGATAATCGGCATCGGTGGCGGTATCCGGTCTGGCCAACACATACTTAGAGTTGAAAACATTCAGTCCCTTATTCTCCATCGCCCCCATGTTGAAATCATCCACCGCCACGATCATATAAATATCCAGATCATACTCGCGACCATACTGCTCCTCATCCCAGCGCATTGAGTGTTTCAGTGATGCCATAGCATGATCACACTGATCAATATTGTGGTGCTCAGTGTAGATATAGAGATCAACCTCGCGGCCACTCATGGTGGTAAAGGTGTCGTGAATTTGCGCTAGATCGCCCGCTACCAGCGCAAACAGATAGGCAGGCTTTGGGTGAGGATCCTGCCATTGTACCCAGTGGCGGCCATCAGCCAGTGTCCCTCTATCCAGCAAATTGCCGTTTGATAACATCAGCGGGTATTTTTGGGGGTCGGCAATAATCCGGGTGGTGAAGATCGACATCGCATCAGGACGATCATAATAATAAGTAATACGACGAAACCCTTCCGCCTCACACTGGGTACAGAAGTTGCCGCTGGATTTATAGAGCCCCGAGAGTGAGGTATTGCTCTCCGGGTGTATGCGGTTTTCAATCTCCAGTAGACACTCAGCTGGCAGGTCATTAATCGTCAGCTGATTATTCGCCTCCGCATAACACGCCTCTGAGAGTGGTTCGCCATCAATACGGATCGAGAGCAAGGTTAACCCTTCGCCATCCAGCACCAGTGGCGTATCAGCAGCAACACCTTCGCGACGCACTATCGTCAAGCGGCTACTGACCAGAGTCTCCCCCTCAGCCAGTTCAAAAGTTAAAGCCGTATTTTTAATAAGATAAGCCGGAGCAGAATAATCTTTTAGGTAGATAACATGATCAAGAGGCTGGGGCATGGATGGTGTGCTCGTTATAAGTAGTTGCCGCCAGTATAAAGAATTCACAACAGAGTAAACAAGCAATTAACCCAGATCAAACGGTACACGTGCCCTCAAAGAAATCTTTGAACAAGCCATAATTATTTTGTAACGACTCAGCGTGTTTAGATTTTGCCTCAAATTGAGGCATTTTCGCACGCAAAGAGGGAGCATATAGGGCATATGTGACCGATTGAGTACGAAAATAACGAAAAGTTGGGGCAAAAGATGAATACGCTGAGTAGTTACATTATTTTCAGGGTAACATTGCATTCATCCACAATAGGTCTCAAGATAGAGGCTATTCAGATTTTAAGTCAATTTTCGCTACCGATGCCGACACAAACATCGACGATCACAAAGATATGACAAATAGTCTAGACTTCTTAATCAATGACAAAACGCGGGTAAAGGAATGAAGCAAATCACTGACATTTCAGCAGGTGTTGTTATTGTCAAACAAGAGGTGGATGGTTGGAACTTCCTGCTGTTACAATCGTTTGGCTACTGGGACTTTCCTAAGGGAGGGATTGAGGCCGGTGAAGAATCACTCGAAGCGGCCACCCGTGAAGTAAAAGAAGAGACCACTATCACCGAACTTCACTTCAACTGGGGTTACGAATACTGCGAATGCAAACCCTATAAAGATGGGCATAAAATTGCGCGCTACTACCTGGCAGAAACCCATCAGGAAAACATTGAATTACCGATAAACCCTCAACTAGGGCGCGCCGAACACGACGCCTATCAATGGATGAACTACCAAGAGGCCTACCCCTTGTTATCGATACGTGTTCGCCATGTAATGACTTGGGCCCGGGAGATACTGGAAGGGATACCGGAAGTTAAAAAACCGCTAAATAAACTGGATAAAATTTTAGACTAATGCAGCAAGTTGACACGATTATCGATGCCAGGTGGATTATCCCTGTCGAACCATCCAATACCGTACTGGAAAACCACGCACTGGTGATCAATCACGGGCGTATTCTCGACCTGCTGCCCAGCAGTGATGCAACAGGAAAATATATATCGCAATACCATCATCAGCTTGCAGAGCACGCTCTCATACCTGGTTTTATCAATACACACACCCATGCGGCGATGAGTCTGCTACGTGGCCTGGCCGATGACTTGCCTCTAATGACGTGGCTACAAGATCATATTTGGCCTGCTGAAGCTAAATTTGTTAATCAAGAATTTGTCTATACCGGCACCCAGCTAGCGATGGCTGAAATGTTGCGCTGTGGCACCACCTGTTTCAATGATATGTATTTTTTTCCAGACCAAGCCGCCCGTGCTGTCAATGCCGCCGGCATGCGAGCCACTATCGGCATGATCCTGATCGAATTTCCAACCGCCTGGGCACAAAACAGTGATGAATACTTTGAAAAAGGTTTAGCGCTGCACGATGAGTATCGAAATCATCCACTGATCAACACCGCCCTGGCACCGCACGCGCCCTACACCGTTTCAGATGAATCGCTGCAACGGGCGCTGACCTATGCTGATGAACTGAATATTCCCATTCATATGCACCTGCACGAAACAGCAGATGAAATTAACCAAGAGATAGAAAAAACCGCCCAACGACCGTTGGCTCGGTTGCATAAACTCGGCCTGCTCTCCCCTCGCCTGCTGGCGGTACATATGACTCAACTAAATGATGGTGAGATCGAGTTAATCCGCAAAACCGGGGTACACGTTGTTCACTGTCCAGAATCCAATCTCAAGTTAGCCAGTGGATTTTCACCGGTAGGGGCACTGCAAGCCGCCGGTGTTAACCTCGCACTGGGTACCGATGGTGCCGCCAGCAACAATGATCTCGATATGCTCAGTGAAATGCGCACCGCAGCACAACTGGCCAAAGCGGTTTCGGGTGATGCCTCCACACTTCCCGCCTATAAAGCACTGGAGATGGCAACACTGGGGGGGGCACGTGCACTGGGAATTGACAGTGAGGTGGGCTCACTCACCATTGGCAAAGCGGCGGATATCACCGCCATTGATCTCGGCCAGCTTGAGAGCCAGCCGGTCTATCACCCGGTGTCACAGATTGTCTACACTGCAAGCCGCCACCAGGTTAGCGATGTTTGGGTAGCGGGAAAACAGTTGCTCAAAGCACGCCAGCTGACCACACTTAACGAAAGCGAACTGATTAAGCAGGTACAACAGTGGCGGGAGCAGATCGCCTCTTCCTCAATTTTGTGAATGAACATTGACAGACCCGGCTAAAGCCTCGACCTCCAAAACCCAACCTTGGAGGTCGAGGCTTTAGCCGGTCCGTTACAAAAAAAAGCCATTCCCATCATTTTCAATTCGATATTACTGGGGCACTCTATATCAGCTATGGTAATCTGTCACAGCAAATCTGGCACAAAGAACTCGCTGAGGAAAATAGCCACATGAGTGACACAGTCGAAAATATTGACCCATCCGAAATCGCCAAATTTGAAGCACTTGCCTCACGTTGGTGGGATGAAAACAGCGAATTCAAACCCCTGCATGACATCAACCCACTGCGACTCAACTACGTCGAACAGTATTGTGGTGGCCTTGCAGGTAAAACCGTACTTGATGTCGGTTGTGGCGGTGGCTTGCTCTCTGAGGGGATGGCATGCCGTGGTGCAAAAGTGACCGGTATCGATATGGGTGAAGCACCGCTAACGGTTGCCAAGCTGCACCTCTATGAATCGGGCCAAACGGTGGATTATCAACAGAGCACCGCTGAGGCCTTTGCAGAAAATCATCCAGATCAGTACGATGTTGTTACCTGCCTGGAGATGCTTGAGCATGTACCCGACCCATCATCGGTTATCGCTGCTTGTGCAAAAATGGTCAAGCCGGGTGGTCATCTGTTTTTCTCAACCATTAACCGCAATGCAAAGGCCTTCACTCTGGCGATTGTGGGTGCTGAATATCTACTCAAGATGCTGCCTAAAGGCACCCATGAGTACCAAAAGTTCATCAAGCCTTCCGAACTCAGCCAGTGGTGCCGACAGGTCAATCTCACCCCTATCGATATCAGCGGAATGAGCTACAACCCATTTAACAAAGAGTACAAACTCAGTGACGACGTCGCGGTTAATTATCTAATCTACTGTCAGCGCGATGAGCTCTGATCAAGCCCCCTACAGTGTGCTGTTTGACCTGGACGGCACACTGCTCGACACCGCACCAGACCTCGCTTTTGCCCTCAATGCTGTATTGGCAAGCCAAGGTAAGTCCCCGCTCCCTTTTGATCTGATCCGCCCGGTGGTTTCCCATGGTGGCAATGCACTGATCTCACTGGGCTTTAACATAGAGCCAGAACATCCAAGTTTTGCGGCACTGCGTCAGCAGTTTCTTTCTATTTATGAAAAAAACCTCACCGCCCGTAGCACCCTGTTCCCCGGCATGGAGCAACTACTCGCCCACTTGGAGCAACACGATATCCCTTGGGGCATCGTCACCAACAAGCCCGCTTGGCTCACCGAGCCACTGATGGATGAGCTGGGCATGAGCCAACGCGCCGCCTGCATTGTTAGCGGTGATAGCGCGGCGCAAGCCAAACCACATCCTGCACCGCTCTTTTATGCCTGCCAGATAACCGGCCATGACCCGGCACACTGTATCTATATTGGTGATCATCAACGGGATATAGAGGCGGGCAATCGCGCTGGAATGAAAACCATCACCGCACTGTTTGGGTATATTGATGAAGGGGAAACCCCGGAAATGTGGGGAGCAGATGGCATGATCGAGGAGCCGCTTGGGCTGCTCGACTATCTTGATCAATGGAAAAATTTCACCACTGAATAGAGGTCAATGCGAAATCAGGCTATTTGTCACCCGCCTCCTTAATCGTCTTAACCACTGTTTTATCGCCACATTTGAACCCACCACAAACAGTGATGCTAAAATCAATCGATAGACTTCAGAGCGCTTCACTTTAACTCGCACTTCAGGATTGAGATAGTCACCATGGGAGGCAATCAACTGCAAGGTGTGCAACCCGATCAGTACCGGCCACAGTGTCGCCAGTCGCAGCAACAGACAACGCCGGGGGGTATTGAGAATATAGTGTTCAGCCGCCGCGTAGTGATCCAACGTCCGGGCTATCCATTGGTGGTGCAGTGGACGTAAGGCTGTCGATTGTGTGGAATCAAGCAGTACTTCTGCGGACAAATTGAGTGCGGTTAGCTGATCGGCAGGAAGGTAGCAGCGCCCCAGGCGTAAATCCTCAGCAACATCACGTAGAATATTGGTCAGCTGCAAGGCTTTGCCAAACTGCACACCGAGCGCCTGCTGCTTTGGTAGATCCCAGACTCTGAGCCGTTTGTCATGTGCGAAACAGATGTTACTCCAGAATTCACCGACACAACCGGCAACCAGGTAAGTGTAACGATCCAGTGCCTGTGCATCTGGTAATGCCACTGCGCTTCCAGACCTTTCTGGCGGGAAGGTTTGCAAATCGAACAACATGCCATCGGTGAGCGTCATAACGACCGCTATCACCTCTCTTCTATCATCATCTGACAACTGAGAGAGAGAGAGAAAAACGTCATCAAGTCGCTCAAGCAACAGACGCTCTCCCTTGTGCTCTTGCTTCTGTATGACATTGTTAATTTCAGTCAATAACTCACTAGCCACCGCACTACTCTCAACGGCCTGACGGAAATGCTTTAAGATTGTTACACGTTGCTTTGCAATAATAATTTCGGTGTCCGCGATCGTGTCAGCAGCCCGAGCAAGAAGGTAGGCGACACCAATCGGCCTGCGTATCGGGAGAGGTAAAACCCTCAGGGTGAGATAAAACGAGCGGGAAACATCACGTAATAAACTGCCTAAAATATCACTATTACGGTGTTTTTTTAGATTAGATGACATGACTAGCAGACAACCTTGCGACAACATCCCTGTAAAACTGTTCCATAGTTTTTTCCTGCATAGTAGCCCACCATGGCACCCAATGAATTTGCCACAATATCCCAAAAATCGAACATCCGGTATCCGGTGAAACTTTGCAACACCTCAATTAAAATACCCAACATTACGAGCAGAGAGGTACTGTGAAAATACCAACGGCGAACCAGCAGCTGACAAAAGTAAAATGACAGTACCAAGTAGGTCAAAAAGTGTTCAATTTTATCCACTCCATGGAAAGAGGGTAATGGCAGTTGGTCAATGGGCATTAAGCAGACAGCAACCACCACGACCACTGCAACAACACCAAGAAAAAACAGAAATTTAGCACAAGGAAAGTTTTTTAACATATGGGACTAGGCCGCCAATGAATGGGAGGGAGATGCGACAAGGGATTAAGGGATGTAGAAAAAATTAAAGTACCGTTATTGCACCGGATTTTTGTTCGCTCTGTCTAGGCAGGTATTGGGCGCATAGTGGGCTACGCAACGAATACTTGCCTAGACAGAGCGGGCAAAAAGACCAGTAAGAGCGGTATTTTAATGAATTCTACATCCCTAACGGTGAAAGAAGACTAATTTTTAATGACACCACCCACTTTTTTGATTACCTTCATCACTTTCCAAGCATGCATCACACCCCAGAAATAGAGTCCCAAAAGCATGATGTAACCGTAAAACATAATATATTCAGGTACACCCAACAACTCACCAAACAATCCAATGGCGGCAAGAAGAGCACTTAGTATCATCATAATTACCACCACCATGGTTTTACTGAAACCGGCAACTTGTAAAATATGGTGAAAATGCTCACGATCTGGAGAAAATGGAGAGTGACCACGCAATACTCTACGCGTCATAATGGCAATAGTATCCAGTATCGGCAAGCCGATTACCCACAATGCAGTAGTCGGTGAAATTGCCGCATGTTCACCTTGGGTTAATGACACCCCATACCAGGCAATTACAAAACCTAAAAACATGCTCCCGCCATCACCCATAAAAATCTTAGCTTGGGCTCGCCCTGGAATCGGGAAGTTAAACAAGAGAAACGCCAGTATGGCCGCAATAACCGCAAGCAGAACCATAAGGTCATTGTACAGACCAGTGGCCGCAGCGATAACCGCGAATGCACTTAAAATAACCAGTGCCATTGAGCCCGCCAGACCATCAACACCATCTGTCATGTTGGTAGCATTCACCACACCCACCACCGCAAACACCGTAAACGGAATCGCCCATACCCCCAGATTAACAACCTCACTATAAAATGCGCTGCCAAAACTAAGCAGCATTAGGTCGCCCCAATAAATCATCAATAGGGCAGCAATAACCTGGGCAAGAAAGCGCACACGGGCAGAGAGTTCTCTAAGGTCATCCATCACACCCACAACCATCATTATCGTTATACCCGCAATAAAGGCTCGATAACTATCAATTGGAATAGGCAGGCTGAAAACAGCGAATAAAAGCCCAGTAAACATTGCAACACCACCAATTAACGGAATAGAACCGTCATGATGTTTGCGTTCACAAGGAGCATCAAGCAAACCAATACGCCGGGCGACAGGAATATAGAATACTACTGAGATAAGTGTTACGAAGAAAGCAATGAGATAGCTAGAAAGCCCTTGCATCTAAAAAAAACCGCACTATTAATTTAGGTGTTATTACCCGGCCAGCTACCCATAAATTAAATTACAGCGCAGGACCAATACTCTCTCCAGATGATAACACCATTTCGACTATCCGATTCATTTTTTGTAATGCTTAAATCCCCAGATAAAAAACGAGAGGCCCCGCCGAATCCGAATAAATCTTTTATCATTTGCCTACACCTAAAATCCCCCAATGCTTTCGCATAGAAAATCTTGTGTTTAGGGATGTAGAAAAAATTAAAGTACCGTTATTGCACCGGATTTTTGTTCGCTCTGTCTAGGCAGGTATTGGGCGCATAGTGGGCTACGCAACGAATACTTGCCTAGACAGAGCGGGCAAAAAG
>UOFP01000206.1_pt1 | contig 15019 bp, 14 predicted proteins | sample 1988921 | NCBI WGS metagenome assembly UOFP01 (sample SAMEA4712195, study PRJEB27164) | hydrothermal vent metagenome | biome: marine basaltic hydrothermal vent biome; feature: marine hydrothermal vent; material: mineral | place: Pacific Ocean | collected 2011-06-14/2011-07-23 | depth 1719 m | reverse complement strand
CGTGCGTGAGCAGTCAGCCCCTCGCCTCGGGCAAATACGGATGCAGTCTTGCCCAGTTCGGAAGCACCTTCGGCTGAACACATGATTAAACTTGAGCGTTTCTGGAAGTCGTATACACCCAGTGGCGAGCTGAAGCGGGCAGTACGTGACGTGGGCAGTACGTGGTTAGCCCCGGCACAGTAATCTCCCAGTGCTTCTGCGGTATAGCGCCCCATAAAAATGGCACCGGCATGGCGGATTTCGGGTAGCAGTGCCTGTGGATCATCCACCGAAAGTTCTAAATGCTCAGGTGCAATGGCGTTTGTTACCGTCATTGCCTGCGTCATATCAGCCACATGAATCAATGCACCACGTTTTTCCAATGAGCTACGAATAATTTCTTTACGTTCCATGGTTGGCAGTAGTTTTTCGATACTCGCCTGCACTTGATCAAGAAAGGCGGCGTCGGGTGAGAGTAGAATTGATTGTGCATCTTCATCGTGTTCTGCCTGCGAGAAGAGGTCCATCGCAATCCAGTCGGGGTCCGTCCGGCCATCACACACCACCAATATTTCTGATGGCCCGGCAATCATGTCGATACCCACCGCACCAAATACCATGCCCTTGGCCGTGGCCACATAGATATTGCCTGGCCCGACCACTTTATCAACTTTGGGTACCGTTTCCGTGCCATAAGCGAGTGCGGCAATTGCCTGGGCACCGCCAATGGCAAAAATGCGATCAACATCGGAGACTGCTGCAGCCGCTAACACCAGCTCATTCACCACACCGTCAGGAGTCGGAACCACCATAATCAACTCTTCGACCCCGGCAACCTTTGCCGGAATCGCATTCATCAGAACGGATGAAGGGTAAGCGGCCTTGCCGCCCGGCACATAAAGGCCCACTCGATCCAGTGCGGTCACCTGCTGGCCCAGCATGGTGCCATTCTCCTCGGTGTAAGACCAGGATGCCTGCTTCTGGCGCTGGTGATAATCACGAATCCGTTGTGCCGATAGTTTGAGTGCTGCCAGTTGATCTGCAGGAATTTTATCCAGCGATGCGGTAATACGTGACATCGGGATTTCCAGCTCGGCCATTGAGGCGACACTCATGCGATCAAAGCGATTGGTGTAATCAACCACCGCCTCATCACCACGCTGACGCACGCCCTGAATAATCTCCTTGACCGTGGTAAACACAGCATCATCTGATACTGACTCCCAAGCCAAAAGCGTTTCCAGCTCATCCCAAAAGGTACTACCTGAGGCATTTAGCCGTTTAATATCGACCATGGTTACTCTCTCTTTCCGTGCAAAAACACCTCAATTTGAGGCAAAGTCTAAACACGTTGAATAGTGACGTTCTCTTAATTTATAGACGCTGCACCGCTTCAGAGAAGTGCTTGATCAGCGCCTGAATACGTGAATTTTTGGTTTTCATGGATGCCTTATTAACAATCAAGCGAGAGCTGATGTCCGCCATGTGTTCCAACGGCTCAAGACCGTTGGCCCGCAGGGTATTACCGGTATCGACCACATCCACAATGCGATCCGCCATGCCCACTAGGGGTGCCAGCTCCATCGAACCGTAGAGCTTGATAATATCAACCTGCTTGCCCTGCTCTGCGTAGTAGCGTTTAGTACTGTTGACAAACTTGGTCGCTATCCGCATGCGGCGATTGGGTTCGGGTTGGCCCTTCGGCCCGGCTACCATCAACTTGCAGCAGGCGATTTTCAGATCCAGGGGTTCGTATACCCCTTCACCACCGTGCTCCATCAGCACATCCTTACCGGTCACCCCCAAATCAGCACCGCCGTATTGAACGTAGGTTGGTACATCGGATGCGCGCACGATGATCAATTTAATATCATCGTGATTTGTGTCCAGAATCAGCTTGCGACTCGACTCTGGATCATCCATTGGCGTGATACCGGCATGGGCCAGCAGTGGCAGGGTTTCCTTGAAGATGCGCCCCTTGGAAAGGGCAATAATCAACTGTTCACTCATTTTTTCGGCAACCCTTTAAGCGGGCACGCGGCGTATGCGCGCACCCAACTGCTGTAACTTCTCTTCGATACGCTCATAACCACGGTCAATATGATAGATGCGCTGCACATGGGTATCACCCTTTGCCACCAGCCCGGCCAAAACAAGGCAAGCAGAAGCACGCAGATCCGTCGCCATCACCGGCGCACCGGTCAAGCCTTCACAACCACTGACAATCGCGGTATTTCCTTCAACCTTGATTTTAGCCCCCATGCGCTGCAACTCCTGAACATGCATAAAACGATTTTCAAACACCGTTTCACGAATGGTTCCAACCCCTTCGGCAACCGCGTTTAAGGCACTGAACTGCGCCTGCATATCGGTTGGAAATGCAGGGTAAGGTGCGGTATGAATATCAACCGCCTTAGGGCGCTTGCCTTGCATGTCGAGCTCAACCCAGTCATCACCTGTCGTTATCGAAGCCCCAGCATCCATCAACTTGGCCAATACCGCATCCAGCAGAGTGGGGTCGGTATCCTTCAGCCTCACTTTACCCCCCGTCATCGCCGCACCAACCAGGAAGGTGCCGGTCTCAATACGATCAGGTAGTACATTGTAGTGACAACCGGTCAGGCGATCGACCCCTTCGATGGTGATGGTATCCGTACCCGCACCACTGACCTTGCCGCCCATCGCATTGATAAAACCAGCCAGGTCAACCACTTCAGGCTCGCGGGCCGCATTTTCGATGAAGGTCGTCCCCTCGGCAAGGGCTGCGGCCATCATCAGGTTTTCGGTGCCGGTCACCGTCACAATATCCATGACCAGCTTGGCACCCTTGAGACGCTTGGCCCGAGCTTTGATGTAACCATTTTCAACCAGCACCTCAGCACCCATCGCCTGCAAGCCTCGAATATGCAGATCAACCGGGCGGGAACCAATTGCACAACCGCCGGGCAGTGACACTTCTGCTTCACCAAAACGGGCCAACATCGGGCCAAGCACCAAAATGGAAGCGCGCATCTTTTTTACTAATTCATAGGGGGCAACAAAGGAGTTGATGGTCGAGGTATCAACCTCAATATTCATTTTCTCATCAATAATCAGCGTTATCCCCATGCGCCCTAACAGCTCCATGGTGGTTGTAATATCTTGCAGGTGGGGAATATTGCCAACCGAGACCGGCTCACTCGCCAGCAGGGTCGCCGCCAGAATAGGCAGGGCCGAATTTTTTGCACCTGAAATGCGAATTTCACCCCGAAGGGTGGTACCACCAGTAATAATTAACTTATCCATCAACCTCACCTGCCCCTTGCGCATCGATACCGATCAGAGACGATAACTGAACGCAAGAGCCTTGGATTCCACAAAAAATTATTGCCCACCTGCAACACAGAGACTATCCCCAACAAAACAAGGGTACAGAGCCCCAATGCCGCAAACAAACCGGGTTAACACTAATTTGGTCATAAGAAGGGAGAGAGTTAACAAGCATCAACCCGCCTGAAGTTTATTTACTTCTTGCCACTCTTCAGGGGTATATGCTTTTATTGTTACTGCGTGAATATCACCACGGGTAATCTGCTCTGAGAGCGTTGCGTAGACCAACTTCTGCTCTTGCACCCTGCTCATGCCGTCGAACTGCTGGCTGACAATCGTCACAGCAAAATTACAACCTTCACCACTCACCATCACCTCGGCACCCGGAAATGCCGCCAGTAACTGAGCCTGAACCTGTTCATTTTGCATAATCACGTCTCACGATACTTTAAAGGCCAGCAAGGATACCTTAGGTGGCCCTTAATAAACCACCTTTTTACAGCCCCTGATTCCCGGATAGTGGTTCATTTTGATTCAATAATGGCAACCGCTTCCCCAGATCACTCACGTCGATAATCGCCCACATCTGCTCAGGGATGTTGCTGAAAAAGAGCGGTGCATCTCGCTGCTTCGCCATACGCATCCACTCCACAAGCAGTGCCACACCGGCGGTATCGGAGTGAGCTACACCAGCAAGATCAATTTGCAACTCATCCTGTGATTTAAAATAACTCAGGCTCTCTGCCAACAGTGCACTGACGGAAGAAAATGTCAGCTCACCACTCACTTTCAGCACGCCATCTGCCTGTGCTTCAATTGCGGCCATCAGTTTGAGTTGCTGCGTGCTGACAACTTAGCCAGCAGCCCATCAATCCCGTGTTTGCGAATTTCACCAGAGAAGCTGGTACGGTAGTTGGTTACAAGGCTAATACCATCGATATTGACGTCGTATACCTTCCATTCGCCCTCGCTTTGATACATTTTGTAGTTGATCGGAATCGGGAAACCACTCTCTTGCGGAATCTCTGTATTCACCGTGACATCAACCGCACCAGCCTTGGCACGCAACGGCAAATAGTCCACCGTTTGACCCGCATTCTCCATTAGTGCTTTGGCATAAGTACGCACCAATAGCTGGCGGAATTCGTGAACAAACTGCTGCCGCTGCGTTTGTTCGGCCTTGCGCCAATATTTCCCCAACACCCATTTTGACATTTTTTCAAAATCAAAATGAGGCAGCACAACTTCATCCACCAACGAAAAGAGCCTCTCAGGGTTACTCTCAATCAGCACCTGCTCCGACTGAATTTTTTCCATGATAATATCGGTGGTCTGCTTCACTAATACATCCGGTGCCACCATTTCAGCGGCCGCTTGAGATGAGGAGACCACCATAACCAGAGCAACTACCCAATATCGCAACATTTAATTTCCCCCACTCACAACTGATAGTTTTTTAACATACATATTATATTCGTATACTGCCTGTAGATATTGACCATAGGCCAACACGTAAGCTTGTAATGCAGTGACAACTTTATCGGCTTTTTCCAATCCGGCTTCAAAATCGGCATAACTGGAGACCATCCAACGTCGTGCCTCACGGGCAGCCTGTTCCAGTGAAACAACCATATCGAAGTGGCCCTGAACCTGATGGTAGCTCTCAGCAACCTGAAAAGGAATTCCCTGACGTGCGAAGGCGGCAAGCGACAATGTCGCATCCAGCTCAGCCTGTGCCCTGGCCTCCCTCGCAGGCTGTGCACCGTAAGAAAATGCCCACTGCAGGCCCAGCACCGGCGTTACCGCCTCATAATTAAACGGGTCATAAATGTGTGGATTATTCAGTTGATCCCGCCCTGGTGAATAGGCCGCACCGGCAATGATACCGGCATAGATATTTGGCTTACCTTCTGACTTCTTCGCTTCAACCAGCGCCCTTCTCACTTGCAGACCCGCCTCCACCTGCCCCATTTCAGGACGTCGTTCAAGGGCCTGTTGCTGCAATTCAGACAGTAGCAACACCGGCTTTGGTAGTGGGCGAATACGCCGCTCAAGCAACGTTAAAGAGTCGGCATCAGGCCACTGCGTTAGTGTTTTCAAACCCGCCATTGCCACCTTTTCCAATGCACTCGCCTTGGCAAAGTAGCTTTGTGCCAACGCCTGTCCGGCTTTCAGTGCGTGGAGATCCGACTGTTTAACGTCACCACTCTCCTCTTCAAGCCAGGTTTCAACTAGGTAACTGGCACTTTGCAGGCGTTTACTGGCATCCAGCATCAACTTGCGTGTATCACGAGCAGCCAGATAACCGTAATAGGCTTTACTGACATCCAGCATGGTTTGGCCCCGTTGGATCGCAACATCCCCCTGCTTCAGTGCAATGTTGCCCTCAGCCGCTCGCTCATAATTCTCAATCTTACCGAAGGTGTAGAGTGGTTTAATTAAGCTGAGCTGTAAATTAAACCAGGGCGTTATACCGTTAATATCACGGTTATCCCCCCGTGATACACAACCGCTACCACTGCAACCGACGTTATCTTCACCATAGAGGCCACCATCAACCTGGGTTGTCAGCCCGACAAAGCTATTCAGGCTGATGAGCAAGTCATCGCTGCCACTCGCCTCATCTTTTCGTGCACGTGCAGCAGTCACATAATGTTCACGCTCTTTAATTCGATTATCGGTATTAAGTGCCCGCTCAAGTACCTGATCAAAATCAAGTGACTCGGAAGCGGCCGTTCCAGTGGCTAGTAACAGAACAAAACCACATAAAAAAATCACTGTCCTTTGACTCATTCATCCGCCTTACTAAATAAAAATTGCCCAATCAGCTGCTCTAAAATCACCGCAGACTGTACCAACCTGATCTCATCGCCATTCTTTAAAAAGTCATCACTACCACCGGGTTCCAGGCTGACATACTGTTCACCCAGAAGGCCCGATGTAAAAATACTGGCAGAGGTATCTTCGGGGAAGGCGTTGTATTTGTTATCAATCAACAGCGTTACCCGCGCCTCATAATTCTCCATGTCATAACGAATCGCATCAACACGCCCCACCTTAACCCCGGAGACAGAGACCGGAGAGCGCACTTTCAGCCCACCAACATTCTCAAAACGAGCGTCAACAAGATACCCTTCATCAACTGAGAATTTGTTTAAACTGCTTACTTGCATCGCGAGGAAGAACAGTGCCACCATACCGGCAACCATAAACAACCCGACCCAAACTTCTACCGTTCTTTTTTGCATATCCATTACTCTCCGTAACTACTCAGCTTATTCATCTTTTGCCTCAAATCTTGGTTACTTTTGTACTCAATTGGTCACATATGCCCATATATGCTCCCTCTTTGCGTGCAAAAACGCCTCGATTTGAGGCAAAATCTAAACACGCTGAATAGTGACTATTATCCAAACATCAATGCGGTCAGCATAAAATCGAGCCCGAGCACGGCCAATGCCGAGTGCACCACGGTGCGTGTGGTTGCCCGGCTCACGCCTTCAGAGGTCGGCGTGGCATCATACCCCTCATAAACAGCGATCCAACTCACCACAACACCAAAAACAATGCTTTTAATCACGCCATTTAGAATATCTTCTCCCAGATCAACCCGTGGCTGCATCTGAGACCAGAAAGCCCCAGCATCGATACCCAACAAACCCACACCAACGATATAACCACCAATAATACCTATTGCACTGAAAATGGCGGCCAACAACGGCATCGAAATAACTCCGGCCCAAAAGCGCGGTGCCACAATACGTTTGATCGGGTCAACCGCCATCATCTCCATACCGGAGAGCTGTTCAGTGGCTTTCATCAAGCCTATTTCAGCGGTTAATGCTGAGCCCGCCCGCCCAGCAAATAGAAGGGCGGTCACCACTGGCCCCAGCTCCCTGACTAGTGAAAGCGCCACCATCACCCCAAGCGACTCTTCGGCACCAAAGTCAATCAGGGTGTTGTAGCCTTGCAGGCCCAATACCATACCAACAAACAACCCGGAAACAAATATGATCAAAAAGGAGAGCACACCAATCGAAAAAAGCTGCTGAGTTAACAGTGGGAAGCGCACCACCACCGTTGGCAGTGCGGTCAATAATTGAAGAAAAAACAGAGACCCACGCCCCAGGCGTTCAAGCGAAGAGAGGGTCGAACGACCCAGTTGTTGAACCTTATTTAACATCTCTCTTCTCCGTTAACAGATCATCGAGATAATTACCGGCTGCAAAATGAAATGGCACCGGGCCATCAGGCTCGCCGTTCAAAAACTGAGCCACCCACGGAGAGGCCGATTGCTTCAACTGCTCAGGGGAGCCATGTTCAACAACCTTGCCATCAGAAATCAGGTAGATGTGGTCTGCTATCGCTGTCGCTTCAGCCACATCATGACTCACCACAATACTTGTCAGCCCCAAAGCATCATTGAGCTTTCGAATCAGTGAAACCAGCACCCCCATCGAGATCGGATCCTGGCCGGTAAAGGGCTCATCATACATAATCATCATCGGATCCAGTGCAATCGCTCTCGCCATGGCGACTCGTCTCGCCATGCCGCCCGACAACTCACTTGGCATTAAATCTCTCGCACCACGCAGGCCAACCGCCTCCAGCTTCATCAACACCAAATTGCGAATCATCGACTCAGAGAGCTTGGTGTGCTCTCGCAGAGGGAAAGCCACATTTTCATGCACTGTTATATCCGTCAACAACGCTCCGCTCTGGAATAACATGCCCATGCGCTTGCGCAATTGATAGAGCGCACGGCGGGAGAGTGTTGTCACCTCTTGTCCATCAATACAGATAGTACCGGCATCAGGGCGCAACTGCCCACCAATCAGGCGCAGTAGCGTTGTTTTTCCGGTACCACTCGGCCCCATGATGACGGTGACTTTGCCCCGTGCGACATCCAGATCAATGTTATCGAAAATAGCTCTGTCGCCACGACAAAACGTCAACCCTCGAATTTCGATCAGCGGAAGCGTTGAATTATTCATACCCATATTCAGTATTAATCTTTTTATAAACAACCAATAGTAGACGAAAGACTACACCATCGCACGCGACAGTGAAATCCCCTGAATTAATCCAAACAAAACCTAGAGGGTATATCAAACGATGTTAAGAGTATATTAAGGGAGCGATGAGAAAATTGTGATTACTTTCATGTAACAAAAAGAGTCAGTTTGTAACAATGAAGGGGCAGGAACTCAATAATACCGTGTCGACCATGATAGAGAATAGACACTAAATAATAATGATGATGAAAAAATAAACAGCGTGGTTGTGAAGAAGTTAATCACGCGGTTGAACCTGGCCCCACCCTTGAGTTGTGATGGTATAGCTTGCTTGCACCTGCACCTCAGAAACAGCACGACCACCCTGCAGAAACATGGTTGTCACCACACCGGCTAACAGGATGATCACCAAAACAGGCACCCTATCTGACTTACGCATTTTCACACCTCCCGCTATTTCTAACAATAAATTAACCATAACATAGCGAAAGTCTAACCAAATTTTGACTTATATTCTGAGGCGCTACTCACAAATCAAAAAAACAACCAAATAATAGTAAAATATCTAACCAAATCCAATCCTGAAGCAGGTTAAAGCCGCAAGCAATGCACCTCAAACAACCGTAAAACAGTGGTCATTTGGCTGTTTTTCAAACAAATTCGCCTCTTTTTTAGTGATAAAAGTACGAAAAACAGCCCGTTTGATGTACAATCGCCGCTCGATAAATTCCCCCCAGGAGACAGACTATAGTGGACCAAGCAGAATTGGAGCTTCAACTCGAAGTATGGAAAGACCTTGCCATCAGCAATCAGGTTTTGATGAGAACCGCAACCGATGCGTTAAAACTCGATCCAGAATGTAGCACAGAAGAACTAAAAGAAGCACTCGACAACGCCATCAAGCGTTCACTTGATGCTGACGCAACAATTGACGATGCGCAAAAGAAAGCACAACAGGCGATTGCCGTCATGAAAGAGAAGATAGCCGCCAGTGAAAAAGCGCAGGCTATCTCCGAGACCATCGTATCGGAAACACTCGAAGCACAAAAACTATCTGAGCAACAGATGACTGTTGAGCGTGACAGCCATATAAAAGAGATGAAAAAGGGTAAAAAGCAGGTTGCCGATACCGAAAAGGCACTCAAGGCGATTAATAAAGCCCTTGCTGACACACCAGAAAATGTGATGAAAAAACTCCGTACACTTAAGAAGCAAAAAAGTGACGAAGCCACAGCATGTAAACTGGCTGAAAATAGTGTCCGCACACTGAAAAAAGAGAAAACCAAGCTGGAGCAAGATCTCAAAGCGTCAGAAGAGAAAGAGACTACCTTGGTAGAACAGTACCGTGAACTGCACAAGCTGTGCGGAGAGCTGCATGGACAACTCAAGCCACTGGTTGATGATGAGAGCACTCTGCCCGCCATCCCAGCACTTGACGAAGAGATGCTGAACGGTAACGAATCCGAAGCTGAAAAGAAGTAATCACTCCCCTGTTTTTCATCGATTGGGGCAGGTTTATCTGCCCCCTAAATACAAAAAACCTCTCACCAAATTAATCCACGAAAAAATCTAAACACGCTGAGCAGTTACAAATCCAACCTCGACATCATGGGGATCAAAGCGTTGTACCGCCAGAGTGCCCTTTCATCCTAGTACATCAACTACATTGTAGTTGCTGTACTAGCCGCTTAACACATTAATTTTCTTCGAAAATCACACTCCGGTTTCTACCCGAGTTTTTGGCTTGATACAATGCCGAATCAGCATCTGCAAGAACATTACTGATCTCTTTTTGATGCCGTTTGGACCATGCCACAATGCCGACACTAACCGTGACCTGGGCCTTGGAACCGTTGACAGAAACCTGTAACTCACTGACTTCAATACGCATCCTTTCAGCCAATTCGTACGCCTGTTTGGCATTGGTTTCTGGCATCAAAATCGCAAACTCTTCTCCCCCCAGACGTGCTACCACATCAATTTCACGAACACGGCTAAGACAAGTGGCAGAAAATGCTTTGAGAATAAGATCTCCCCCCGCATGCCCATACATATCGTTTATCTTTTTAAAGTGATCGAGGTCGATCATCATCAGGGAGAAAGGTCTGCCGTAACGCCACGCCATATCAAGCTCATACTGAGCGCGTTTATTAAATTCACGCCGGTTGAGTACTCCCGTTAAGGGGTCGATTGATGCCAGCGTCCTGAAATGCTCTCTCTCCTGAATTTTAATTTTTAGATTAAAGTCCTGTCGTCGGGAGTGCAACGTTTCTGCAATATCGGCCCGTAGCAGGTTGATACGACAGGTTTCATAGGCATCGACCATCTCACCCAGCTCATCTTTTGCAAATTTATTAATAAAACGAAAATCTCTAAAACCCTGGGCAAGGCGTTTCATTGCTTTAGTAATGCGGCGTACTGGGGAGATAATGCTATAGGTCAGTAGCCATGATGAAAGCGAGGTAAGAATCAGAATAATTAATAGTCCAATAGCGCTGTAATTGAGCCTTGCTTTTAAGGTTTGAATGTTTTGATTAACATCGAATTCAATATCCAGGAACAGCTGATCCGCAAGCGATTTCAATCGATTTAACTTGGTTGACATCACCTCAAACCACTGCTGACTACTTAAGCTCGCTAATTGATCATCTGCTGCCGCTTGATATATTTTCGACTGATAAGCTTGCGCGGCCTCTTCGGCCTCACCCCGGTACAGCGGGAGCCATTGCTGTTTTTGTTGTGCCGTTAACAACTGGTCAACCGAGTGGAGAATGCCACGCTGCTCACCAATCAAACGTGAAAAATCGTCATGGTTTTTTGGAGTCAAGTGACCTGATTCAATCACATCAATCCCTAAAAAACGCTGTTGCCCCCCAACCTCGTTGAGATGCAAAACCAAAGTATAAGCCGCAATATTCAAGACGATATCAGACCTCAGTTTAAGTGGTGGTGTGGTATCTGGAAGATTGAGCAGAGCAGTGATTAGCTGTGTATAAAACAGTTGAAATTCAGGCAAAGAGCCATTTTCTTGATCAATATCGCGGCGCTGCTGCTTCAGCCTAAAGAGCTTCTTTCGCAAATGATCAACATACGATGAGATATCATCCTGGGTGGTGGTGTACCGGCCATACATTGCCTGGTTAAACTGAGCGATATAACGATCACTCAGATTCCGTTGCGCCACCAGTTCACTCGAATATTGCTGGTGATCAGAACCGATATACCCCACAGACAAGCCCCGTTCTGCCTGCAAGCTGTGAGCAAGGGTACTGATTGTCTGCATCACCTCATTTTGCGCCAAAAGATATTTCATGTTATTTAGCTGCTGATACCCCGAAAAAAGTATAAAGCTGCTTAACAACAAGATACCGCCAATCGGCAATAACGCAGTTAACCAGATACGCTGCCTAAGGGAAATCTCACCCCCAATCCATGTGGAAAAACGCTTCAATCCTGTCTGTTTTTTAGTTTGGTAATCACTTAACCCACGCTCATGGGCAGGCAACGAAAAGCGCATATCTTCAATGAGAATGTGATTGGTTAACCAGTTAAAAAGAAACAGGTTAACCTCTTCAGCGGTGCTGACAGAGTAGCTATCCATAAGCGTCGCTTTAAATTCAGATATTTTTTTTGTAAAATTTTGGTGTTGTTTTTTGTGGGGTTCCAGGCGGGAATAGTTGAGTTTAACCATCAACTCCTCTTCCCTTGAGAAGTGTTTTTTTACATATATTTCAAGACGTTCAAATATTTCTAAAACAATTTCATCGGTATTATCACTATCAATGGCGTCTGATAATTCAGCCACCATTGCAATCAGCATTTTGTGTTCGTTATCGATTGCATCGATACCAACACTCATACCGCTAACCCACTCCAAGCGACGCTTCCTACTATACATGGTGGAAAAGTATAGATGATAAGCGGCCTTTGTACGAAACAAAATTTTCACCTGTACTGCCCTAGCACATCAACCACTTCATGTTGATGCACTAACGACATAAAAAAACCCAGCACTTGGCTGGGTTTTAATAGTAATAAAACGGGTGAGAGTTATTTTATACTACCAACCAAGCTTTCACCTACAATGCCTGGCAACCGAGGCATAGTTTGTACCGGGAAATCTCCAGTCAAAGCATTCAAAAAAGCAACAATTTCGTCTACTTCACTCTCATTCAGAGTCACACCTAACTGAGCAACTGCCATCACCTGTACCGTTTCATTCAGCGTTTTAACAGCGCCATTATGGAAATAGGGTGCGGTAACTGCAATATTGCGCAAGCTGGGAACCCGCCAGGTATTGATGTCGGCACTATCTTTGGTCACTTGGTAGCGACCCTTGTCCCCATCCAGGTTGTATTGGCTGGTGAACTTGCTCTCAAAGAGGGGGAACTTCTGATAAAACCCCTCACCCATTGTCATTTCAGGCCCCGCAAAATTAATACCTGAATGGCAGTTGGTACAACCGATTTGTTCAAAACGCGCCATACCCTTAACCGCTTGATCACTCATGGCCATTTTGTCACCATTAACATAACGATCAAAGGGGCTATTCACCGTCACCAAGGTGCGCTCATAAGCGGCAATGGCTTTTGCCATATTATCGTAAGAGAGCTGACCAAAAACAGCCTCAAACTGAGATTTGTAACCCGGAATACTGTTCAAACGCTCTTCCACTGCCTGCTCAGAAGGCATCCCCATTTCAATCGGGTTCAATGGTGGCCCCTTCGCTTGATCCTCTAGTGTTGCGGCACGGCCATCCCAAAACTGGGCACTCAATAGAGCCGCATTCCACACTGTTGGCGCATTACGCCCCCCTCGCTGGCCATTGATACCCACCGAAGTGGGGCGATCATCCGCACCGCCAGCCATTACGTTGTGGCAAGAGTTACACGATACCGTACCATCTAAAGAGAGCCGGGGATCAAAATACAACTGCTTACCCAGCTCTACTTTAGCCGCACTCATCGGATTATCCACAGGTACCGGGACAATGCTCGGTATCGGCTCCAAGGCCTGCGCCGTACTGGTGGACAAAATGGCAAGTGCCAATATCAGTTTTTTCATCGATTTCTCCTGGTTAGGTAATTAATATGGACTCAGTCTAAAAAAAATACTAAAGTAGATCCAATGAATTAATTAGCTAACTGTCATTGAAAATATCGATTATGAATTTACCGACTATACGCCAACTGCAATACTTTCTCGCCGTTGTTGAATTGAAACATTTTGGTCAGGCCGCTGAACGTTGCTTTGTCAGCCAGTCGACCCTGAGCTCCGGCATACAGGAGTTAGAGGCCGTATTAGGTGGTGCACTGTTTGAGCGCAATAAACGTAAAGTAATGATCACACCGCTGGGTCATGCCATGAAACCCAAGGCTGAACAAGTGGTTGAACACGCAAGTGACATGGTAAAAATGGGCAAAGGTGCGCTGGGCACACTGGTGGGGCAACTGCGACTTGGCATTATCCCAACTATCGGGCCATTTTTACTACCCAAAGTGTTACCGGAGATACGTCAACGCTTTACAGACTTAAAGTTGTTACTAGCAGAGAGGCAAAGTGTATCGTTGCTGGAGCAACTCAACAATGGTCAAATTGACTGCGCTATTATGGCACTACCATATAATTTAAAAGGGCTGGAATACACACTCATCTGCGAAGAGAATTTTTGCATTGCCCTTCCCCCGAATCACCCACTGGCGAAAAGTGACTCAGCAATGCCATCCGATCAATTGCCCAGCGATGAAATCATGTTATTGGAAGAGGGGCACTGCTTGCGTGATCACGCCATAGCAGCTTGTCATTGGCAATCATCACATCAACGCACCACCGTGCAAGGCACCAGCCTGTATACGATGATCGAGATGGTCGCAGGAGGCCAAGGGATTACTCTTCTCCCCGCCATGGCGGCAAAAAGCGTACTGGTGGAGCAGAGCAGCATACATCTGCGCCCCCTATCGGAACCCGGACCACACCGGCAAATCGCCCTGGTCTGGCGCCCCACTTACTCCCGCAAAGAAGACCTACAGGCACTTGTCGCCTGTATGCGTGAGTGCCTGGCCTGAAATAAACAATGAGGCCTTGAGGAAGCTCAAAACAAGTCATGACTGTTTTATGCTGAGAAATTACCAGTCAATCGTCTGCTTCCCTTGCGTACTCAAATACTCATTGGCTGCTGAAAAACAGCCCGATCCCAAAAAGGCACTGAAATCCCGACCTGTTTTGCTGGCACCCAACGGGCTGGGGTGAGAGGTTTTAATCACGCAATGTTTCGCGCTATCAACCACCGAACACACCTCATGAGCGAAACGCCCCCAAGCCAAAAAAACCACCCCCTGCCTCTGTTCATTAATATGGCGAATGCAGGCATTAGTGAACTTCAACCACCCCTGCTTACTGTGGCTATTGGCTTCAGCCGCCCTCACGGTTAAAGAGGCATTCAGTAACAACACCCCCTGCCTGGCCCAAGCCTCTAAATTACCAGAGCGAGGCGTGTTGATACCTAGATCCCGATGAAGCTCTTTATAAATATTTCGCAACGAAGGGGGAATCGCAACACCATCAGGCACACTAAAACTTAAACCATGGGCCTGACCCTCACCGTGGTAAGGGTCCTGCCCAACAATCACCACCTTGATCTCATCAAACGGTGCAAATAAAAAAGCATTAAACCATTGATCGTTTGGCGGATAAATCACCGCCCCACTCTTCATCTC